>Ga0153928_1001398_pt1 | contig 10782 bp, 7 predicted proteins | sample TSNJ012MetaG_FD_106656 | JGI IMG/M metagenome (GOLD analysis project Ga0153928, IMG submission 106656) | Attine ant fungus gardens microbial communities from New Jersey, USA - TSNJ012 MetaG | ecosystem: Host-associated > Fungi > Mycelium > Unclassified | place: USA: New Jersey, Wharton State... | reverse complement strand
CACCGAGTGCTTTAAGGTATCCGGACGCGGGGAGTTACATCTGTCCGTGTTAATTGAAAATATGCGCCGGGAAGGCTTTGAATTTGCCGTAAGCAAAGCAGAAGTTCTTTATAAAAAGGACGAACGAGATCGATTGTTGGAGCCAATGGAAATAGCCTACGTTGATGTTCCGGAAGAATTTTCCGGTGCCGTTATTCAGAAGTTAAGTGAACGTAAAGGTGAACTTCAAGGTATGAGCCTTGCTGGTGATGGTTCTACCAGACTTGAGTTCTCTATTCCCGCCAGAGGATTAATTGGCTACCGCGGAGAATTCATGACTTCAACCAGAGGCAACGGAATTATGAATACTGCCTTTGATGGCTACGGTCCATATAAAGGCGATATGCAATATCGTAAACAAGGTTCTTTAATTGCCTTTGAATCGGGAGAATCTGTGACCTATGGTCTCTTTTCTGCCCAGGACCGGGGAATACTTTTTATCGGTGCCGGCGAAAAGGTATATGGCGGGATGGTCATCGGTCAGAATGGCAAGGCGGAAGATATTGAACTTAATGTCTGTAAAACCAAACATCTCACCAATACCCGTGCCTCCTCTGCGGATGAAGCATTACGCCTCACTCCACCTAAAATCTTAAGCCTGGAAGAAGCTTTGGAATTCATCGATAACGATGAGCTTCTGGAAGTCACACCAAAGACGCTGCGTATCCGTAAAAAAATGCTGGATGCACGAATGAGGAAACGCGCAAAGCAAAATTAAAACAAAGATGCTGCCGATAATATGTTGCATCGTTTTCCATAACGGTTAAAATGCTAAGGGAAGGTATCCAATCGGACACCTTCCCTTAATTAATAATAAGGTAACACAAAATCTCAAAAACGCCTCTCGGGATACTGCCATATTGTACAGGTTATTTCCAGACAGTTCCTTACCTTTAATCTTACGAGTAATCCTCAGTATAATCATCATACTCTTCATCAGAACCATCATCACTGCCTTCCGATGAGTCTCCCTGCTGCATTTTATTCAAAGTATTCTCAGTGAAGTCATAATAGGTAACCCCATTTTGCATCTGTACTCCCTTTGCCTGAGCCAATTCACTAACCGTTACCAGTTGGTATCCCTGTTCAATCAATTTAGGAATTATCGTCTTACAGGACTCTACTGTTTCCTGATGGATATCATGCATTAATACAATGCTTCCATCGGATACATTATTCAGCACTGCTTCAATATTAGATTGCACATCACGGGTATTCCAGTCTTCAGTGTCCAGATTCCAGTAGATACAAGGTTTATTGATTGTCATTGTAACATCTACGTCCTGGGCTCCATAAGGTGTTCTGGCTACTGTTGCTGCTTCCCCTGATGCATATTGAGCAATTAAGTTATCAGTCTTGTCAAACTGGTCCTTTATCTCCTCTGTATCCAAGTTCGTCAGATTAGGATGGCTGTAGGAATGATTACCAAGTTCACATCCCAGGGTTTGCATCCGCTCAATGTTCTGTCCACCTGCTTCATCAATGCGTTCACCTAACATGAAAAATGTAGCTTTCGCTCCACTTTCCTCTAATGTATCCAATAAGTCCTGGGTATATGATCCCGGTCCGTCATCAAATGTCATCGCAACCATCTTGCTCTCTTTGTCCGCTTCATAAACTCCATTCTCTGTAAAGTAGCATCCTTTACCGCCAATTGCTGCCCAACCAGTCTGCATATAACCTTGCTGATTAAAATAATACTTCTGACCATCCAGGGTCATCCATCCATTTTTATAATATGTATTATCTGTATCCGCATACCACCAACCAGTGCTGTTCACCTGCCAGCCAGGTACCGCATAATCAACCGCCGTACCTTCAGCAATCGGCTCTTTAACTGCGGCTGCGTCAGCCAGCTCGGTTGATTCGGTATTATCGTTCTCATTCTGTTGGGTATTAGCTGCAGCTTCCGTAACTTCCGGAGTTTCATTATTGGCTTCCGCCTGAACCTCTACGGTAGTCGTATCGACGCTTTTATCTGCACCTGCTTTTTTCACCAGCGGCCTTACTCCTGCCCATATCAGGGAAATGATCACCAATACGACAGCTACTGCTGCTCCTACGGTCAAGCACTTTCGCATCAGAATCTGCTGTTTTTTGCGTCGCTTAAGCTGCCGCTGCTTTTCGCGCTTCATGCGCTCCATTCTTAATCGTCTTTGTCTGTCGTCCATATATATCAATCTTTCTACACGAAATTATAAGCAAATTTTAATTCTATTTCATAATACCGCGCTTTCCGACAAGATACAATAACATTTTTATTAATTTTATATAATTCTTGCTTTACAGCCCTTAAATTTAACTTTCTTCTGATTCATTCTGCTCTTCCTCATGGAAGAACTGATATATCTTTCTGGCACTGTCGATATTCAGCGAAGGCAGCTCTTTTAATTCTTCAATAGTTGCTGCTTTGATCCGATCCAGAGACTGATAATGCTTCATCAAAGCCTTGCGCCGGGTTGGACCTACACCAGGAATATCATCCAGAATCGAATGCACCTGTCCCTTACTTCTTAACAGACGATGATACTCAATGGCAAAGCGATGTGCTTCATCCTGAACCCTGGTGATCAGCTGGAATGCCGCACTGGAACGGTCAATAGGAATCTCGGTATTATCATAATACAAGCCTCTGGTTCGATGTTTATCATCCTTAACCATGCCACACACCGGTATGTTAATCTCAAGCCGTGCCAGTACCTCCAGCGCAATATTTACCTGCCCTTTTCCACCGTCCATCATGATCAAATCCGGAAAGCGGAAAAACCCGGCCTGATGTTCATCCCCCTGTTGTTCCGCAAGACCCCTGATAAAGCGGCGGGACAATACCTCTTCCATGCTGGCATAATCATTCGGCCCTTGCACCGAGCGAATCTTAAATTTACGGTAATCACTTCTCTTCGGTTTTCCCTTTTCATATACAATCATTGAACCCACTGATTCAAACCCACTGATATTAGATATATCAAAAGCCTCAATCCGATTCAGATCCTTTAATCCCAAAAGACTGCCAATCTCCTTCACCGCTCCGATCGTCCGCCCCTCTTCCCGCTTCAACTTCTCTTTATCCTGGCTGAGTACCAACGCTGCATTGCGGGCAGCAAGCTCCACCAGCTTCTCCTTCGTCCCCTTCTTAGGCACACGAATATAAACCTTCTGCCCTCTCTTTGAGCTCATCCATTCTTCCAACACGCTCCGGTCATCCATATCATACTGCACCATTAATTCTTTCGGAATAAATGGTGTCCCCGCATAAAACTGCTTAACAAAAGTAGATAAAATCTCTTCCCCCGTATTATTCGAAGCCACCTGCAGATAAAAATGATCCCGACCGATCAGCCGCCCATCGCGAATGAAAAACACCTGCACAATAGCATCATTTTCATCCATCGCCACCGCAATAACATCTTTATCCTCACCGCTACTGCCGGTAATCTTCTGACGTTCCCCAATCTGCTGAACACTCTTTATCAAATCCCGATATTCCGCCGCCGTTTCGAATTCCATTGCCGCAGAGGCAACACGCATCTTATCTTCCAGTTCCTGAATCGCCTCCTTAAAATTCCCATTCAGAAAATTCAGTACCCCGGCGATCCCCTCCTGATACTCCTCCTGACTGACATATCCCTGACAAGGAGCCTGGCACTGCTTAATATGATAGTAAAGACAAGGCCGCTCCTTCCCTTGATCCTTAGGCAGATTCCGATTACACGACCGCACTTGATAAAGCTTCCGCACCAGTTCAATCGCATCTTTAACTGCACCGGCACTGGTATACGGACCATAATACTTACTCTTATCCTTCTGCATCCGCCTGGCAAATAACACCCGGGGATAAGCCTCATTAACCGTAATCTTAATAAAAGGATAACTTTTATCATCCTTCAGCATCGTATTATACTTTGGCCGGTGCTCCTTAATAAGATTACACTCCAGCACCAAAGCCTCCAGTTCCGAATCGGTTATAATATATTCAAACCGGGCAATCTGGGTCACCATCTGTTCTATCTTAACCCCTTTATTCCGACTGCTTTGAAAATATTGCCGAACCCGATTCTTCAGACTAATGGCCTTACCCACATAGATAATAGCATCTTTAGCATCATGCATAATATAAACACCCGGTTTTGCCGGGAGTTTCTTTAATTCCTCTTCAATCTCAAACATCATCTCTCCAGCATTGTAATGTTCTCATTTGCCACCTGAGTTTCATCAATTCCCCTCACTTCATGGAATATCTTCATAAATTCCTTACCAGTGATCGTTTCCTTTTGAATCAGGAAATCAGCAATTTTATCAAGAGCATCCCGACTGCCTAACAACAACTCTTTTGCCTTACTGTAAGAATCCTTCAGTAATTCCATAACCTCATGATCAATCTCAGTAGCCGTATCATCACCACAGTTCAAAATTGTCCTGCCGTCCAGATACTGGTTTTCTGCACTTGCCAGTCCCATCAAGCCGAATTTTTCTGACATACCATACTGGGTGATCATGGCTCTGGCAATCTGCGTTGCTTTTTCAATATCATTAGCTGCTCCAGTAGTTATATTCCCAAAGACTATCTCTTCCGCTGCACGGCCGGCTAACAGCCCGACCAGCATGGTCTCCAGCTCACTTTTGGTGTTGAGATATTTTTCTTCTTCCGGGACCTGCATAACGTATCCCAAAGCTCCCATGGTTCGGGGAACGATGGTAATCTTTTGGACCGGCTCTGCATCCTTTTGAAGGGCGCTGACAAGAGCATGTCCGACTTCATGGTAAGATACAATACGGCGTTCTTCCTGGCTGAGGATACGGTCTTTTTTCTCTTTTCCTACTAAAACGACTTCTACTGCTTCGTATAAGTCTTTCTGGGCTACTGCTTTCCGACCATTCTTTACTGCCAGAATAGCAGCTTCATTGATCATGTTAGCCAAATCTGATCCTACCGCACCGGAAGTTGCCAGAGCAATTGCATCCAGATCTACTGTTTCATCCAGGGAAACATTCTTGGCATGTACTTTTAAGATGTTGACACGTCCTTTAAGGTCGGGGCGGTCTACGATAACGCGGCGGTCGAAACGACCCGGTCTTAATAAGGCTGGATCCAGTACTTCGGGGCGATTGGTCGCTGCCAGGATCAAGAGACCTTTGGAGGTGTCAAAGCCATCCATTTCAGCCAAAAGCTGATTCAGTGTCTGTTCTCTTTCATCGTTTCCGCTGCCATATCGGCTGTCACGGGTCTTTCCGATAGCATCAATCTCATCAATGAAGATGATACATGGTGCATTCTTCTTTGCTTCTTCAAATAAATCACGTACACGTGATGCTCCTACACCAACAAACATCTCAACAAAATCCGATCCGGACAGTGAAAAAAACGGTACGCGGGCTTCTCCTGCTACTGCCTTGGCAAGCAGGGTCTTACCGGTTCCCGGAGGTCCTACAAGCAGGGCACCTTTGGGTAACTTGGCTCCAATCTGCGAATATTTGGTTGGATTATGCAAGAAGTCAACCACCTCCTGCAGCGATTCTTTCGCCTCATCCTGACCGGCAACATCTTTAAATGTAATTCCCGTTTCTTGTTGCACATACTCTTTTGCTTTGCTTTTACCTACTCCCATCATGCCGCCGCCTTTATTAAAACGCTTCATGATAAAAGAGATACCAAAGAACATAATGGCTATCGGCAATATAAAGCTTAAAATAGACGAAATAATAGAGCCCGTCATATCCGGCAGGCTTTCTTTGAATTCAATTCCTTTACCCTCCAAACGCTTTGTCAGGGCGGTGGCATCTTCCATGGCTGTGGTGGTATACTCCATCTCCAGCACTTGATTTTCTTTTTTCTTTGGTGTGATTGTAAGCTTTCCTGATTCCAGAACTACTTTATCAATCTGTTTTTCGTCTATCATCTGGATAAACTCATTGTATGTGATCTCTTTATTGGTTGAATTATTGATGAAGCTGCCAAAGAGATTCCATAAGACCAGCGTAGCTAATGTACAGACTAAAATGATCAAAAGCGACTGCTGATTCTTGTTACCATTTTTATCTGGTCCACCTTGTTTTGATTTCTTGGGGTCTTGTTCCATCTTTATCCTCCTTAAGTATACCCCTATTATTATAATAAGGTTAAAAAGATAAATCAATAAGCAGATTATGAAAAGAAGACACCTTTTCTTAAACTTTTCTTAAAAAACTAAAATTCCCGCTGGTAATATCCTTCTACCTTGTAGTATACTGTTTTGTGATGTATATTATTTATTGTTTTTTCTGACATATTTAGAGAAATATTTGGTTACTGGTCACGGAGTGAACAGTAACAATATTTGAAGCTACCGAATAATTACAAACTATTAAAAAACAGGACGTGTACAAATGAACGTAGGATTTGACAACGAAAAGTATCTGCAGATGCAGTCAAGGCACATTAAGGAACGAATTGCCCAATTTGGCAATAAACTTTATCTGGAATTTGGCGGTAAGCTTTTTGATGATTACCACGCTTCCCGGGTTCTTCCGGGATTTGCTCCGGACAGTAAGTTACGCCTCTTAATGCAGCTTTCGGATCATGCCGAAATTGTAATTGCAATTAATGCACTGGACATCGAGAAGAATAAGGTTCGGGGTGATCTGGGCATCACTTATGACATCGATGTACTGCGCCTGATTGAGTCATTTCGTTCCAATGGATTGTATGTCGGCAGTGTGGTTATCACCCAATATACCGGTCAAAGCAGTGCTTCATTATTCAAAAGCCGGTTGAAAAAACTGGGAATTAAGGTATATATGCATTATGTCATCGATGGTTATCCGGCTAACATCCCTCATATTGTAAGCAAGCAGGGATTTGGTAAAAATGATTACATCGAAACTTCCCGCCCGCTGGTGGTCATTACCGCTCCGGGACCTGGAAGCGGCAAGATGGCAACCTGTCTGTCCCAGCTTTATCATGAACATCAACGTGGTATCCGGGCCGGCTATGCTAAGTTCGAAACCTTTCCAATCTGGAATATACCGCTGAGGCATCCGATCAATCTGGCTTATGAGGCTGCGACAGCTGATCTGAATGATGTTAATATGATTGATCCGTTTCACCTGGAGGCATATAGTAAAACTACCGTTAACTACAACCGGGACGTGGAAATCTTTCCGGTGTTAAATGCCATATTTGAACGCATCTTTGGTGAAAGTCCTTACAAATCCCCCACTGACATGGGCGTGAATATGGCGGGCAACTGTATCTCTGATGATGAGGCCTGCAGGGCAGCGTCTTGTCAGGAGATTATCCGCAGATATTATGAATCTTTAGGACGGCTTGTTGAAGGGCTGTGTGGCGAAGAGGAAGTATTAAAGCAGGAGCTGCTGATGAATCAGGCGCAAACGACGGTAGAAGACCGCAAGGTGGTAAAAACCGCTTTAAAGCTGGCTAATTCAACTAAAGCACCGACTGCTGCGATGGAGTTAGATGATGGGACTATTATTACCGGCAAAACTTCAGCACTCTTAGGACCGTGTTCAGCGATGCTTCTTAACGCGTTGAAACATCTGGCGGGGATTGACCATGAGCTGCATGTTATCTCACCGGAATCGATTGAGCCGATTCAGACATTGAAGACACAGTATCTTGGAAGTATTAACCCGCGGCTGCATATGGATGAGATTTTAATTGCGCTTTCAACGTCTGCCGCAACGGATCCGCTGGCTAAAGCGGCATTGGAACAGATGCCTAATTTGGCTGGTTGCCAAGTGCACAGTTCGGTGATGCTCTCGCCGGTGGATATTAAATTATTCAAACGGCTTTCTATTCAGTTTACGATGGAGCCGAAATATGAAAATAAAAAAATGTTTTTTTAGAATGGGTACGGAGCCTGCTTATGCAGGCTCTTTTTCTATTGTTTTTAAAGGGGGCGGGCAGGTAGATTTTGAATCCAGATGCCAATCATCCGGTTGTGCTGTTGGCTGAAAAAACTTTTATGATTTTTCCAAATATCCATTGGGGTTATTGGTTTGCCAGCGGTAGGAGTCGGCACACATTTCTTCAATGCCAAATTGAGCTGTCCACTTCAGTTCCTCCGCCGCTTTGGTTACGTCGGCATAGCACTCTGCTACATCGCCCGCTCTGCGCGGTCTGACTTCATATGGGATCGACTTTCCACAAGCTTTTTCATAAGCTTTAACTACTTCCAGAACGCTGTATCCTTTGCCCAGACCAAGGTTATAGATTCCAACCTCTGATAACTGATCCATTATGTCCAGTGCTTTCACATGACCCTTCGCCAAATCTACCACATGAATATAGTCGCGCACGCCGGTTCCGTCCGGGGTGTCATAATCATCTCCAAAGACACCCAGGCCGGCCAGTTTTCCAACCGACACCTGCGCAATATAGGGTACCAGGTTATTGGGGATCCCTTTTGGATCTTCACCGATCAAACCTGATTGATGAGCACCAATAGGATTAAAATAGCGAAGCAGCATAATCTTCCATGATGGGTCAGCAACATGTAAGTCGGTCAGAATCTGCTCTAACATTAACTTTGTCTGTCCGTATGGATTGGTAACGCCACCTGTGGGGCATTCTTCCGTAATCGGAACAAAGGCCGGATCTCCGTACACTGTCGCGGACGAACTGAAAACCAGCTTTTTGCAGTCATATTTGCGCATCGCTTCACATAGATTCAGAGTTCCGGTTAAGTTATTCTGATAATATTCAAGGGGCTTTTCTACGGACTCACCCACTGCTTTAAGGGCTGCGAAGTGAATCACTGCATCAATTGTTTCTTTCTGAAAAACATTTTCCAAAAATTCTTTATTCAGAACATCACCCTCATAGAATGTTACACGCTTCTGCGTAATCTGTTCAACCCGTTCAAGAGCTATTTTGCTGGAATTATATAAGTTGTCCAGTACTACTACTTCATGGGCATTCATCAATAGTTCCACGCAGGTGTGACTGCCTATATAGCCTGCGCCTCCGGTTACTAATATTTTCATCTATATTTCCTCCTGTGAACGCTTGATTCTTTTACAGTTACAGTTCGCCAAAGGCTGAACTGTAACCTTTTACATCATCTCCAATAATTCCTTCCAGTCTCCTGACTTCATGATTTCCTTAAAATACCCCAGCTCATCTTGAATCATCTCATCCAGAACTTTCATTCCCAGAACCTCTACCGGCGCTTTATCATCGGTCAGAATGCGGGATCCTTCCTGCACCTTGGTAAGGCGTTCGCTGACGGTATCCATCATCGCTGTCAGCTCATCGTCCTGATGTTCCCGGCCATATCCCTGATAGGATTTTGTAAAAGTCTTCAGGCTATCTTCATTTTCAAATGCATACAGTTCGGTATTGGTTCCAGAAGCCACATTGGCAGTATACACCTGTGGGAACACGCTGGCAATTGTCTCGCATAGATATTCGTTAATAGAATCTTCCCGGGTTGAAGTCATATTCAGATTGACCACCATAACACCATCTGGATTCAAATGCTCTTTGACCTGAGTGAAGAACTCTACTGTAGACATCTGAAATGGTATGGTAATATCCTGATAAGCGTCAATCATAATTACATCATACTTTTTATCGGTCTGCAAGTAGGCACGTCCATCATATACGGTTACGTCCACACTGTCCGGGAGATCAAAATACTTACTCGCCAGATCAGCAATTTTCTCATCAATTTCCACACCTTCTACATGGGCATTAGGAAAATACTCACTGCACATGGAAGCAAATGTTCCGGTACCCAGTCCCAGAATCAGCACTTCGCCGTCTTTATCTGCCAGACCGGTCATAAATGGCGCCGCAAGAGCATAATCATAATACATTCCGGTAAATTTTCGGTCTTTCATTTTGATCGACTGGACTCCTGCAAGTACGTTAGTGGAAAGAATGATACTGGATTCATCTTCATTTACCTGCAGATAATTATAGATTGACTCATCTTCATATATGAGCTCCGACTCCCAGAATGCAAAACTGTATGTGGGGCAGGCAAATGACATTGCCGCAATCACGATTATACATACTGCACCCTTGATAATAAATTTGCGGGCGGATGCAAAGTATAGAATGCTAAGCAGTCCAAGAATTGCTGCAAAAATGAGAAATGTGGCTGCTGTTCCTACTGCAGGAATCGTAACAAAAGTGGGTAAAAAAGTTCCGATAATACTGCCAATTGTATTAAGGGCGCCCAGCCGACCGACAACGGCACCGTTATTCTCTAAGTCCTCTACTGTATACTTTACCAGAGAGGGCGTAACTGTCCCTAAAAGCATCAAGGGAAACACAAAGATGATCAGACAGGATAATAATGAGGCCCAAACCAGAAAATTTTTACTGACAACTGCTGCCACTCCTAAAGAAATTGCTGCTATTATATATTTCCCTACAAAAGGAATTGCCGCAACCCAGATAGCTGCAATTAAGAGCCTGTTATATAGTTTCCCCGGATCAGGATTCTTATCAGCCATCTTCCCACCCCAGATGTTGCCCAAAGCCATGGCAATCATAATAGCACCGATAATGACTGTCCAAACAATTTGAGAAGAACTGAAATACGGCGCAAGTAATCTGCTCGCACCCAGTTCAATAGCCATCACAGACATGCCGGCGAAAAACTCTGTAGCATATAAAAAGTATTTGTTTTTAATTAATGAATTTATTTTCATATTTTCCTTCCTTTATTATTTCAGTACCAACTATTATGATTCTACCATATTTTTCTTAAAATCACCAGGGTAAAGCATTTTGCT
>Ga0153928_1001397_pt1 | contig 10787 bp, 5 predicted proteins | sample TSNJ012MetaG_FD_106656 | JGI IMG/M metagenome (GOLD analysis project Ga0153928, IMG submission 106656) | Attine ant fungus gardens microbial communities from New Jersey, USA - TSNJ012 MetaG | ecosystem: Host-associated > Fungi > Mycelium > Unclassified | place: USA: New Jersey, Wharton State... | reverse complement strand
GTCCACGTTACCGCCGATTATCAATTTGTCGACAATCCCGGGTATAATCTTGCCCGGGGCCCGGTGTCGCTTTTCGCCTTGCGGCTCCATGCCGAATTCTGAACCGGCTTGCAAATCGGTCTTAAATCTGACCGCTTATCGCCACTATAACCCTGCCGAAGCCTTCCTCTAAACTTCGTCATCCAAATGAAGCCCTTATGGAACCCGAAGAACCTAACTCGGAACCCGGGAGGAGGACCGCACCGGGCGGGACTTCTGGCGTGTCCCGGCGGAGGCAGGTTACGGTCCTTTTCGTCCTCGCCGTTATCGCCTTGGCCGTCTATTTGATTGGCCCTGCCGGATATCGCGCGATCATGTCGAAGCCTGCCTCGACCAATGTGGGGGACCGATCCGACGCATCCGCTCCCAAGCTTTCGGCCCAAAGCCTCAAATTGTCGGAAAAGCAGATTGCGGCGATCAAGGTCGCGCCAGTCGAGTATCGTGATTTTCGGATTAACAAAACTGCGGTTGGTAGCATCGATTTTAATCGGGACAGATCGGTACCAGTCTACCCGCCATTTCAAGGCAAGATTATTGCAGTGTTCACGGACGAAGGAAAAATGGTGACGGCGGGCGCGCCCCTTTTTACGATCGACAGCCCTGATCTCAATCAAGCCGAATCGACGCTGATCCAAGCCGCTGGAGTGTTGCAGTTGACCACCCGTGTGTTGACGCGGGCTCAGAAGCTGGTGAAGTCCGGCGGCGGAGCAGAGAAGGATCTTGAGCTGGCGATTTCCGATCAGCAGACGGCCGAGGGCAATCTCAAAGCTGCGCGCAGCGCCATGCACATCTTCGGCAAGGACGAGAAGGAGATCGATCGCATCATCGCCACCCGGCAGGTCGACTCGTCATTGATTGTGCCAAGTCCTATCACCGGCATGATCACAGATCGTAATGCTGCCACAGGCCAGTTCGTTCAGCCGGGCACCGCGCCGGCGCCAATTTCGGTCGCCGACCTCTCGACCATGTGGATGAACGCCTTTGTGGTGGAGAGCGAAATTCCTTCGATAGCCCTTGGCCAGGAAGTCGAGGCAACGGTCGCGGCGTATCCCGACCGCATTTTTCAAGGAATCGTCACCAGGATCGGAGCAAGCGTCGATCCGGCCACGCGCCGGCTTTTCGTTCGGTCCGAAATCAAGGATCCGGAACATCTTTTGCGGCCCGGGATGTTCGCGAGATTCGTGATACGCACCGGCACGTCGTTCCATTCGCCAGCCATTCCGGTTAGCGGAATTGTGCGGGAAGGCGATGGGACGATGTCGGCTTGGGTCACTAAGGATGGCAGTGAATTCACGCGACGCACGGTCCGGCTAGGGTTGCAACAGAATGGCTACCACCAGATCCTCGAAGGGGTGCAAGTGGGGGAAACGGCCGTTACCGATGGGGCTATATTTCTGAGCAACATGCTTGCGGGTGGCGGTGCCGACTGACCCGTTTCATAGCACATCACATCAAACCTGTTTCCTAAGCGAAAACGCCCGTGATCAAAGCCCTTCTCAAATTCGTGCTGACCCGCCGCGCCATTATCATCACCGGCACGCTGGTGTTCCTAGCTGGAGGATTGGCCGCATTCTCGAACCTCAATATCGAGGCCTATCCCAATCCGGCGCCAGTAATCCTGGAAATCACCGCTCAAGCGCCGGGCCTGTCCGCGGAGGAAATGGAAAAATATTACACGATTCCGATCGAAGTCGGCCTCTACCCGACGCCCGGCATCGACGCGATACGATCCACGTCGTTCTACGGCCTGTCGTTCGTTCGCGTCACCTTCAAATACGGCATCGAATATTACTTCGCCTACACACAGGCGGCGTTGAGCCTCCAGCAGAATGTCAGTCTCCCCGGATCTCTCGTCCCTACAATTCAGCAATCGAGCTTGGTCGGTGAGGTTTTCCGCTATCAGATGGTTGGCCCGCCGCATTTTGGCTTGACCAATCTTCGCACGATCCAGGATTGGGTCGTCACGCGGCGCTTGATGGCGATCCCGGGTGTCGTGCAAATCAACAGCTGGGGAGGCACAACCAAGCAATTCAATGTCGACGCCGACCTCCAGAAGCTAGAAGGGTACAATATAACCGTGCCTCAGCTGGTCACGGCCATTGGAAATGCGAATAGCAACGTAGGCGGCCGCGAGATCACTATCGGACAGCAGTCCGTGAATATTCGCGGCATCGGCTTGATCGACGATGGCGGCGCCGATGTCATCACCAACGGCTATAAAGTCAATGATATTGAGAATATCGTGTTGACGCAGTCAAACGGTCTTCCCGTTCTGGTTAAGGACATCGCGAAGGTCTCGGTTGGCCATGTTCCGCGACTGGGCATTGCCGGCCGCGACCACGACGACGACGTCGCCGCAGCCATCGTCGTCATGGGCCGGACACAGCATACGAATGACGTCCTCCCCCTTATCCAGGCCGAAGTCGAGAAAATAAATTCGGACGGGACCTTGCCGCCGGGGGTCAAGGTCGTTCCCTTTTATGACCGCCGTGCGCTGGTATCAGTCACCACGCATACGGTCCTGCACAATCTTGTATTTGGCTGTCTCCTCGTGTTTTTCATCCAATGGCTCTTTCTCGGGGATTTGCGTAGCGCCATTATCGTCAGCGCGAATATTCCATTCGCGCTGTTTTTCGCCATTATCCTTCTCGTAATCCGGGGCGAGGATGCCAACCTCCTGTCGCTCGGCGCGGTCGACTTCGGGATCATCGTCGATTCGGCGGTAATCCTGGTCGAGAATATTTTTCGAAATCTCCAGGCGAAAAGGTCGGAAAGGCGGAGCCTCCTGGACAATCTCATCCAAGGACATTGGGGGCCTGACCCAACAAGTTCGACGTACGGAAGCGGCCGGAGATGGAGCAAAAGGCTTCGCCTCATCTTCATTAGCGGGCTGCAAGTCAATCAGGCCGTTCTTTTCACCACAACGATCACCGTGACGGCGTTCGTTCCCTTGTTCACGATGCAAGGCGTCGAGGGCCAGATATTCGGGCCCATGGCGCGAACTTATGGCTATGCCCTCGCGGGTGCGCTTATAGCGACCTTTACAATCACGCCGGTTCTCGCCTCCTTTATGATTCCGAAAAAGGTCAAAAAGGGCGAGACGATCGTCGTTCGCGCGCTGCGCGCCGCCTATACCCCGCTCCTGGAATGGAGCCTCGGCCGCCTCGCGATCTCTATCGGAATTGGCGTAGCGTTCCTTGGCGTCGGCGGGCTTGTCGCAACCAGGCTTGGCAGCGAGTTTCTGCCTGCGCTTGAAGAAGGCAACTACTGGCTCCACGCGAATATGCCGCCAACGATGTCGCTCGAGGCGGGCACTGCCTCCGTTGCGAAAATGCGGGAAATCCTGCTCCGGCATCCTGAAATCATCACCGTCGTCTCGCAGCATGGCCGTCCGGACAACGGCAGCGACGCCTCCCCCTTTTCCAATGTCGAGATCTTTGCGCCGCTCAAGCCGTTCGACGAATGGCCAGCTGGTCTTACCAAGGACAAACTTACCGAGGAGCTTGAGGAGGAGTTTTCGGAAGAATTGCCGGGCGTTGGGTTCAATTTCTCGCAATACATACAGGACAATGTCGAGGAGGCGCTTTCTGGCGTTAAAGGCGCGAACTCGATCAAGATCGTCGGACCAGATCTGGCGACCGCCGAATCGTTGGCAGCGAAGGTCGTGGAACAAGTGAAGACTGTCCGGGGGGTCGAAGATCTCGGAATATTCCATGTCCTTGGTCAGCCAAACCTGAATATCAAGATCGATCGCGCCAAAACGGCAAGATATGGTCTTAATACCGGAGATGTGAACACGGTGATCCAGACCACGATGGGCGGCGCCGTCGCCACCACGGTTCTTGAAGGGGATCGCCAGTTCGGCGTGGCCGTTCGCTTGGCGCCGAACTTCCGCGACAGCATCAGCGAGATCGGCAAGATCAAAGTCGGCTCTCCGACCGCTAGCGGCGCCAATACCTATCTTCCGTTGAGCGAACTCGCCACGATCTCTCTCGATACGGGGGCATCCTTCATCTACCGCGAACGGGCCAATCGTTATATTCCGATAAAGTTCAGCGTGCGCGGCCGCGACCTCGGAAGCACCGTCGCCGAAGCGCAAGCGCTCATCGCCAAACATGTAACATTGCCGGTCGGATATAGGATCCTCTGGTCCGGGGAATTCGAGGACCTCGAGCGCGCCAATGCGCGCCTCGCTGTGATTGTCCCCGTCACATTCCTCCTCATTATGGTGCTTCTTTATGCTCTGTTCAATTCCTTGCGCGACAGCCTTCTGTCGATAGCCGGCATACCTTTTGCGGTCGCGGGCGGCATTCTGGCACTTTATTTTTCCGGTCAGCCTTTCAGTGTATCCGCCGCGATCGGGTTCATTTCGCTCCTAGGGGTGGCCGTCATGGACGGCATCTTGAACATCACCTATTACCACGAATTGAGGATCCGCGGCATGGCGGTTGCCGAAGCGGTCTTCCGCGGAGCCGAACAGCGGATGCGGCCGTTGTTGATGACGGCGCTTTCCGCGGCTGTCGGCCTATTCCCGGCGGCAATCTCACATGGCATCGGCAGTCAGGTGCAGCGGCCCCTCGCCACGGTTGTCGTCGGCGGCATGACGATTGGACCCTTTATGTTGCTGATCGTCGCCCCCGCGCTTCGCATGTTGTTTCTTAGAGGCGAAGATACGGCCGGGCGAGACGGAGACGACGTTGCGCATCTGCAAGGTCGCGACGAAGTGGATGACATATGAGTCGGAAATCGGCTGCCGCGAAGCGTGTCCGCCTCTTTGCTGATGCAATGGAGATGGAGGCGGGCCAAGGGCGCATGCCGGGCGATATCGACGCAATTGCAAAAGCGATTCATTCCAAACGGACCGAATTGCGAACAAACGGCAAATGCGGTGCGATAGGTTTTGCCGGAATGGCGGCGGCCCTGGCTTGCAACCTCTTGGCTGCTTGCGCTGGCCCCGATTTTGTCGCGCCGTCTCCCCCAAACGTTACGGGCTATACAAAGGAATCGCTCAAGACTTCGTCGGCCTCCTATGGTTCTGGCCAGGGGCAAGGCCAGCGCTTCGTGGAGAAGCTCGATATCGCGGGCCAATGGTGGGAGATATTTCATTCGCGCCCATTGAATGATCTGGTCGAGGACGCGCTGAAGCATAACCCCAATGTCCAGGCCGCGCAGGCCGGTTTGCGCGTTGCACGGGAGACGACCGAGGCGCAAAAGGGGGCCTATGCGCCGACGATTACCCCAGGTTACAATAGTTTTACCCAGAGAGCGTCTACCATTGTTTCGCCGCCCTCATCGAACCCCTTCACCCCCTATCTCACCTTGGACACGGCTCAGGTCGATGTGTCCTACACGCCCGACGTCTTTGGGCTTGTCCGCCGTGAGGTGGAAACGGACGAGGCGCTGGCCGCGGTGCAGCAGTTTCAAATCGAGGCAACCTATCTGACGCTCACCTCCAATGTGGTGGCGGCGGCCATCCAAGAGGCCTCGCTGCGGGGTCAAATCGCCGCCACAAAAAAGATCGTAGCTATCGAAATCGACCTCCTGCGCCTGCTGCGCATTCAGAAGAAATTGGGTCAAGTCGCGGAGGCAGATGTGGCACTGCAAGAGGCGGCGCTTGCGCAAGCGGAAGAGACCTTGCCGCCGCTCGAGAAGCAATTGGCGCAACAACGCGATTTGCTGACCGCCTTGGCTGGACGCTACCCAAGCGAGGAAGTGGCGCAAAAATTCACCCTCGAGTCGTTGAACCTCCCGCATGAGCTGCCGGTCAGCTTGCCGTCAAAAGTGGTGGAGCAGCGCCCGGATGTGCGGGCCGCTTCGGCCACTCTGCATTCGACGAGCGCTGCCATCGGCGTGGCCATCGCTAACCGTTTGCCGGTGATCAATTTAACCGCGAATATGGCCACCAGCTTCGACAACCTTGGCTTGCTCTTCACGCCGAATGCCAACGCCTACCTGCTCACCGCGGCGGTCGCGCAGCCAATCTTCAATGGTTTCACCTTGTACCATAAGCAAAGGGCGGCTGAAGCGGCCTATAATCAGGCCGAGGCGCAATACCGCAGCACGGTTATCACCGCGTTCCAAAATGTTGCCGACACGCTGCGCGCAATCCAGGCCGATGCGCGGGCAATGACAGCCTCGGTCAAGGCCGAGGACGCGGCTGCCAAAAGCCTTGCCATCGTACGAAAACAGCTCGAGCTTGGGCAGGTCTCGACCCTCGCCGTTCTCACGACGCAGCAGACCTACTTGACGGCCATTCTCGCCCGCGTGCAGGCCCTAGCTAATCGCTATGCCGACACAGCGGCGCTTTTCCAAGCGCTCGGCGGAGGCTGGTGGAACAGGATGGACATTCCGGCGCAAGAGCCGTTTGACCTGGCCGATGTCTTGCGGGTAACGGCCCCAAAGTGATGATACCTAGATGTGACAGCGACCGTCTGTAGTCGACCGCTATGGTCGGCGTCGCCATGGCCAATCGGTTGCCGGTCATCAGTCTGACGGTGGACCTCGGTTCGAGTCCAGCTAACTTGGCGAATCATAGGCAAGAGACCCCCGAAGCCGCTCTCGAGCAGGCTGACGGTGATTACCGCCGCTGCCCTGCAGCGGCAGGCCGAGCGCAAGAGACGACGCGGATACGCGTGAGCAACCGAGAATGAAATGGCCATACTTTAGAATTTCAGATCGAATCCTAGTCCCAAGTGCTTACCAGGCGATGCTACGGTAGCATCGGGGATATTTTTTTTCACAGAATCGATCATGGGAACAGAGTCATAGCCGGGAAGGCGAGGATTATTGTTTGCCTGCCAGTCAACGCCGACAGCAATGTTTTCAGCGCCCGGGACCACCCATTTAGGTGCCCCGTCGCGTTGTTGTGATGCCGCGCCACGCGTCGATGGCGTCGGAAGCGTATGTTCATCTGGAGCGTCGGCGCAAACGGGATCGAACCTCCAGGTTGCGCGCGGACACGGAAGTTCTTCGTGGTCGACGGGCGGACGAGTTGACGCGCTCCTCTCACCGTGCGCCTTGGCTTTTTTTGAAGTCGATTCCTGAAGACCCCTGTCTTGTGGGCGTTCACTCGCTACTCGTTGCGGTCCTACGTCGGATGACCCTTCCGCTTGCTGGGCCTGGGCCGCTCCCGCGACGATTAGACAGCAGATCAAACATGCGATCGGTGAGGCTGGGCCTTTCTATTGTCGCCAACGGATTGGAGCGTTTCCCATTAACGCGTCGAGAGCGGCGATGGCCGCGATCGCGGCGGCAGAGGAAAAGGCTTCTGGCGCCAAGTATCGCACACTACACCCGTGTGGCAGCAGTGTGGCAGCTGTTCAACCCCAATTTCGACGCGCGGCGTGGTTAGCGGCGTTCCCGCAAGATCGACGGCGGGCGCAGCCTCGCCGAAAGCCGTCCGATCAGATCATTGACCTCGCCGCATGATCGGGTAACCTCGTCCCTTTGGAGAAGATCGCGCCAAAACAAATTCCTACCCCTTCCCCGACAGCCCCGCTGCCTCGGCGAGAACCTCCCTTATTTCCACGCTCGCGCCGCTCAGCCTGCGGGCAACTTCATCGTTCGCCAATTCCAGCGACCTCGAGCGCGCGATGGCGCCGTCGAGTTCGACCGCGAGCCGCGAACGGTCGTCTTGCATGACCGCGAGCTCGTCCTCGATATTGGCGCGCAGGGCGTCCGCCGTGGCCCGCCGCTCGCGCGCCGCGTCGAGCCGGTCGAGCGCGGCGGCGAGCCGCCTTAGCGCCGCGTCGAGGCGCTCCGGCAATTTGGTTGTCGTTGCGGCGTCCTCGATCATGCCATGCGAGCGCCTTCATGATACGAATATTCAAGCATTATTTGTGCCCCGTCCCAACGGTCCCGAAAATGCGCGGGGTTTCGTCTTCCAAATTCTTGCGTTCCCGCCGGAAAAACGAAAATTTGAGAAAGGCACACCCCCGCCTTGTTGTCGCGGCGTCTTCCCCGGAATGCCTATGGCGCCGGTCGACAAACCGGCCGCCGCGCACTAAATGCTTAGTGGTCAAAATAATGACCCAGCGGCGCGACAACAAGGCATAAGTCGCCACGAAATCAGTTTTGGGACCCAAAAAACTTAAAGCGTGGCATGACGAAACACAGGCGATGTGTTGACACAAGCCTTCCGGCGGTTGCCAGACGGGGCCAACCATGCTTTTGCATCGCTGCCTCACCCGGCGTCCCCGGTCGATGGTGCGGCCGCTCATGATCTCGCGATCGCTCGCCTATGGTGAAAATTGATGCCGGCGCACGAAGAGAACGTCACCCACGAGGAAATGGCGAACGCCATTCGCGTGCTCGCCATGGATGCGGTGGAAAAGGCGAAATCGGGCCATCCGGGTCTGCCGATGGGCGCCGCCGATGTCGCCACTGTTCTGTTCACCAAGGTGCTCAAATATGACGCCGCCGCCGCAAGCTGGCCGGACCGCGACCGTTTCATCCTGTCTGCCGGCCATGGCTCGATGCTGCTTTACGCGCTGCTCTATCTGACCGGTGAACCGAGCATGACCATCGCGGAACTGCAACGCTTTCGTCAGCTCGGCTCGCGGACCCCGGGCCATCCCGAATACCGCCATGCGCCGGGGGTGGAGGCCACAACGGGTCCGCTTGGCCAGGGGCTTGCCATGGCGGCCGGGATGGCGCTTGCCGAGCGCATGCTGAATGCGGAGTTCGGGTCAATCGTCGATCATCGCACCTACGTCCTCGCCTCCGATGGCGATCTCATGGAGGGCATCAGCCAGGAGGCGATCGCGATTGCCGGGCATCTCCAGCTTAACCGGCTCATCGTATTCCATGACGAAAATCACGTCTCGATCGACGGTCCTCTCTCGCTCGCGGATTCGGTCGACCAGGTGAAGCGATTTCAAGCCTGTAATTGGAACGCCGTGCGCATCGACGGGCAGGACCATAAAGCCATTTTGCGCGCGATCCGAAAGGCGCAAAAATCAAACCTCCCGAGCCTGATCGCCTGCCGCACCACGATTGGCTTTGGCGCGCCGACCCGCGCCGGCACGGCGAAGGCGCATAGCGAGGCGTTCGGGCCGGAGGAGATCGCCGGCACGCGCCGCAACCTCAACTGGCCCTACGAGCCCTTTGTCATTCCCGGGCCTATCTTGGCCGCCTGGCGCGCGGCGGGCAAACGTGGCGCCGCGCGCCGGAAAGCCTGGTACGCCGACCTGAACCACTTGCCGGCCGCCCAGCGCGAGGAATTCGAGCGCCGGTTGCGCGGCGATTTGCCGGCCTCCTTCGGCGAGGCGGTGGTCGCCTACAAACGCAAGCTCGCCGAGGATCGTTCGCCCATCGCCACTCGCAAGGCGTCCCAGGCCACCCTCGAAGTTCTAGCAAAAACCATTCCCGAACTCCTCACCGGCTCGGCCGATCTCACCCCTTCCAACAATACCAAGGTCGCGGGGATGGCGGACATTGGGCCTTCGTCCTATTCCGGACGCTATGTCCATTGGGGCGTCCGCGAGCATGGCATGGCGGCGGCGGTCAACGGCATCGCTCTGCATGGCGGCTTTATTCCGTCAGGCGCGTCATTTCTGACCTTCAGCGATTACTGTCGCCCGGCGCTGCGCCTTTCCGCCTTGATGGGCATTCGCGCCATCCAGGTTTTCACCCATGATTCGATCGGGCTTGGCGAGGACGGCCCGACGCATCAGCCGGTCGAGCATCTGGCCGCGTTGCGCGCCATTCCGAACCTGCTCGTATTCCGGCCCGCCGACCGGACCGAGACGCTCGAATGCTGGCAGCTCGCGCTTCAAGCGAAAACCTCGCCCTCGATTCTCGCGCTGACCCGGCAAAACCTTCCCGCCGTCCGCCGCGATTTCACGCCTGAGAATCTGTCCACGGCGGGGGCCTATGAGCTCGCCCCGGCGGATGGCGGACCCGCCAAGGCTTCGATCTTCGCGTCCGGTTCTGAAGTCTCGATCGCGCTCGAGGCACGGAGCATTTTGGCCGCACGACAAATTTTCGCGCGGGTCGTCTCGGTGCCCTGCATGAGTCTTTTCTTGCAGCAGGACCGCGATCGGCGCCAAAAGATCATTGGCGATGCGCCTGTGCGCGTCGGTGTCGAAGCGGCTGTCCGTCAAGGCTGGGACGCGATCATCGGCGAAGATGGGATTTTCATCGGCATGACCGGTTTTGGCGCCAGTGCGCCCTACAAGGATGTTTACAATTATTTCAACATTACCCCGGAAGCCGTCGCCGGGGCTGCGATGCGGCGTTGCAACAGTTGATGCGAATTAAAATAACGAACATGCCATGCGGGACAGCGCGGCTCCGGTCGATCCACCCGCGGAGAAGGAGAAGCAATGGCGATTAGAGTCGCTATCAACGGATTTGGCCGCATTGGCCGCAATATCCTGCGCGCGGTTGCCGAGTCAAAGCGCAACGACATTCAGGTTGTCGCCGTCAACGATCTCGGTCCGGTCGAGACCAACGCCCATTTGCTGCGGTTCGATTCCGTGCATGGCCGGTTTCCCGGCGACATCAAGGTCACGGGCGACTCGATCGATTTCGGCCAGGGGCCAGTTAAGGCGACCGCGATCCGCGATCCGCGCGAATTGCCGCACAGGGAGCTTGCCGTCGACGTCGCGCTCGAATGCACGGGGGTTTTCGCCTCGAAGGACAAAGCCGCCGCGCATTTGAAGGCGGGCGCCAAGCGAGTGCTCATTTCGGCGGCGGCCGACCACGCCGATCTGACGGTGGTCTTTGGGGTCAATCATGTCAAGCTG
>Ga0153928_1001396_pt1 | contig 10796 bp, 10 predicted proteins | sample TSNJ012MetaG_FD_106656 | JGI IMG/M metagenome (GOLD analysis project Ga0153928, IMG submission 106656) | Attine ant fungus gardens microbial communities from New Jersey, USA - TSNJ012 MetaG | ecosystem: Host-associated > Fungi > Mycelium > Unclassified | place: USA: New Jersey, Wharton State... | reverse complement strand
TTAACTAGCTATAAGTTCAGACAAAGAAGACTACTCATCCTTATACAAGAAATTGTTATTATCATCACTATCACCACTACTAGCAAATATGTCTCAGCAACAGCAACAACAACAACAGCAACCCAAAAAGCAACCTGCTGCTTTAGTACTATAACTCTCTTCTCTTACTTGGGAGAAGTAACTTTTTACTCTGATTGCTGGCCTACAGCAGTAGATGGCCACTCTATTACAACAAAGTAGAGAAGCTAGAGTAGAGGTAGCAAAACCTCTCTTGTTTAGTAGAAAAATAAAAGAAGTGAGTATATTCATTAATATAGTCCAATTGTACCTAAGTATGAAAATGATAGAGGAGTTGAAGTTGACAAAGATAGCTTGGGTACTGTCTTATATACAAGAAGAAGTGGTAGAAGCATAGAAGGATAATCTGTTGGATGAGTTATCAAAGGGAGAATCAGAGGTAGAGATAGTAAAGAAGTTGTTCAAAAAAATAAGGAATGAGTTTGGAGAAATAGTAGAGGAGAAACAAAAGGTAGAACAGTTAAGGACAATAAAGCAAGAAAAAAAGACATACAATGAGTACATCTAAGAATTCAAGAAAATAACAAGAGGAAGTGGCTATGAGGGACAATCCCTTATTGAAGAGTTCAAAAAAGAGTTGAATAGAGCAATCAAAAGAAAGTTAGCAGAGGCAGAAAGCCCTCTTAGTATAATAGAAGAATAGCAGGAGAAGGTGGTAAGATTGAATAGAAATTAGAGACAAAGTAGAGTAGAGGAAAAAATGCTAGAGAGAAATGTAGTGCACCTACAGAGAAATATGCAGCCAAGAGGACACTTTGGAAAAGGATCATATAAAAGAAGAGAGGAATAGATTGTGTGGAAAGTGGGAGGTTAGAACTTTAGAGAAGGAACACAGAGTAATAGAGGAAAATAGAGGCTAGAAAGAGACCCTAATACAATAGATGTCAATAGAGGAATATAAGGACAACTGGAACAGAGTGACTCTAGGAGATTTCTCAGTATATAAATAAAGTCCAGAATATATTACAACTCACTTCCAGAAGATTCCTCAAAGAATAGAATGAGACTTCTAGAGGGTAATCTACACTATATATACAAGTTCTCTAGTTATAAAATATCTCAGCAGTCAAAGACAAGAATGTAGAAGTGGACAACTAATTAAATATAAGGTAATTGTTATCTAATTAGTTACAAGGTTGCTCTGGTGTACTACTATTAGTATATCAGGAGTAGACTTTAGTATAATCCTCTTATAGAGAAAAGAAGGAGACAAGATATATTTTGTGTATGGAAAATGGGACCATATGGCTAAAAATTATTGGTAGAGAAAGAGAAGAGAGGAGAGAATAGTAAAAATACTGCAAGAGTTGGCAAAAGAAAATAGAGAACAGTAAGCTCCCAGCTGGTCTTCAATAATTTGTATAGTGTATTGTACCCAGAAAAGTTGAAAAATAAAAATTCTTATCAAAACAATACTAAGAAAGTAAGAAATATACAGCATATACTATAGTCACTAAGAGAAGTGTGGGTGAAAGTAGAGTTGGAAAAGCTGAAGAATTATGAAGACATAGCAGTAAAGGCATTGTTAGACAGTGGAGCAACAGGTCTGTTTATGGACACCAAGTTTGCAAAGAAAAAGGGTTTAAACTAGAAAAACTAAAAAAAACCCTGTTGATGAGAAACATAAATGGGACAGTAAATGTGAGAAAAGTAATCACTTACCAGGTAAAGTACAATATGTTCTATAAAAAATATGTTGAAAGAGCATGAATAGATATGTGCAAAAAGCAGGAGAAGAGACAGGTAAGAAAAACAGAAAAAGAAAAAATAGTAGAGAAATTAGTACCTAGGAGATTCTAGAAGTGAAAGAAAGTATTTGGGAAAAAAGAGTTCAAAAAAATGCCCACCAGAAAGCCATAGAACCATGCAATAGAATTGAAAGAGAGATTTGTGCTAAGGAAGGGAAAGATATCATAGACCTTACTAGTTTATTTTGTAGCAAAGAATAGTAAGAGGAGAATAGTACAAGACTATTGTCATGTAAATCAGTGGACAGTAAAGAATAGATATCTACTATCTTTAATTGCAGATATCTTAGTTAGAATAGGAAAAAAAAGATATTCATGAAACTTGATCTTAGATAAGGATATAACAATATAAGGACCAAGAAGGGTGATGAGTAAAAGACAGCATTTACAGTATATATTGGAGTATATAAACCAACAGTTATATACTTTGGATTAACAAACTCCTCTACTATCTTCCAAACTATAATGAACAGTTTGTTTTGAGACATAATTGATCAAGAGAACACTGCAACATTTATAGATGATATTATAGTTGCCACAGATATAGAAAAAGAGCATGATAAGTTAGTAGAAAAAGTGCTGAAAAGACTAGAGGAAAATGACTTATTTATCAAACCAGAAAACTATTATTGAAAGGTAAAGGAGATAAAGTTCCTGGATATAGTAATCAGACCTCAAGGAGTAGAAATGCAGAAAAAGAAAATGGAAGGAGTTCTGACCTGGCCAGTAACAAAAAATTTAAAAGAAGTACAAAAGTTTCTAGAGCTTACAAACTACTACAGATAATTTATTAAAGACTTTGCTAAGATTACAATCCCATTGAATTTGTTAGTTAGAAAGAAAAAAAAGTGGAAATAGAAAAAGAAGCAAGTAGAAGCATTTAGAAAGCTAAAAGACATTTACAATAAAACTAGTTTTAGCTATCCTGTTATGTAATTCAAGTCAAGTTGACTCAATAGCTAAGTCTTTTAGGATTACAAAAAGAACTTAATAAAGTTTTTAATTAATTGTACTAACTACTTATACAGGTATGCTATTTGTTCTTATTTATATTGATGGTATTCTACAACTAACCAAGAGGCTTCCAGTTCAATTCCCTTGTCTGTTATTCTATAAATACATATTTCTTGGTCATAGTTGAGACAACTTATAACAGTACCTCCCTTTTAAAGATCTTCATTCCAAGAACTTTACAGTTTATTATATAGGTCCTGTAGGTTATCTATTTTATCTTTTCTGTTCCACTCTTCTATTCTTAGTTCCTTTATTCCTTGTTCTTGCTCTTTTTCCTCTTGAATTGTTTTCAATGTTCTTCTTTTCTTATGTTATATTCTCTTCTAACATCTCCAATTTCTTTTTAATTATCTCTGATACTTCTAATCAAATCTTCTATCATTCTATCTATACAATATTTTTGCTATATATCTTTCTGGTAATTCTCCTCTATGAAATTCTCTATAATATTTTTTTCTTACCTATCTTGACTCTTTTCTATATTCTTTTTCAAATCTTTCTATCAAGTCCCTTGTATTTCTTAAATTCTCTCTCAGTTCCCAAGTGTTTTTTTCTACTGTATATCTCTTCTATTATACCAGATACCTATCTTTCCCTCTAAACTTTCTTTTATTTAGTATTTTCTCCACTTCATATTCCTCTTCCTCTTCAATTACCACTAAGAGAGACCATTCTTTTTTCTAGTCTTCTACTTGATCTTTGTACATATGTACTCTACTGATGTTTACTACTGGATATATTTTTATTGTACTTGGTAACTCCAGTTCAATTACATTTGTTAATATAATATAATATTTTTCACTTTATAAAGATCTACAAATTATTCTGTTAATTTTTCTGAATGTTTTCTCTATATTTGGAACTTAAGATTCTTCATGCTCAAGAGTACCCAGCTATCCACTCTGTACTCTTCTAGTTTGCTTTTTTTTCTATCAGCATATTTCTTCATTTCTTTCTGACTTTTTCTTAGTACTACTTTTGTTTTCTCATATACCTCTTTCATCTTCTTTGTAAACTTTTCTGCTTTCTTGAACTTTTCCTTTTTTTTCATTTCAAATTCCATGCACAGATCCTGTCTATTATTTGCCTTAAACAGTGATATTTTTGTACTTGTCTATACTTTATTGTTATATACAAACTTTGCTATTGCTAACCAATCTAGCTATTACTCCTGGTGATGATTAATGAACATTCTCAAATACTGTTCTAGTTTCTGATTCATTCTTTCTATTTGGCCATCTGTTTGTGGATGGTAAGTTATTGACAATTTAATACTGATTTCCAACATTTGATTTAACTTTTTTATTGTTTCTGCTATAAACTATATTTCCCTATCTATTATAATACTTTCTAGTAATCTATGTAATTTTCAAATGTTATTCCAGAATAGTCTTGCCATTTCTTCTACCAAAGTCTTTTTTGTAGTAGATACAAAGTGTATAATAACTTAGCCTGCAATGACTTAATTACACTCCTAGTCTAAGTTGACAAGAAGAACTCAATAGAGTTTTCATTTAATTGTTATACACTACTTATATATATTCTGTATTTACTTCTATTTATAAAGCCTCACACATCTCTTTTGAGTTATTCTCTCTTATATATCCACTGATTTCCTAATTAAATGAAAAAGAAAAGAAAAAAATATAAATAATAACTTAGCCATTTTAGCTGTATTATGACAAAGTGTACCATTTTTATCATCCTATTATATACTACCAGAATTGCATCATATTCTTGTACTAGTAGTAACTTTGTAATAAAGTCTACTATTATATGACTCTAGGGTTTCTCTAGTACTAGGTTAGGCATTAACTTATAAGACCTTAGACTATAACAACTTGGATCCACTCCTAGTCTGAGTTGACAAAAAGAACTCAATAGAGTTCTCATTCAATTGCTGTATACTACTTATATATATTCTGTTATTTACTTTTATTTATAAAGTCCCATACATCTCTTTTGAGTTGTTCTCTCTTACATGTCTGTTGATTTCCTAATTAAATAATAAGAAAAAGAAAAGAAATAATAACTTAGCCATTTGGCCAAGTTATGATATAACTTTTCTGCTAGTATCTCTATACAATTCTTGTTTCTTTGGTATATATCACAGGATTTTACATATTTCTTGACTTTCTTCATTACTTTTAGCCACCAAAAGTTCCTAGTAACTAATTCTGTTGTCTTCTACTGTTCTCTATGTTCTTCTATTGGCATATCATGGTATAGCTAGATTACTTCTGCTCTTAATCTTTTATTCCTTAGGATATATACTTTCCCCTCTCTTAGCATTAAACTATTCTCTTCTTGCTACTTTTTGTTTCTTAGTATCTTAACTTCTACTTGCTTTATCTCTTTTACTGCTTTAATTATTTTATTATCTTTTGCTTCTGACTTTCTAATTTTCTCTAACAAGTCTATTCTTTTGATTACCACTTCTGCCATTTGTATTGCTTTAATCTCCAGCTATTCTTTCTTCACTAATACTCTATTCTCATTATTCCTCTTTACTCCCATCTGCCAGTCTAGATACCTACTGAGATTGTCAACTCTTTCCATACTGCTTCCTGGCATATGTTTTAGTGTGAAATTAAATCTAGACAGGTATAGTGCCCATTTCACTTGTTTTCAATTCAACTTCTGACTACTTATAAAATACTTGAGGTTTTTGTAATTACTTCAAATTTTGAATTTTGTCTGTGTACCTTTTAGTAAGTGTCTCCATTTTTCTAGATATTGAATTATTGCCAATGTCTCTCTATTATAAATTTTGTAATTTTTTTTTGCTTTATTCAATAATTTTAAAATAATTTTAAAATAAAGGCTACTGGTCTTTACTTATCATCAAGAGTATTCCTTCTGTTGCATATTCTGATATATCTGTCTCTATTCTTATTTCTTTACCCAAGTCAGACACTACTAATACTAGTCATATTGTGAACACTCTTTTTAACTCCTTAAATACTTTCTTCTGCTCTTCTTTCTAGTTTTACTTCTTATCCTTCTTGACCAGTTTGTGCAATAGTTTAGCAATCCTAGTAAAGTCCTTTACAAATCATTTGTAATAGTCTACTAATCCTAGGAATTTTTGTACATCTTTAACTGTCTTAGATCTTGGTCATTCTAGAACTTCCACTACCTTTTTCTGTATCTTAATGCTATTTGTTTCTATTACTAATCCTAGGAAGACAATTTCTTTAACCTTCCACATATATTTCTTAGGTTTCATATATAGATTGTTTGCTTTTATCCTTTTCAATACCTTTTCTATTATTTCATTGTATCTTCTTTCATTCTCTGTTCCTACTAATACATTATCCATAAACACTACCATATCTCCTGTGTCAATTAGATCTCTTAGGATATTATTTATTATTGCTTGGAATGTCACTAATGAATTTGTGAGACCAAAAAACATTACAATAGACTTGTATACCCCAAGATATATTATGAACATAGCCTTCTACTTATTTTTTTCTTTCATCTATACATTATTGTATCTCTAGTACAAGTTTGTCTTTGTAAACACTCTTTTTATACCCATAGTATTAATTACTATTCTTTTCTTTTTATTCTTTTCTCTACAAAGAACACTGGCAAAGTCTGAGGTGACTTTAAAGGCCTAATATACCCTTTTCTCAACTGTTCCTTTATGAATTCCCTTACTTCCTCCTTCTCTTCTCTTAATATCAAATATGTTTTTTTTTTCTTGGCACAAAGTCTTCTCTTAGATTTATTATATGGTTCCAAGGTTTTCTTACTAGTATTCTTTTTGACTTAGCCTTTCCAAACACTTGAAGCCACTTATAAAGTTTCTGTGGCACTACCTTCCTTACTTTTTCTCTATCTAATTTAACTTCATCATTAAATTTCTCTTTCATCAATATCTTTTATTCATCTCTATCTGATTTCTCTATTGCTTTGATTCTCCTCTCTACTTTTTTCTTTCTCTCTATATTTTTTTTTACCACTATCTTTCTTCCATAAATTGGTGGACATCTTGTTATTTTGATTTCTTTTATTTCCCAGTTTATCTCAGGATTATACACTTGTAACCATAGTATATCTAGTATAATGTCTGTTCTTTGCAAATTGTACATATTTATTCTTATTCTTTTTACATGGCTTTTGTAATATATATTTACTTTCATTTGGTGTATAATAGCCCCTCCACTGTTGTTTGTCCCATCTATATTTCTGACCATTACTAGTCTATCTAGCTTCTGTAGCTTAAATCTATATTTTGCTACTATTTTCTTGTCTATGAACATTTCTGTTATACTATTATCTAAGAGTGCTTTTACTGTTGTTGTCATAACTTGGCAAAACAGACAAAGTTATTATTTCTTTTCTTTTCCTTTCTAAACTTACTGTACAGGGATGGAGTATGAGAAAGTATCATGTGACTAAGTGTCACAAGGTCACAGGGTTATGAGTCACAGTCAGGTGATGTCACATGACTAGGTCACATGGGAACTGTGGGAATATAGTGCACAGACCATACAGTAGTTGTATAAGTAGTATAGGAAATTTAATGGGAACTCCATCGAGTTCTCCTTGTCAACTCAGACTAGGAGGAGATCTAAGGCATTACTGTCTAAGTTCTTACAGTTGTGTTTTCATACATATTTGCTTTTTCTACCCCTATATTCAACCATACTTCTCTTAACATTTTAAATGTTCTTCTAATATCTTTCTACTTGTTCTTCTCTTTCACTATACTTTTTAGAACTCTTGTTCATGTACTGCTCTGCTGTGCTTTTTTCTCTATAAGATGTACTACTACTCTTCAGTTCCAATATGGTTTTTTCTTTCCTGTTCTATACTCTGAATACAGGATCTTACTCCTTTCTTATTCTAACACTCTTTCTCTTATTGCATTTTTTCTTCTATACTTTATATACTACACTCTCATCATCTCTTTTCTTCTTGCTTCTTTCTCTCTTCAATTTCATGCTTCTTAGCAAATGTAAGAGGATGCATTGTTAGTTACTCTAGAAAGGCTTAGTCTGTATCAGTATAGGTAAGTATTATCTAGCTTACTCCACAATCCATATAACCATTTTTTCTATATCCTTTTCTCTCTTGTTTATATCTTTTCAATAGTACTAGGTTGTCTTATAAGGTAATTTAATTATTAGTATATGAGTTATGTGATCACTTGACAACACATTAGTAGATGTATGGTAGAATACCTTATTCTAACATTGATTGGAACTCCTGGACTATTTATTGTTTTAGCTTAAATCTGCTCCAGTCACTAATACTTAGAGTAGTTAAGGATTATCTGTTTTCTTTACAGCAAAGATCATACCATATATTTTTTGCTTGTCTTTCAAGGAAGAACTTTTGTTCTTGGTTCTTATGGGTTTGAACCCCCTTGCCTTTATATCCCCTATAATCCATATAGGTCTCTACTATCTCCTCTATGATCCATTCTCTCTCAAATAGGAGTACCTCTTCTGGGAGCATGCTCTACTCTCTACAGTACTCCCCAGTATTTAAAACACTTTACTTCTTCCTTTACTTGTTTCTACTATCTCACTTCTACTTTTTCTTTTACTCTATATTATATCATTCAACTTGCCAACACTTCAAACTTATTTTTGGAGATTGGTTTCCCTTTTCTTTTTTGATACTATTCCTACAGTTATAGGCCAAGTACTTGAACTTTCTACAAAAAACATTTTCTTCTCTTTTTTTCTTCTAGTTCTACTCTTAATTTGGCAAAGGTCTGCCCTTGGTTGAGTATACTGTTCATTAAAGAGTTGTATTGTTCAAGAGACATAGTGTTATGTTCCTCAATATCAAATAAAATTTGATCTCACTAATTACTACTATATTTGTTAGGGCATAAGATCTTTACCCAACTAGATATCTACTGCTGTATTGACTACTGCTCTAATCAAATAGTAAACAATTACCTTAAGGAAAAGATCTCTACTTTAGCAGTACTTTTTTAAGGGGTCGATGCTATTCCTCTGCATATATAGATAATAATGTATCTCTAGTACAAGGTTTTTACTGATTAGAAAAAGGTACAGGTAATCTACTAAGCAACACTACCCAATTGCTAGGTTAGGTCTTGAACATAATACCTAGGTTTAGTACTAAGTCTCCACTAGTAGTTTCTAATTGACTACCAAGTTTTCTTTATAGCTAAGGCCAAAAAGACTAGTAATTGAGCTAATCATCAATCAAGGACAATAAAAGAATAAAGTTTTAGATAGGATTTAAACTGAACAGTGCCTGGAGTATGATATTGAGTTCTTTTATTATACAACTTAAGTCAAGTTAACTCAGTAGCTAAGTCTTTGAAAGTTATAAAAAAAACTTAATAGAGTTCTTAATCAATTGTGCTGTTCTACTTATACAAGTATACTATTTGCCCTTGTTTATATTGATAGTATTCTACAACTAGTCAAGAGACTACCAGTTCAATTCTCTTGTTTATCATTCTATAAATATATATTTCTTAGTCATAGTTAAGGCAGCTCATAATATATTCCTGACCTAGACAGAGAAATGAAGATAGAAACAAATACCTCTAGCTATGCTACAGGGGAAGTACTGTTAGTTAGATGTGGAAATAAGAAGTGAAAACTGGTAGTTTTTATCTTTAAGTCACTCAATACAACAGAATACAATTATAAGATCCATAACAAAAAAATGCTGACAGTAATTTGATGTTTAGAGGCATAGAAGTACTACTTGGGAAGGGCAAAAGTAAAGTTCAAAATTTGAACAGATCACAAAAATCTCCAATATTTTATAACTAGCCAAAAGCTGAACTGAAGACAAGTGAGATAAACATTGTATCTATTATGATTTGACTTTGCTCTAAAGCATGTACTAGAGAAAAGTATAAAGAAAGCAAATAGATTAAGTAAGAGGCTAGATTGACAAGAGAGGATAGAAAACAATAATAAAGACCAAATGTTAATAAAGCCAGGATAGATAAAAAAGACAGAAACATTAGTAGAGGAAGATAATTTGAGAGAAAAGATCAAAAAAGTACAAAAGAAGGACAAAAAGGTGGTTAGAGCAGTAGAAAAGCTAAAGAAAACAGAAATGAAAACATTAAAGAATAAAGAATAGACAATAGAGAAAGGATTAGTTATAAAGAAGGAACAAATATATATGCCAGAAGAAGAATTGAAGAGAAGAGTGATATATTTGTACTATAATATGCTAGTAGAGGGATATAGGAGAAAATAGAAAACAACAAAGCTAGTTATGAGAAACTATTGGTGGCTAGGAGTGACAAAGGAGATGAAGAGATATGTAGAGGGATATAATGCTTGTTAATACTATAAAAATAGGAGTGAAGCTCTAGCAGGAAAATTAATATCCAATACAATTTTAGAAAAGCCATGAAGTCACATTTTGGCAGATTTCATTCTCAAGTTATCTTAGGTATAGAGTTATGATATAATTTTAGTAGTTTGTGATTGATCCAGTAAAATAGTCCATTTTATATCAACTATTATAGCAATTATAGAGAAAACATCAGCAGAGAGGCTTGCTAGATTATTTAGAAACTATGTTTGGAAGTTATACAGTCTTCTAGAAAGTATTATATTAGATAAGGAAATACAGTTTACAGTAGGAATGATGAAGAAATTGAATAAGTTATTGGGAATCCAGATAAAACTATCAATAATCTATTATTCTTAAATAGATAGGCAGACAGAAGATCAATTAGAAACTAGAACAGTACCTGAGGGTTTTTATCAATCATAGGCAGAAGCAATGACCAGATTGGCTGAGGACTATTGAATTTATATATAATAACAACAAAATTCATTCAGTAATAAAAATCTCCCCATTTAAGACAAACTATAGTCAGGACCCAAGGATGGGACTTGAAGAGAAAAGAAAGGGAAAATTCAAAGCAGCAGGGAGGTTTGTTGAAAGAATAAAGAAAATCCAGAAGGAAGCAAAAGCAGTACTAGG
>Ga0153928_1001395_pt1 | contig 10816 bp, 16 predicted proteins | sample TSNJ012MetaG_FD_106656 | JGI IMG/M metagenome (GOLD analysis project Ga0153928, IMG submission 106656) | Attine ant fungus gardens microbial communities from New Jersey, USA - TSNJ012 MetaG | ecosystem: Host-associated > Fungi > Mycelium > Unclassified | place: USA: New Jersey, Wharton State... | reverse complement strand
TTTCTTTTTATGTGTTTGCGTATTTGTACAGATAATAATAGACCTTTTTTAAGATAAACAATAAAACAAAATACAGCACGACATATAGCGTGTATTTTGTTTGTAATATCCCTTGCCAGCCAGCCGCCGAAACCACCTTGTAAATCTGCCATATAAATAAAGCATTTACCACGATTGCCATTGTGTAAAGCGTAACAATGATATGAAACATCTTTGAGAAAACGCCAGCGAGAGAAACAAGAATATCGGGCTTGTTTCTCATTTCCTTTTCAATCTGTTTTTCCTCTTTCCGTTTTATCTTTGCGTCCTTTTCATCTATGTATTTTTGCGCTTGCCTTTTTTCATCTTCCGACAGTAAGCGACCAAAAACAAGACCGTTCTTTTCCCAACCAGCCTTTATTTCCTCATAGCTTCTATTATCATTATTCTTTTTGTCCAATTTCCTCACCACCTATAGGCGATTTGTTTTCACTAAGAATATTTTTTACCTGTTCAATCTGAACAAGTTGCTTTAAGACCTTTTCAAAATCAGCAGGAAGAATATTTTCAGATTGCAAATACTTTTCTGCAAGTGCGCCGTTTTCGATAAGGCGGCGTGTTCTTTCAGAACGAGCCTTTTTATTTGCCCTTGCCTTGATAGCTTTTTCCTGTTCCTTTAATTGCTCCATCTTCTTTTGAAGTTCCTGCAACTTCTGTTCATCTGTTTTACGTTCAGCCATACTAAAACCGCCTTTCTATATTTTTCCTTTACCGTTAAAACAAATTGTAGCATATCCAAAGCAAAAAGGCAATAACAAAACTTAGGATATAGCACCGCTTACGGCGGTACTAATACGCTTCTCATTCCAGAATATAAAAAGTGCTTTAGCACTTTTCACATTCTTACACGCGAAGCGTGTGACATTGCCGCCAACCATGCACCGATAAATTATATTGCAATTCTGAACGAATTGCAATATAATTAGCATAGACTATCGCGGCGGCAATATCACGAAGTGCGCACTTACTGACCATTCTCCGAATGGTCGTGCGCTCTCCGAGGGGCGGGGCTTTGCCCCTGCACCCCATACTAACAAGCAAGTATGCAACTTCGTTGCCTTTGCCTGTTAGTATCGCGCTTTGCTTATCGCGCCGCGCATTTTAGATTTAATCACCGTGATTAAATCTAAAACAAAAGACGAAAGAAAGGGGGCGGCAAAGTATGGCAGACTACCATTTACACGGTAAGGTAATAAGCAGAGGACAAGGGCGGTCAGCAGTAGGGGCGGCGGCGTATAGAAGCGGCGAAAAATTGACAAATGAAAAAGACGGAATAACGCACGACTATACAAAAAAAGGCGGCGTTGTTTATACTGAAATCATACTTTGCGAAAATGCCCCTAAAGAATATCAAGACAGGGCAACACTATGGAACTCCGTAGAAAACATAGCAACAGCAAGGGAAAGATTAGCGAGGGATTTTGATGTTGCATTACCAATAGAACTAAACAGGGAAGAACAAGTACAGCTTGTACGCAACTATATAAATGATAATTTTGTAAAGGCTGGAATGTGCGCCGACTTTGCCATACATGACAAAGCAGACGGAAACCCACACGCTCATATTATGCTTACCATGCGCCCGATTGATGAAAATGGAAAATGGGAGTATGTTTCTCAAAAAGTATATATCTGCAAAGACCAACAAGGGAACACCGCCGAATTGTCAGCAAGCGAATTGAAAAAAGCACAAGCCGAGGGAAAGACTTATGAAAAGCAGTTACCGTATTTCAAAAACGGAAAAGGAAAAGCAACGTATTTGACAAAACATGAAGCAGAGAACGAACCGAAATATAAAGACTATATCAGAGTAAAGGGAAAGAACGACCCCCTAAAAACGAAAGAAGATAGAAGAAATCCCATCATTGAAAAATGGGATAGCACCGACAGCTTTAATAAATGGCGTGAAAATTGGGCGGCATATCAAAACCGCGAGTTTGAAAAAAAAAATCTTTCCGTCAGAGTAGACAATAGAAGCTATGAAGCACAGGGAATAGATAAAATCCCGACAAAGCATTTAGGCGTTTCGGCTAAGGCTATGGAATGTAAAGGTACTACCAGCGAAAGAGGAAACGAAAACCGAGGAATCAAAATAGCGAATATTCAAACTGAAACATTGAAAATACAAACACAGTATATACAAAAAGAAATGTCTTATATCCGAGAGGATATAAATTGGAATACCATACATGAGAAAATAGCCGCCGCCGAAAGAGCGATACCGAGATTAGGCGAAAAGGAATTGCAAGGCTTACAAGTACAGTTAGAGAAAACAAAAGAGAATATGCGGAATATGAAGCCTACCGAAACCAGCAAGGGCAGGACGATAGAATATGACTTGCGGCAGATACCGTATTTTGATTATCACAGAAACAAGGTTATAGGTGATTGCGCTTTTGCACAGGATAAAATAAAAAGGCAAATTGAAACGCTGGAGCAGAAGCGGCAGGAGCAGACAAGGACGGAAACGACACCGAAGCCAGCCGAGCCGACCAGACCACAGCCGCAGGGAACGCCGAAGCCAACCGAGCAACAGGCGGCAGAACGGCAATCAGTTTCTTTCAATGCCGCAAGTATGGCACGCCAGCTTGCTATGTTAAAAAATGAATATGTACGGGAAACGATAAAGGAGACAGGGAGCAGGGCGGCAGAAGCCAAAGCCAAATTGCTTGAACTTGCAAAGACCGTACCAGCAGACCAGCAACAGGCGGTACGTTCTCAAATGGGGCAATATGCCGACCATAGCCAAAAGGGTATGGCACACATCAAAGCCAATATAGAAATGCAAAAACTGCTTGATGAAGCGTTCAAAGGCAGAGCCGAGAGCAGGGAGCATGAAAAGGTACAGACAATAGAGCGCGACAGATAAAAATTGAGTGAATAAAATCTTGACAAATGAGTACAATATATTGTACAATATATTTGACAAGATATTGATTGAAAGGAGATGAAGCTATGAAAGAGGGTATTTTAGTTTATGACTTCCAGCAGGAACGCATTGACATTCGTTTTGGGCTTGAAGAATATTACGGCGGCTTGCATTGTGGCGAGTGCTTTGATGTGCTGGTAAATGACCGCTGGGAGCCGACACGGATTGAAAAGGGCGAGGACTGGTATTTAGTAGGGATTGACCGCAACATTGGATTACAGGGCTTAAAAGTCAGAATGTGAAAGGATATGATATTATGTTAGCTGTAAATTATTCTACAATCCGCAATAAGCTAAAAGACTATTGCGACAAGGTAACGGACGAACACGAAACAGTCATTGTTACCCGTAAAGACGAAAAAAATGTTGTTATTCTAAGCCTTGAAGAATACAACGCCGTGATGAAAGCCGCGAAAAACGCCGCCTATCTGGATATGATTGATAGGTCTATGGAACAGCTTGCCAAAGGACAGGGAACGGCGCACGAACTCATAGAGGTAGACAATGACTAAGATATGGTCTGATAAGGCGTGGGACGATTATTTATCATGGCAGACAGAGGACAAAAAAACGCTGAAGCGTATCAATGAACTTATAAAGGACATTGAAAGAAACGGCTTATCAGACGGTATCGGCAAGCCAGAGCCATTGAAATACCGCAAGGCATGGAGCAGAAGAATAGACCACGCAAACAGGCTTATTTACAATTTTGATGAAAATAAAAACCTTTTGATTATCGCTTGTAGGGGGCATTATGATGATTGATTTTACTTTCAAATTGAGTGAAGAACAAAAAGAGCAAGCGGAAAAGGTATGCAGAGAAGAATATAATATATCCCTTGAAGAAGCTACTTCATATTTTGTTGAAAGACTTGTAGGGTATGGCGGTTTTCCGTTCGGTAATAAATACGATACCGAGGGTACAAGAATGAGAATAAAGACAACCGAACCCACAATACGCGCTTTCCTCAAAGAAGAGTTTGCCGCGCTAAAAATACCATGTGCCACCGACAACAGCGATACGCTTGTTTTTATATGGGGCAATCCCTATGAATTACTAATTCCAATAACACGACACCGAGAAAAAGAGTGGTATGGAGCGTTTTTAGATAGCTTGACAGAATGTATTTTGATTTGTGAGGGTTATCAACGCGAAGATGTGTTAAGGCAAGCAAGGGAACGCATAAAGGCATAAAACACCGCCGTATTTGCCCTTTAGAGCCGTTTTAATGGTACAGGCATATAAAACCTTGCACAAGGCAATACAAACGCCCTAACGGGCGCTAATACGCTTACAGGGGCATTTCAAAAGAACGGAGCATACAAGATATGGCAGAGCCTAAAAATATACAAATACCCTATACGCTGTTTAAGAGCCTTTTGGAAGTGCTTGAATATATAGACATATCAAACTATGCCGAGGACTTCCAGAGCCTTTACAATGGCGTATTAGAGGGGTTACAGGACAAGAGAAAGCGTATCGAGTTAAGGGAAGTATACGGCAAACTTGCCGCCGCGAATAAGACCGAGGACGAGGACGCGCAGACAGAAGCAAGGATAGAATATCTCAAAAAGAAAAACAATCCCTTTTATTAGCAAGATACGGCGGCGTTCATGCCGCCGATCCGCGCCACCGTGAAAGGCGGCGTTGTGCTTTTCCGACCGCCTTTCAATGTAAAAAATATCGCAATAAAGGTCACAGTTTAAGTTATCCACATTTCGCAATAAAGGTCACAGTTAGTCGCAGTAAAAGTCACATTTAATCGCAATAAAAGTCACATTTCGTCGCAATAAAGGTCACAGTTAGTCGCAGTAAAAGTCACATTTCAAGCCTACAAAACTGCATAAATACAGGCTTTTCGGCTTGTCCTAAATATCTTAAATAATAAAAAATATATATAAATAATCATAAATACGATACGCCGCCGTAGGCGGCTTTTTAACGGTAAAGGGAAAAATTATAATGCGTATGAGAGAGAGAGGGTAACGGCGGCTTACACGCCGCCATCTTACGCCGCCTTAAACGGCGGCATGTTAAACTGTAAAGGAAAAAGATATGTGACCTATGCTTGACAAGGACACATTTGTTAAGTATAATATTTCCAATAGCAAACAAGGGGGTGTTTTTATGTCGCAAATAAAGGACGATAGCCGCGAAATACGTCAAAAAATGTTGCAGTTACGCGATTATAAGGTTGTGAAATCTAATGACCTCATTCAAAAATCACGTTTTCAGCTTGCTTTACAAGAGCAAAAAATAATTCTGTATATGATAAGTAAAATAAAGCCAGAGGACGAGGATTTTATTTTACAAGATTTTAGCGTTGCCGAGTTTTGTAAGGTATGCGGCATAGATAGCACCAGCGGCGGCAATTACAAATATGTAAAAGATACAATTAAGTCTTTGGCAGATAAAAGCCTTTGGCTCACGCTCGATAGCGGCACAGAAACCCTTGTACGCTGGATAAATAAAGCATGGATAAATAAAAAATCTGGAATTGTAAAAATTAGATTAGATGATGATATGAAGCCTTATCTTTTACAGCTTCAAGAACGCTTTACCCAGTACGAATTGTTATATACCCTTGCCATGCGTAGCCAGTACAGCATAAGGCTTTATGAATTACTCAAAAGCTATGAGTATCAGCACAGAAAAATATTTGACATAGAAGATTTGAAGCGTATACTTTCAGCCGAAAATTATAACCGTTTTCCAGACTTCAAAAGAAAAGTGCTTGATATTTCGTTGAGAGAAATTAACGACCTATCAGACTTGACCGCTACATACGAGATAATAAAAGAGGGGCGCAGATACGCAAAATTAGAGTTTTCCATGCGGTTAAAAAAGGATATGTCAGAGCGTTTAAAAACGTATGCGCGAATTGAGGAGATTATAAATCCAGCACAAATAAGCCTGTTTGAAAAGGTATACGGCGTAAAACCATAAGTTATATAATTTATATAACATAAATAATTTATATAAGTTAATCACCGTGATAAAGAAAAAGCCGCATTTGTGCGGCTTTTCTCTATATTTTTCCTTTACCGTTTAGGTTTTGATTTTGATTATTCAACGGATATAGGGTAAAGGACTTCATCATCTTTGGCATTATGTACCCGTTCACCGCATGAGCGACAAATAGCTTTATCGCCAATCCTTACAAGGTTAGCCGCCGAGCCGCAAAAATGGCAACCGAAAATAGGCTTTTTTAGAGTGATTACATTTGATTTTAGAGTAATTTCTATTTCGTCCTTTTCTTTGATATTAAGTGCCTGCCTGTACTCGATAGGTAAAACAATGCGCCCCAATTCATCAACTTTTCTAATCATGTCTTATGCTCCACTCCTTCTTTATGTAGGCTAAAAATAGCCTATGGGCGTATTATAGCCTATAACCTATCATAAATACAAGAGGTGTCTTTATGATAAGTTATGCGCCGTTTTGGGAAACATTGAAGAAAAAGAACATAAGCACTTATGCGCTCATAGAAAAGCATAATATCAGTTCAAGCGTTATTACCAGAATAAGGAAAAATGAATATTTAAGCCTTAGAAAAATTGTTGATTTGTGCGTTATTCTTGATTGCACAATTCCCGATATAGTTGAGTATGTACCAGCCGAGAAAGAAACGTCCTCACCGTGAGGGCGTTTTGTTTTTTCGACACATGACAACCTATGTACGATTTGCTATATTGGGTATTGACTTATATAAATTATGGTGTTACAATAAATTATATAAATTATATAACGTAAATAACGGATATAAAGCACATAACAATTTTAACAAAGGAGCGTGAAAAAATGGGAAAAATCATTGCATTTGCAAACCAGAAAGGCGGCGTAGCCAAAACCACAAGTACATATAATGTGGGTGTTTCGCTTGCACAAAAGGGAAAGAAAACACTTATCATTGACCTTGACAGCCAAGCAAGTCTAACCATCAGCGCAGGGCTTGAACCTTTTGAGCATGAAAAAACGATTGTAACGGTTTTGGAAAAAGAGGGTACACCAATTACGGAATGTACCAAGCCTTTACAGGATAATTTAAGTATCTGTACTTCTCGGCTGGAGCTGGCACAGCTTGAAATGGAAATGATAGGGCGTTCCATGAGGGAAACAATCTTAAAACGTGCGTTGGAAAAGATAAAGGGGAAGTATGATTTTATCCTTATCGACTGCCCCCCACAGCTTAGTATTTTGACTATCAATGCCCTTGCGTGTTGTGATTATGTGGTAATACCCGTAAAAACAGATTACCTTGCTTATAGGGGCGTGGAACTTCTCATGGAGAGCATAAGCGATACAAAGGAACTTATCAACCCGTCATTGTCGGTCTTAGGCGTAATAGCGACCTTGTTTGAAATGAGGGTGAAAGACGATAACGAGATTTTACAGGCGTTGCAGGACAAGTATCATGTTATAGGGGTAGTAAAGAAAATGGCGATAGCAAAAAAAGGTGTCTATGAGGGGCGAAGCGTAAGCGAACAAGCACCGAAAAATGAAGTTGCGACAGAATACGACAAAATAAGCGATTATATCATAGAGAAAGGGGGCAATCAATAATGAGTGGCTTTGCCGACAGGGAAAAGAAAAGAGAGAGTAAAGGCGTTGTTGCTTCTATGATTTCAAATACACAGCAGGAGCAGACAACAGGCAGGGGCAGACCGAAAGAGGAACGGGAAACAAAACAGCGGATAAGCCTTGCGGTTCTCCCAAGCCTTTACGAAGATATAAAAAAGATAGCCTATGTAGAGCGCAGGAGCATAAGCGAGATTGTTTCAGAGTGTATCGAAAAGTATGTTGCCGACAATGGAAGTAAGCTAAAGGAGTATGAAAAAATCAAGAAAGACTAAGAAAGCAAGGATAAAAGCAGGGTTTTCCCTGCTTTCTTTTTTGTTATTTATATTATATAAATTAAATACAAGAAATAAGAAAAATAATATTGACAATAATTTATATAAGTTATATAATAGATATAAATTATATAAGGTGAGGGGGCAGAGAAAACGAGCGATTATTTTTTAATAATAATATTGGGGTTTGTGCTTATTCTGCTTCTGCCTTTTATTCTTTGGTTGAAGTATCGGCACAGACAAAAAACAAGAAAGGAGCATATCAGCATGAACGAACAGGACAAGCAAAGAGAAGAAACCTTGCGGCTGGAACGCCAGCAAGCCGACCAACACGCCGCCGAGGGGCGGCAGAGTGAAGAACGCCAGCAAGCCGAGCAACGGCAACGGCAGGAGAGAGCCGCCCAAGAGGAACGGCAACGGCAAGAGGACAGGCGGCGCGAAGAACAACGCCGCCAGGACGAAACGCGGCGGCAAGAGGAAGAACGGCGCCGACAGGAGCAGACCAGACAGGAAGAACAAAGGCGGCAGGAGAGCAATAAAAGGGAGCAGGGGGCGCAGACCGAAGCGCAGACACATGAGAGCACTTCTCACACGTTACAGGAAAAGAGCAAAGAGAACGCGCAAGCGCAGTATGCGAAAGATAAAGGCGTTCCGTATGTTGCCACGGGTTCAGTTGTTAATGACATGACACGAAATATAAACTCCGTACAACGTGCCGAATATGACAGGCGGGCAGGAAAAGAGCCAGAGCCAAAAAAAGAACAGGCACAGGCAAAAGAAAGTCCAGCTATGGAGAAATTCAAGGCAAAAATGGAAGCCATGAAACCCAAAGTTGAGGAACATATCAAAGCACAGGCGCAAGACCACAGCCACGGTCACAACAGATAGGGGGATATGATTATATATGGGAACATTTATTACAATGGGCTTAAAAGCCTTACAAATCGTTTTGAAAGTAGCCTTATTTTGTGGGCTTGCATGGTTTATTATTCCGCTTGCAGTATGGGGTATTGGTGAAGCAATCATAGGCGTACCAATGACAAAGGGTATGCCGCTTAATACCGTATGCGATATTCTTTGGTATCTCTGCTATGTGCTTGTGCCTTTAACGCTTATACAGAACATTATCCGCATGGTAAAGAAAGACCGTACTTTCAGTTGGATAGGGCTTATTATGAACCGCCAGCAAAAGAAAGGTTTTGAAGCGAAGCTGGGCGGCGCGACCGTTGCACTCAGATCCGCCGCAGACCTTTCGGGGGTAGTGTTCGGTAAGCAGGGCGGCAAGTATGCAGTTATGCCAGAAACAACAGACGGACACGTTTTAATTATCGGCGGTGCTGGTAGTGGTAAGACCTCGGCTATTGCCATCCCAACGCTGATGAGCTGGAAAGAGCGTGTTTTTGCAATCGACATTAAAGGGGAATTATACGAAAAGACCAAAAAGGCAAGATATGAAGCGCAAAAGGCGCAGGCGGCGAAGCTGAACGAGGGCGCAGAGAGCAAGGCGGCAGAAGCCAAAATTAAGGTTTTCAATCCGACAGACCGCAACGCATACGGCTATAACCCGTATTTCATGCTGAAACAGTCTGATGATATATCCAGCGAAGCGCGGCAGCTTGCTATGTCAATCTGTCCATTGCCGGCAGAGGTAAAAGACCCGTTTTGGATAAAGGGCGCACAGAATATGCTTACGGGCTTTATCGTGTATCTATTCGGACAGGGATTGTCATTCTCTGAAAGCATGAGGATTATCAAGAGCCAGCCAGTAAAACAGCTTGTAGCCTTAATCATGGAAAGCGGCGATAGCAATGCTATCATTGAGATAAGCCAGTTTGACGGCATGGACGATAAAACACTATCGAGCGTTTTTAGTGAGTTATCAAACCATATTACAGTATTTGCGACAAGTGATGATTTACAACGTGCCTTGTCGGGCGAGGGGGATTGTATTACGCCAGCAGACCTTGAAAACGGGTACGACATTTATTGTTGTATTCCAGAGCATAAATTAGAGGAATGGAAAGACCTTTTAGGCATGATGTGTAACCAGTTTTTGAAGTCTTTCGAGCGCAGACCAGCAAAAAAAACAACGCCTATATTGTTCCTCATTGACGAGTTCCCACGCTTAGGCAAAATAGAAACCGTCAGTAATGGGCTTGCAACACTTAGAGGTAAAAAGATACATATTGCCCTTATCGTACAGAGCAAGAGCCAGCTTAACGCCATTTACGGCAAGGACACCGCCGAAGTCATAGCGGATAACTGCACATACAAAGCCATTTTGAAAGCGTCTGAACCGAATACACAAGAATGGTGTAGTAAGCTGGTAGGCACGTTTGATAAAAAGAAACTATCCAGCAATTACAATGCTGATGTAATGGGAGTAGGTAAAGGGCAGGGAACGAGTACCAGCACAGAGGAAAAACGCATTATCAAGCCAGAAGAATTTGCTTATTTACAAGACATTGTATGCGTATTTCCAAACGGCTACCGCAGACTTAAAAAGGTACTTTACTTCAAAGACAATGCCTTTTCAAACAGGGTATAAAGGTAATCACCGTGAGGACGAAAGGAGAGTATAAAAATGTTAAAATCATTTATTCTAAAATCCAAAAAGATATATACTATTATGGGCGTTGGAATTGCTGTTTGTTTGCTTGTACTTACCGCTAATATTTCTTACGACTTAGGACGAGAACAGACAGGGTATAGCGAGGAATATTTACAAGCGTATGGGATTTATATGTGGGCGTATGGAAATGTGGAATTGCCACAGGAAACCGCCAGAGAATGGGCGGCGAGTGCGTGTAATTTGCAAGTAGGGAAATAAGCCAAATGAATAAAAGAAAAGCCTTGCACACGCCGCAGGGCTTTTCTTTTTATGTGTTTGCGTATTTGTACAGATAATAATAGACCTTTTTTAAGATAAACAATAAAACAAAATACAGCACGACATATAGCGTGTATTTTGTTTGTAATATCCCTTGCCAGCCAG
>Ga0153928_1001392_pt1 | contig 10824 bp, 16 predicted proteins | sample TSNJ012MetaG_FD_106656 | JGI IMG/M metagenome (GOLD analysis project Ga0153928, IMG submission 106656) | Attine ant fungus gardens microbial communities from New Jersey, USA - TSNJ012 MetaG | ecosystem: Host-associated > Fungi > Mycelium > Unclassified | place: USA: New Jersey, Wharton State... | reverse complement strand
CTTTGGCGTGTGCATCTTTGGCGTGTGCATCATTGGCAACGAGTGAACAAAAATTGCAAGAAAGGCCTGACATCTGACATTATGACTAAGAAACAAGTCTTGTGATTCAACTTTCAGCATCTCCATTCCGTAACAAGCAAGCTAGTACTAAGATGCGGAGGGCCTGGAATATGGCCTATTGACTGGGGTATGTCCCCAGAAGGCCTAGTGCCAGGAGAGTATGGTATACGTAGGTACGGGTTTGGTAGGGTTCACCTCATGGACATGCTGTTGAACCAAACTTTGTATGAAAGTCCCCTTCTGATTCAACTTAGGCTAAATTCGAGAATTGTGTGATGGAACAATGTGTCTCAATTCAACTGGCACTTAGTGGGTGACTTCCTATAAGAATCTGGGAAATTCTCAGGATATATATAGTACACGATGAATTTGATTTTCGTTTCCAGGTGTGATGTCACACTGCGTTGTATTCAACACGTTTCACGCGATGTGACACAATAATAGTACTTTTCAATCATGCTGAAGAACACTACTTGCATGTTGTGCAACAGTTCTTTGTGGCAGAATATTTTGTTCTAGAAGTCTCCCTCTGGCTTTGATAAGAGCTATTAGAAGGTAGGCTTAGTAACTCAGATTGCCACTGTGTTTGGCTCCTATCCCTTGGAAGGAATCACATATAGCCATAGAGGAGTAATAATAAAACAATTAGCATGTTCAATCCAGATTTTCTATATGATATAGCACTCTGATGCCTTTAACCAGTAGGGAAGTCTAGGAGAGTTTTTCTCAGATCACAATATCTGTCTGGGACATCCTGAAATTTGAAATTTATGCTCAGCCAGCATGGAGCAGTCTGAGGGCACAGATTTTCTCAGGCCGCTTACAGGAAGTCACGCAGTAGCACATACGCTGGGAATCGAAGCTAACATATGTCCATCTGCCAATCAGTCATCTGACGACCAACAGAGATGAGATATGACACATCTATCGTGGAGTAATACGATAAATACCCAGCCATAGCCTTGGCTACACTCACCAACTCATCTACTTGTAGAATTTAGCCATGTCCGCTGACAGCACTATGAGTTCCAATCTTGTCACAAAGCTTCACTCTCATGGTGAAGCCAAGTCCATGAGCACGCCAAAGCATCCTCTGGATCCCCTTACCCCCGACGAGGTTAGTCCAAGTATCAGCGCGATCTCGAGACCTATTCACTGAGCTTATTAGCTGTCGGCAGCAACTTATGCTGTCCGTCATCACATTGCGGCCGAGACTCCAATCAAGGCAATGAAATTCATACTTTGTGAACTGCTTCCTCCTCCGAAGCGAGCGGTTCTCGCTCATCTCGGTATCCCTCTGGAACCCGGAGTCAAGCCTGAAGAGCCTAGTCCTATGATCAGGAAGGCTCAGATCGACGTAGGTTGTTAGAAATGCTAGATCGTCGTTATTTTGACGTATCATTAAGGTTCTTGATCCCGTCACTGGGTCAGTAGACCTTGAACTAGGGCAATCGATCTCAATCTTAAATGCATGTGACCCAGATATTCATACAACGTGATAGCCGCACTACACGATGGGCGATGGCAAGTTGAAAAGTTGGACAAACTGCCCGAAGGAGTTCAGCCACAAATTTCTGTACAGGAGCTCCTTGAGTGTGAAAAAATCGTGAAGGAGTCCAAACGTGTACAAGAATTAGCTGCAGAAGTTGGTGAGTATAACTCTTTCTTCTGAATGCTGTGTATCGCTGAGTCTGTCTAAGGCATCAAACCTGACCAGATCGCTTGTGACGGCTGGTCTGTTGGCTATGATGCTCGTTTCCCTGAGAGCAAGAGAATACAACAAGCTCTTATCTTTGCTAGATTTTCTCAGCACGACAATCTCTATGCCCACCCTATGGTATTGTCACTTACCACATTGCGCTAGACCATCACAACCCAAGCTTAATTGTAGGATTTCATTCCGATTGTCGACGCAAACAAGGGAGAAATCTTGCACATCGGTATGTTCATCATTTCCATCGCCTTTTCTGTCTCCAATGATAATTAGATTTCCCTCCGGCGTATGAGCGAACGGCCTCCGGCAAAACCAAACTCACAGCATCTACTACCGAACCTCCAAGTCTTGACGCTTCGCAGTTTTCTGAAAGGAAGCGTATCGCACCTCCCGCACAAGCCTTCGATTATCTTCCTGATCTGATGGCGCAAACGGAGTCAGAATTTCAACTTCGTGAAGGCATCAAGCCATTGCATATCACTCAGCCAGATGGCGTCAGCTTCAAGATGGACGGCAATGTCCTGGAATGGCAGAACTGGAAGATGCATATCGGTATAAACTAGCAGTTGTCTCATGATTTTTGTGCTAATTTCCCATCCCATGATACCAGCTTACCGACATCGCGAGGGTATGGTTTTGTCCACTATCACTTATAACGATCACGGCGAGGTCAGACCGCTATTCTACCAGCTAGGTTTGTCGGAGATGATCGTTCCATACGGAGCACCTGAGCATCCTCATCCCAGGAAGTTTGCCTTTGACGCGTAAGTTTTCGTAAACTTCTTCAAAAGACCATGAATCAACATATAATTTACAGCGGTGAATATGGAATTGGTGCGATGGCAAATAACCTTGCCTTGGGATGTGATTGTGTCGGCCAAATTCAATACTTGGCAAGTAAATTGAATCCATAAATCTGCTAGCTCATCATATGGCACTGATAGCCTGGATGTTTTGCCGCTCACGATGGAAGCGCCATGGTGATTGATAATGCTATATGTATTCACGAAGAAGATGCTGGAGTGCTCTGGAAACACACTGACTATCGTACCGGCGGGAGATCTCATACTGTCCGAAGCAGGAAACTAGTGATCAACATGATCTGCACACTGGCTAACTATGGTTCGTCAATGATTCTACTCTATTATCTCGAGTTCTGATTCTCGCCCAAAACAGAATACATTTGGAACTACAACTTTTATCAGGATGGGACTGTAGAGATCGATATCCGTCTCACTGGAATTCTCCAAGTCTACGTTGGCACAAATGAGCCCAATCCACATGGAACAACCGTTGCGCCGAATATCGATGCTCACTATCATCAGCATACGTTCTGCTATCGAATCGATCCTATGGTCGATGGGCTCAAAAACACTGTTATCGAATCCGATGTTCTACCTCTGGATCATCCAACAGGTTCTGAGAAGAACTTTTCCGGTAACGGGTTCTACTCAGCTGACACACGATTGTCCGTCGAGACAGGCCGCTCATATGACATCACAAAAGAACGTCGTTGGCGCATTGTGAATCCTCAGAGGCACCACTATAGTTCCGGAAAGGAGGTTGGATATATCATTGGATTGAAAGGTGGTGTGGTACCAACAATGGCGAAGGATGATAGCTGGGTTGTAACAAGAGCTCCATTCCTTAAGAAGGATCTTTGGGTATGCAGGGACGTTGAGGGAGAGAAGGGATCAGAGAGGTTGTACCCTGCAGGACGATATGTACCGCAGACGAGGACAACTCCCGCTGATTCCATCGGAAATTGGGTCAAGAACGGACAACCAACGGATGGAGAAGATATTCTGGTTTATTTCAATATTGGAACCACGCACATACCCAGGCCTGAGGATTGGCCGGTGTAAGTTGTCTTGATCTTGAGTACCTTGATGAGTTCTGATCAAAGACAATGTAGAATGCCCGTTGATCATATTACGGCGACGTTGAAACCCGTTTCGTTCTTCAGAGCTAATCCAAGCATGGATGTTCCGGGCACTCAAGATAATTTGAGTGCTGTCGTGCAGCAGGAGAGCTCTTGCCATTGAATCTCCTTGGATTTATCCTGAATCTAATAAAGTGTGATCGAATGTACAATTGAAAAAATGACGTTTTGGCGCTTCACAAATGATCGATTGTATCTCTGTTGGAGAGTCGTGTTCATGACGAAGGAATATTCTCTGTTTTATTCCTATTGATCCACCACTGCTGGCGAGCGGAGAATGATCTCCAGACTGATTCTACTACCCTTTTGAGTCACAAACGAAATTAGATGGACTCAGTAGATGTTCACTTATTTCGATTATCTCTCAAGGCATAAACAGTCCAGAAAGGCTCTTGAGAGCTATGCACGGAGACTACGCTCAAGTATTGGTCTCTTTCATCTCGATATTGGACAGTCAGTAGAACGCAGCTCAAAAGAAAGAAACAGAAACTTCACAGAGACACATTCGATGAACAAACCGAAGCGCACAAGGGTATACAGGTTCATGAGGTTGCGCGAACTTCGTCTACTAATTTATCCAGTAATACAATATTAACATATCAGTAGTCAACCTACGTACTAGTACAAAGAAAATATAGCATACAACTTCTATCCCTTTCCCTTTGGAAAATCACGATGCGAGAAGAACGAAAGATGAAAAAAAAAATGAAAAAAACGCATCCAATGCTTTTCTTTTCTTCATCAATCCAATTCATCCAACTGTGTCACCACCTCCCTTACCTCCTTCAAACTCTCTTTCAACTCCCTCACTCTTTCCTCCACCCGATCAAGCACATCCTGTAAATCCCCAACATCCTTCTTCCACGCTAAAGGGCCAGGAGGGTCTGACCCTCCCGAGCTGGGGACCCATGAAAACGCTTCTTTCGATGCCTCCTTACTCATTCCCAAGTTTCCAGCCAAGTTTCCACTTATACTCGACTGATGCTGTTTTGCCATTTCATCCCAAACCGAGGTGACAACGCCCTGCACCCACTTCTCCCTATCCTCCATCTTCTTCATCTCCTTCCTCCTCCCAGCCTCCTCTCTCGAGCCCATCAAAATCAATGACCACAGATTACTAATCACCAAAGCGACGATCACAAACCACATAATCGTCGTACTAGAAGACTGCTCCCACGCATCTCGAACGAGTTCCAACGCTCCTTTGGTACTTCGAACAATCACTTGCGATGCGTCTTCGAATGTGTCCAAAGCCCATTGTAACCCACGTTGATTCCTCTCGTGTTCTCGACGTTTGTTTTCTTCTATCGAAGAGAGTTTGTGGGTGGCGATCGTGGCTGTTTCGGTGACGACAATGACAGGTGCGGGTTCAGAGAGGACGGAGGTATCGATTCCTTCAGGTAAGAATTCAGTTTGATGTTCTTGGATGTATTTGCGCATGGATTTTTCGAGTTCGGCGTGGTATGTCTTCTGTCCGTCGATGGCAGATTTTTCGATAATTGCTTTCATAGAGCATAAATTAGCCTGCTGATAGCAAAAAGGGACAGGGTGGAGACTTACATCTGATAAAACTACGACCGGTCCATTCAACTCGTGTCGTGACGAGTAGCTTTGTTGACACAGAACTCGCCCACATCACACATGTCCTGGTCTTGACAGAAAAAACACCGCCACTCGGTACATCCGGAGTGCGCGTCGTCGTTATGGTAGAAATATATTGCTCTGGATCATTATAAACCATTTCATCCCTGATCTCGCATTTTGTCGATTTGGGTCCAACACTGGAATTCAAAGGCTTGATATACGACATATTCCGCGTGAGCAAATTCGATCCAGGTGAAGTTGGCTGCCAATCCGACATTTGCACGTCTAGAATTTTCCAAAAGTCAGTCCATTCAGTCGGAAACCAGGTGTCAAAAGCCACACACCTAGGAGTTTTTGATCAATCGACATGAAATCTTTGATAAATCCACTGGCAAAGATCAGGTTATGTATCCGCTCAGGGGTGCCGGGGAGTATACAATCCAACGCCGTTTCACTATAATGACCTCCATCCTTTGAGCACGCACATGTTGTTATTTTGGGTTCCTTCGTGAGAGTACTCGTTGCCGCAGCAGCAGCAGCAGACACAATTGGTGCCCCTTCTATTGATAGCTGACTGGTGTCATCAGGTCGTGCCAACCGCCATATGTTGTGAATCACGTCGTAAGTTGTGTCACGAGAGAGAAAGGAAGCGAACGTGTATTTAGCTTGTCGAGTGGTGACTTGGATGGCATTGGGAATAACAAAGGCAGTCATGCGCTTTTCGAGTTGTGTAACTTCATACATGGGAATGGAGAGCTACACCTCAAGTTAGCAAGCACAGCACCTCGCAGGAGAGGCTTGTCGACGCACATCCGTGATCCAGCCGAAAATGTTTGCATGGAAGCATATGTGATTTTCCGAGATATAGAGTCGACCTTGTACTAGGATATCTCGTTGGAGTGCGCAACCGTAGTCTAACAAGTGTCAATGGGCGCGGCGTAGAAGGGAGTGTATGTCTACCTTCAATCAGGTAATCCCCTTCAGGGATACTGGGGAACAGCTCATGAAAATCTGCGTTCCTCTTGTTGCTGGCTACCGCAAACCCTGTAACTGGCATGTCTTCCATGTCGTCAAGTATCGATTCGTTTTCTTCAGAGTCGTCCTCATCGGAGCTAGCATCTAATGCAGAATAATACTCTGGCCTATCTTCCGGATAGTACTCCGATACGTTGTCACTTGCTATTGAGGTAGATGTCCGTGGGGCACCTGATCTAGGCAGTGATAACCGTTTCGGTCCAGAAGCCGGCGAAAAATCTGCCGACTTGCCTTTAACATGATAGGAGGAGCCAGGGGGAGAACGTGACGAGTATGGCGGAGATCCAGGCTTTCTGGAAGAGGTCGAAGTCATTGGAGTTTTCTGGGCAGTAGAACTGTAGGGAGGCTGCTGAGCAAGAGACAGTGTTGGCTGGGCCATAGTCACACCCGATGCTGTGATTGCAGTTGCAAGAGCAGTAGGCTTATGGGTGGTCGATTTCTTCCAAGGTCGCTTCTTTGCAACTGGACTTGTGGATGAGATAGATACGGCGTCGAGGTCTCGAGCGGGTGTGGACGAAGCACTGGCTTGTTGGGGGAAAAATTCTGTCTTGAGCGCAGTAGGTGATTCGACGATGGGAGTGACAATTATAGTACCATTCTCTCCCTGACGGGAGTCGCGAGTTGTTTCAGGAGTAGTACGAAGGGAGCGACTCGAGGCAGAGCGCTTTGACCTTGGATCCAGTGTTCTAGGCATGTTTGTATTGTTGCAAGCTAAATCAGAGCCTGAGAATACGGGAAATGTCGTACGACCCTGACTTGAATCTTCCCAAGTCTCAGAACGGGAGGACTCGTGGGGTGATGGCGGTTCCACTACAACCGTTACTACCTGGCTCGATCCTGTATCCTGTGTCTCCAGCGATGTCCTGCTAGCCCCAACGCAAGCGTCGATCTTGATTGTCGGTGTGATAGGCCTGGACGGGGTTTTTTGTGAGGGCAGCGTCGACGACGATTCGCGGGACGACCCTGATGCATCAGACAGGGCCCAGCTGGGCAAAGGCGAGCTGCCCTTAATAAACCTTGAGAACAATCCTGGAGCCATTTCTCCTATGATAACCTTCTCCTTTATCAATTTCTCCTCTCGGGAGCGGGGCGATCTATAGGGGCAATGGTGGAAGAAAGGAGCAAAGGACTTAAGCCGAATACGGAGGCTGTTTTTTGATTTTCATGACCTGTATCTAGTAGCACCCCTTGAGACTGAACTATCATGTTTGAGCTCTACCAAGTATCATTCCTAAACTACTGATTCATCATTGGAATTCTACGACGGATCGGACGATGAAATTAGCTCGCGAGGCAATCTTGCCCTTCCTAATACTGCTTCCTGATATGATGCACTTTGCATAATCCATCAAACATGTCAGAACTCTCATTCGATAGACGATACATTCGTAGACGAGAGTCCACGAAAAAAACAAAATCACAGCCACAATCATAGCTCTTTGATGCACTACAATGCAATCAAAAGACTCAAAGCATCAAAAACGATAATTGACTCCAACTCCAATGACGTTGCAATGTCTTATCGAGTCTTCCTAGGAGCTCCCTCTCTGAACACCATCGACAACGATCCGCTAGAATATCAATGGGAAAGCATTTCTTCTCATTCTCAGTCCGATGCCATACGCGAGCAGTTTCCGACACCACCCGACTTCCCAACCATCGAAACGTTGGACGACGCAAGTCAAAGGGTATCGTTGGTATACCAGAATATCATTTTCAATGATGACGACGACGATGACGACGATGATTCCTGGGAGCAAGGTGACCAGTCTGAAGAAATAGACAGAGGGCAAGTTGGTGTCGGTATGGGCCTGGCTTCTATGATGTGCTCATTCTTGACGAAGCTTTGCAACCTCAAGATCAAGCTACACTAATAACCTGGCCTCCTACCATCGAACAAAATCCATTGGAACCCTCACGCTCACAGGCAAGCTTCGCCGAGGCGTCATTTCTCAACACTCCAAGCCGATCCTACATTGGATCGCAGCTCAAAACTCAAAACACGCAATCCCTAAATTACTCTGATGCGTCATCCATCGCATGTTTTCCAACGTTCCACTTCAACCTTCACACACTCGTCTCAATTACACAGCTAGTGAAACAGAAGACAGTAGGGACCCTCAAGATTTCAGCCTTACTGGCCGTTCTTGAAGTTGAGGGACCTGACACTGTCAGAATCAAGTCAGGGAAGGATGCAGGGAAAGAAGTGGCAGTTCTCAGATTAATACTCGGGGACGAGGGTGGTTCTATCTCCAAATTAACTGCATGGAGAGAGGTCGCCGAACGTTGGGGCGGTCAGCACAATACCGTCGCAGTCAAGAGAGGCGATGTCGTTCTGATTGAAAGTCTGTGTTTCGTGCCCTTGGTAATTCATGAATAACTCGACATCCAGATGTGACCATCGCATTTGACCCCAAGTCGTCACCTACCATCACAGCCTCACCTTTTCTCAAATCTTCCTTGACCATCTGCTATCGCACAATGCCATACGCCAAATCGGATAGTCGTTTGCGTCCTGATTTAAGACTGGGTCAGGCCGATGCTGTTGTGCGCAAAGTTGCCACTGTTGTTGGCTGGTTTCAGCATCTTGCAGGTCTCGACAAATGCTGATTGATTCAATGATGAATGTCTGTCGGTGACAATTGCAATCGAGCAGATAAACGATTAGATAGAGATTAATGCATTCCATTAGGTGGACCTCGTATATTGACAGATGTAACGAAGCATAATAATATATCACCTGCTTCCATAATTTGCTCATTGAGTATAATTCTTGACAAAACTTGCAATCTCAAGATCAAACCACATCAATAACCTAGCCTCATACTACCGAACAAAATCCATTGGAACCTTTACGCTCACAGGCAAGCTTCTCCGAGTTGTCATTTCTCAACACTCCAAGCCGATCCTACATTAGATCGCAGCTCAAAACACAAAACATTTAATCCCTAAATTACTCTGACGCATGTTTTCCGAACATTCCACTTCAACCTTCACACACTCGTCTCAATTGCTGGTGAAGCACAAGACAGTAGGGACCCTCAAGATTTCAGCCTTACTGGTCGTTCTTGAAGTTGAGGGACCTGACATTGTCAGAATCAAGTACGCAGGAAAAGAAATGGCAGTTCTCAGATTGATACTTGGGGACGAGGCTGGTTCTATCTCATGGAGAAAGGTTGCCGAACGTTGGGGTGGTCATCATTACAGTGTTGATCTCATCAATAATTCTTGTCGTGAATGCATTGAACTCGTTGTGGATGAAGATTTGGGTCCTTGAAAATCCAGCCGCAAGGTCGTCTCTCAATCCCTTCACCTCGAGTGTCAGCATATTCAATTCCTCCCATATGTGAAGAAGGGCGACACCGTCGACATTTTGAGCGGAAGGCTTTGGGTCTGTAACCGGTTGGCAGAACTGCTTTTGGAGGAAGCAGGCGTCGCAGGCAGTGGATCTGGCACCATGACGGTGTCAGAAGGGACGTCAACTGGAAAAGAATGGCCACATACCTGCCAGGGTGAGGCACACATTGTTTGCCAGTACGAGCGCAGCGCTCGCATTTAATGACGTCTCCCACTTTTACCTGTGGTTGCGGAGGCCTCTTTTCTTCCTCCTCTTCATTGGTACTTTCGGTATCGTTGTTGTCGCCTCGAGACACGTGCTGTACGCGCCTTCCTCCTGCTTTCTTGTTCATCTTCCTCGTCTTCCCTTGTTCCGCATCTGAAGATTCAACGACGGCTCGCTTCCGCTTGTTCAGGGACGTTGCCTTTTCTTCTGCCGTTACCCTCGCCTCTGCTGCCTCACGCTCGACCTTGGCAGCCAGTTCTGCATCGCGTTGCTCGTTTCGTTCCCTTTCCTGCCTGTCCCGCGCCTCCTTGGTTTTCCTCTGCTTCTCCGCCCGTTTCTTTGCCTCCCGCTCCTCTTTTTTCTTCCGCGCCTTTTTTTCCTCTGGCCGTTGCCGTAGAGCGGCTAGGCGCGCCACCCCTTCTGCCTTCAGTTTCTCCAGCCCTGCGATTTCGGCTGCAAATGCTCTCATCATGTCGTCCAAGTTGACCTCGTGGTCAGGCGGATCGAGCTCCCCGGTGGTGGGGTGGCTCCGGGTTGCGCGCCTGTGTGGCGGTGACATGGCAGTTGTAGGGCAAGCGAACTTCTTGCTTTTCTGTTGAACAAACACCATCATGTGACTTACGTGGATCCAGACATTGTTCAGAATGGCCACCCATGGTGGATAACACAACTATCACTGTCACCGCAGACAGTAACTGTTGCAGTCAAGAGAGGTGATGTCGTTCTGATTGAGAGTTTGTGTTTCGTGCCCTTGATAACTCATGTTTTCGACGTCCAGATGTGACCATCGCATTTGACCCCAAGTCGTCACCTACCATCACAGCCTCACCTTTTCTCAAATCTTCCTTGACCATCTGCTATCGCACAATGCCATATATCAGATCGGATAGTCGCTTGCGTCCTGATTTAAGACTGGGTCAAGGCGAT
>Ga0153928_1001391_pt1 | contig 10832 bp, 8 predicted proteins | sample TSNJ012MetaG_FD_106656 | JGI IMG/M metagenome (GOLD analysis project Ga0153928, IMG submission 106656) | Attine ant fungus gardens microbial communities from New Jersey, USA - TSNJ012 MetaG | ecosystem: Host-associated > Fungi > Mycelium > Unclassified | place: USA: New Jersey, Wharton State... | reverse complement strand
TCGATTCCGTGGCGGTGGGAAGTGGAGGAATTTTTGGAGAGGAAGATGGAAGCCCTCCTTGATTGATAAGAAATCGGCTAAAATTTCCCCCCAAAAAAACCCCAAAAAAAAATCGGCTAAAATGGTTGAGTGAAAATGTAAATTCCACATGTAAAGTTAAATTCCATACTGAGGACTAAGTTCCATATTTGAAGGGGTTGACAAGGTTAGTCATCCCCTTTATTGTAGAACTTACCCACTTTATAACTGTTGATTATGAAAAAACGGTATGCTGTCGCCAGCTGGTGGAAGGTGATCCTGTAAGACTAAATTCCACCCGCTTGATGATGTTTTATTGTGGATGTCTCGGATTCGCAGGTTTAATAGTTCGGTTTATAAAGTGGCTGGCAAGAGGTTTTCTCTCGCTGCGCCTGTCAAGTGACTTTCACGGCATAACGGGGCCCCCGCCCCATTATTCCATGGTTCACTTGACAGGCTTGTCTACCAGCGTATATCAGCTTCGCCGATCACGGGGAGCTGGAAAGATGAAGATATTACCAGCCGTGATCGCCTTCGTGATGATACGCTGGTAGAGCAAAAAAATCGTCACGATTCAGAGTTGGGGCTCTGCCCCAAACCCCGGCCTTCTCCAAAGAGCTGGAAAAATCAGAATCTATTTTTTCAAAAGTGCCGGTGTAAGGCAGACCTCGTCAGGAGCAACTTCCCAAAGATTAAATACACGCAGGAGGCTCTCTGGGAGCATCAGCTGAGCGAGGGCGTATGGTGTCATCCCGCCAAGGCTTTCTCTGGGAGAACTGTTGATATGACTCATCATCAGATTTATGTCATACTGCGTGAGGGCATCAAAGGAAGTTCCTTTGGGGCATATTTTTCTGATATATTCGTGATTCTTCTCACAATGAGGCTTCTGCCAGGAACACATGGGATCACAATAATAAATACTGGTACGAATGAAATTGTCCAGACCACACTCCAGGGTTTCAGGATGCGCAAATTCTCCGCCACGATCGGTTAGGATCAGGGGGAAGGCCATGCAGAACTCAAGAGCAGACATTTTCTTCTCAATGCAGTCAAAAACCGCTTCTACACGTTTGGCTTCCTTGCTTTCGAGCAGAAAGGCAACCATCAGATGACAGTTGTCGAAGTGAAGCGTGAGAAGGACCTTATGACTTCCTTCACACCCAATCACAGTATCCATTTCAGTGACAGATGTATCCGGATGTTCTTTCATGAAGGCCTTAAAATCTTTGAAGGTACGGCCTTCAAAGATACGGGTATCGGTGATTTCCGTTTTATGAACATTGCGTACCTTATAGGCAACCTTTTTAGGAAGATCCAGGTTTTTTACCGAGAGAGCTCCAAGATCGATGTAATTGTAGATTGATTTTTCAGAAAGTCCGATCTCGGGATGATTTTTCAGGATCGTGTAAGGCGTCTGCCCCTGAAGAATCAAGGGAGATACCTGTTCATCCAGGACTTTGAGATCTTCTTCTGCGATATTAATCCCTGCACGTGCTTCTACAAGAACGGTCTTGTATTCACGATGAGCGGTAGTCGCCCGGTAGTAATACTTATCAAGGCGGCAATGGCATTTCTTTGAACAATGGTTGCAAACAAAGGGAGCCTTATCTAAAAATGTGCAATGGTAGCTTCTTTGAACAAAATCAGAACATATCCGATTACAAACATGACAATTTCTGCAAAACTTGTTGCAACGTGTCTTACGATCACCACACAGATGCTTGATTTTACAATTCCCAAACAGAGCACACTTGTTTGAAATTTCGTTAAATGCATTATGCCCGTGAAGGGTACGGTGCTTCTTGATTTCCTTAGAAATAGTAGAAGGATCTTTACTAAGTGCTTCAGCGATTTTCCTTAAAGATGAGCCGTTGTCCAGCCCTTTCTCAATAGAAATACGGTCATCCTGTGTCATGTGTTTGTGGTTACCGGGAGTATTTTTTGACATAATTGCCTCTTTCTACTGCGAACAAGAGACAATGTATTATCATACAGCAATAATGAAATTTGTGAAAGACTAAATTCTGGCATGGAGTGGAATTTACATTTACATTTAACCTTTATTGTTTGAAACATAATTTTTCCTTGCATTTTGCCCATGGGAGTGATATAGTTACTTAGCTTTTATCTTAACAAGGCAGTAAAAACAAAAGAAATGAGTGAAATTTTATGAATATGAAAAGAGAAGATGTGCGCAACGTAGCCATTATTGCCCACGTTGACCATGGCAAGACGACTCTGGTAGACGAATTATTGAAGCAAAGCGGTGTATTCCGGGCGAATCAGGACGTGGCCGAACGGGTCATGGATTCAGGTGATATTGAACGGGAGCGGGGAATTACGATCCTGGCCAAGAATACCGCCGTATTTTATAAAGATACCAAAATCAATATTATTGATACGCCCGGCCATGCTGATTTCGGCGGCGAGGTAGAGCGTGTACTGAAGATGGTGAATGGCGTGATCCTGGTCGTGGACGCCTATGAAGGTTCCATGCCCCAGACCAAATTTGTTTTGAAGAAGGCCCTGGAGCTGGACCTGAGTATCATTGTCTGCATCAACAAGATTGACCGTCCGGAAGCCAGAGCGGAAGAGGTCATTGACGAAATTCTGGAGCTGCTGATGGATCTGGAGGCAACTGACGTTCAGCTTGATTGCCCGTTTTTGTTTGCTTCGGCCAGAAATGGCTATGCCAAACGGGATATGGCCGATGAAAATAATGATATGAGTGCTTTGTTTGAGACGATTATTGAATGCATCCCGGCCCCGGAAGGCGATCCGGAGGCAGGCACCCAGATGTTGATCAGCACGATTGATTACAATGAATATGTCGGCCGTATCGGGGTCGGTAAAGTGGATAACGGAACGATTCGGGTCAATCAGGATTGTGTGATATTAAACCATCATGATCTGAATAAGGTGCGTAAGGTCAGGATTGGTAAACTGTATCAGTTTGACGGTTTGAATAAAGCAGAGGTGACAGAAGCAACCGTTGGCGATATCGTCGCCATCTCCGGAATTGCGGACCTGCATATCGGCGATACCGTCTGCTCGCCGGAGCAGCCGGAAGCAATCCCGTTCCAGAAGATTTCGGAACCGACGATTGCCATGAACTTTATGGTGAATGACAGTCCATTAGCAGGACGGGAAGGTAAATTCGTGACTTCCCGCCACCTGCGGGAGCGGTTATTCAAAGAGCTGAATACGGATGTCAGCCTGCGGGTTGAGGAAACGGAATCCCCGGACTGTTTTAAGGTGTCCGGACGAGGTGAGCTGCATTTGTCGGTGCTGATTGAGAATATGCGTCGTGAAGGCTTTGAGTTTGCCGTCAGCAAGGCGGAGGTATTGTATAAATATAACGAACGGAATCAGAAGCTGGAGCCAATGGAGATTGCTTACATTGATGCACCGGAAGAATTTTCCGGTGCCGTGATTCAAAAGCTGACTTCCCGTAAGGGCGAATTACAAGGTATGAGTCCGGCCAATGGCGGATATACCCGCCTGGAATTTGCCATTCCATCCCGTGGTCTGATCGGGTATCGCGGTGAATTTATGACGGATACCAAAGGAAACGGTATTATCAATACCATTTTTGATGATTACGGTGTTTATAAAGGAGATTTGTATTACCGTAAGACCGGGTCGCTGATTGCTTATGAAAGCGGCGAGGCGATTACCTATGGCCTGTTTAATGCGCAGGAGCGCGGCCTCCTGTTTATCGGCGCAGGTGAAAAGGTATATGCCGGGATGGTAGTCGGACAGAATCCGAAAGCCGAGGATATTGAGGTAAATGTATGCAAGATGAAGAAGCTGACCAACACCCGTTCCTCCGGTGCCGATGATGCCTTAAAGCTGGTCCCGAAGAAAGTGATGAGCCTGGAGCAGTGTCTGGAATTTATTGATACCGATGAATTGCTGGAGATTACTCCGGAGAGTCTGCGGATTCGTAAGAAAATCCTGGATCCAACCATGAGAAAACGTGCTTCCATGAAAAAATAAAATTTGGTTTGTGAAATTCCTGTCGGAATTTCACGACTTTATTTTGTACTAGAACAGCATATTTTTTCATAAACATACTAATAGCGATAACGCAAAAAATGTTTATGAAAAGAGGAGAAAGTACCATGCCAGAAAAAGTAATGGAAAATAACAAAGTGAGTGTAATCGGAACGATTATTTCGGGATTTACCTTTAGCCATGAAGTGTTTGGAGAAGGTTTTTATGTTGTTGATGTCGCAGTGAACCGTCTTAGTGAGCAGGCGGATGTCATTCCGCTGATGATATCAGAGCGGCTGATTCATATAGATGAGGATTATCAGGGCTGTACCGTTGAAGCGCTTGGTCAGTTCCGGTCCTATAATCGGCACGAGGGGATCAAGAACCGGTTGGTTCTGTCCGTGTTTGTCCGTGAGATTAATTTTATAGAAGAGTTTACGGACTATACCAAAACCAATCAAATCTTTTTAGACGGATATATCTGCAAGGAGCCGATCTATCGCAAAACCCCTTTGGGCCGGGAAATTGCTGATTTGCTGCTGGCGGTGAACCGTCCATACGGAAAATCAGATTACATACCATGTATTGCCTGGGGCCGGAATGCCCGCTTTGCCTCCAGCTTTGAGGTCGGCACCAGAGTTCGCGTCTGGGGCCGGGTACAGAGCCGTGAATATACCAAAAAACTGACGGAAACAGAATGTGAGAAGCGAGTTGCATATGAAGTATCGGTAAGCAAATTAGACTGCGGTGAAGAACTGGAAGAGTAGAAAACCGGAAGAAAACTTGCAAATCACGAAAAAGTGTGTTACGATGAAAAAGTTTCAAGAGAACTGATCGGGATAAAGTGAAACAGAGGTGCATAATGATGAATCAAGGAAAAATCGAAGTAATCTGCGGCCACGGATCAGGGAAGACATCGCTGGCCCTGGGCAGAGCGCTCCAGGCGCTTGGCCGGCGGGAGCAGGTGATCATGATCCAGTTTCTGAAAGGCAGCCTGAAGCAAGGCGATCTGGATACCGTAAAACGGCTGGAGCCAGAGCTGAAAGTATTTCGCTTTGAAAAATCCGATTGTTATTTTGAACATTTGTCGGAAGCGGAGAAGCAGGAAGAACTTTTAAATATCCGTAATGGTCTGAATTATGCCAAAAAGGTACTGACCACCGGCGAGTGTGACCTGCTGATTCTGGATGAAGTTCTGGGGTTGGTGGATCAGGGCTTTTTAGGCAGTGATGAGCTTGCCGGCATTTTAAACTGCCGGGATGAAGTGCAGATCCTGATGACCGGTCAGGTTTGCCCGGACCCGATTGCCCGGCTGGCTGATGAAATTAACTGTATTGAACATCTTGGGGGGGCCTTTTCCTGATGGAAAGGCTTCCTTTTTTGTGCCTGGCGGTGCCAAAATAGCCAAAATCTGTAATTAATGTGCATATCGAGCATTGAAAAGAAATAATACTGTGCACTGTGCTATTTACGGAGAGGACTCCAAAATGATAAAATATTTATACGACGGTTAAGGGCGACTACGGGTTTTAACTGTCGTTTTTTATTATCAAAATAATCTGAAAAAGAAAAGGAGGAGTTTTATGAAGAGAAAAATCATGGTAATCCTATCAATTGCCGCTCTGCTCGCGGGTTCCTTAAGTGCCTGCGGCAATTCCGGAGGGAGCCAGGACACGGCCGGAACGTCAGTGGAAGGAACGAAGGCGGCGGAGTCTGCCCAGACGGAAACAAAAGCAACAGGAGAGCCTGTGGAAGGCGGTTTTTTGACGATCTCCCTGCCGGCATCGCCGAAGAATTTAGATCCGGTTAAATATACCGGTACCTATGAGTCGCAGATTATCGGAACCGTATGTGACACCTTGGTGGAATATGATTCCGGCCTGACCCAGATTTATCCGGCGGTAGCCCAAGGCTGGGAGGTCAGTGATGACGGTCTGGCCTACACTTTTAAAATACGGGAAGATGTTTATTTCCATCCGGGCGAATACCAGGATGGCAGACAGCTGACCGCTGAAGATGTAAAGTATTCCCTGGAGCGTTCCAATCAGCTTTCGGCGATGAACCGTCTGGATATGCTGGATCACTGCGAAGTGACCGGCGAATTTGAGGTGGTCTGTTATCTTGCAGAGCCAAACGCAGTGTTCCTGACCGCTCTTACGGATGCGGGAAATGTTATCATACCGAAAGAAGAGGTAGAAGGCTGGGGCGAAGATTTCGGAACCCATCTGATTGGAAGCGGACCGTTTGCTCTTGAAAAATTTGAACTGGATCAACAGACAACCTTGATCAGGAATGATCAATACTGGGCCAGCAGACCATATCTGGATGGCGTCGTATTTAAACTGGTCAGCGATGCAAACCAGGCGGCTAACGCACTGCGTACGGGTGAGGTCAATATTGCCACCAGCTTAAGCGGTGAAGCGGTTGAAGTAATAAGAAAAGATGGAGTTGTGGAACTCCTTGAAATGCCAGGACTTCATGTGGCCTATATTTATTTTAATATGGTGAAGGGGCCGACTGCTGACATAAAGGTCAGAGAAGCCCTGATAAAAGCGGTAAATGTAGAAGAATTAACGGCTGGCGTTTACCAGTACGGTGAGGCACAGCCGGCCAGCCTGCCATTGCCGCCCGGTTCCTGGGGATACGATGCTTCCCTGGAAGCCACAATCCCGGCCTATGACCCGGAAGGGGCAAAAGCACTGCTGGCCGAGGCCGGATATCCGGATGGATTTGAACTGGACCTCCACATCTCCAACACAACGGCAAGGGTAAAGATGGCCACTTTGTTCCAGGCTTATTTAGAGCAGAATCTGGGCGTAAAAGTAAACATCAACACCAGTGAGTGGGGAACCTTCAGTGAGATCGGTGCTTCCGGCGAGGCTGATATCTTTGCCATGTCCTGGACATGGTATCCGGATCCGTTCTTCTTCCTCAACAAGATTTTCCATTCCAATGCCATTGGCTCCTTAGGCAACGGACAGGGATTTAACAAACCGGCGGTGGATGCAGCTTTAGATGCAGCCTTATTAACCACGGATCAGGACGAAAGAGCGCAGCTGTATAAGACAGCATTAGCCGAAATTGTCACGGAACACCCCGGCATATTCTATTCAAATGAAAATGTGGAATGGGGAGTAACTCCTGATGTACAAGGTTTGATCCAGCGTGCGGATGGAAAAGTAAAGATCTGTACCTCCGACATTAACATATGGTTAGCTAAGTAGCAGAAAGAGGGGGTGGATAAGGTGATAAAAACTATTTTAAATCGTTGCTTGCAGATCATCCCCTCCCTGTTCGTGGTTATCACGATAACTTTTATTTTAACAAGGATGATTCCGGGAGATCCTGCCAGGGCTGTTTTGGGGCCGCAGGCATCTGTTGAGGATATTCAAAGGATGCGTGAGACCATGGGACTGGATGAGCCAATGCTCATCCAGTACAGGGATTATATGCTGAACGTGCTGCGGGGGGACTTCGGGAAATCCTATTCCTATAATAAACCGGTACTGGAACTAATTGCCGGCCGGATCCCCAATACGCTGCTTCTGGCACTGCCGGCGATCGGGATTGCTTTGCTCATCGGGTTGGTGATCGGAGTTCTGTCGGCCGTCAACCAGGGCTCTTTATTTGATTATGTATTTATGATGCTGGCACTGGTGGGGGTATCCATGCCGATTTTCTGGATGGGCCTGATGCTGGTACTGCTGTTTAGTGTTAATTTGGGATGGCTGCCGGCGATTGGTATGGGTTCGGCAGCGAAGGGAATTGGTAATGTGATCCGCCATATGATCCTGCCGTGTTTCTGCCTTTCCACCATTCCGACAGCGACCTTTGCCAGAATTACCCGTTCCAGTATTCTGGAATCGATCCATGGAGATGCCATCCGCGCATTAAGGGCGAGAGGAATCAGAGAAGCCATTGTTGTTTGGAAATATGCACTCAAAAGTGCACTGCCGCCGATTGTTACCGTTTTGGGGCTTCAGCTGGCTTCCTGCTTTGCCGGTGCGATTCTGACAGAAACCATTTTCTCCTGGCCGGGAATGGGCACTTTAATTGTTGGTGCAATTGACAACCGTGATTATGCATTGATTCAGGGCGCAGTTCTGGTGATTGCATTAGCCTTCGTAGTGATTAATATGATTGTCGATGTTGTGTATATGATGATTAATCCCAAGGTCAGCTATGAAGGAGGGAAATAAATGGAAAAAAAACTTGGATTAGATCAGCAATCTCAAGAAGAGATCGTGAAACGGGAACGGAAGGCCAATAGTGCATGGAATAAATTAAAACGAAACAAAACCGCAATGATTGGCCTGGTGGTTATCTGCATCATGGTTCTGGGAGCGCTTCTGGCACCGGTGATTACCGGCGGAAAACCCAATGAGATCCATCCGGTTGATGCATACCTGAAATTTTTTGAAAAAGGCCATATTTTCGGCACCGATGAATTTGGCCGGGATTTATTTACAAGGATTTGTTATGGCGCAAGGGTTTCACTTCTGGTGGCGGTCGGTGCGACGATCGTCGGCGGATTTTTCGGGGTGGCTCTTGGGCTTATTTCCGGTTATACCGGCGGAGTCATTGATTCGGTCATCATGCGGATCATGGACGGGCTTTTGGCATTTCCTTTTATTTTGATGTCAATTATCCTGATGACGGTGCTGGGTTCCGGCATTTTCAATGTCATCCTTGCCATCGGCATTGCGGAAATACCGCGCTTTGCCAGGGTGGTCCGGGGGCAGGTGCTGATTGTCAAGCAGGAGGAGTACTGCAATGCGGGAAAGGTAATCGGGATTTCCCATCCGCGGATGGTGATTTTTCATATTCTGCCGAATACGGTATCGGAAGTAATCGTATATGCCACGCTCAATATTGCCAGTGCCATTATCTCCGAAGCTTCCTTAAGCTTTCTGGGGCTGGGAATTGAGCTGCCGACTGCTTCCTGGGGGAGCATTCTGCGGTCAGGGCGTGACTGCTTAAACACGGCACCCCATATTGCCGCAATTTCAGGGCTCTTTATATTGCTGACGGTAATTGGGTTTAATTTACTTGGCGACGGCATCCGGGACGTGCTGGATCCTAAAATGAAAAAGTAGGTGGCGGATATGGCGGACAATTTAAAAACGGCAGTTCAGGTAAGAATAGACGAAATCAGTAAAGAATTGTTTTGGCTGGCAGATGAAATCTGGAAAAATCCGGAGTATAACTTTCAGGAGTATCAGGCATGTAAGGCGGCCGGGGCCTTGCTGGAGCGCCACGGTTTTACCGTAAATACACCGGTTGCCGGACTTGAGACAGCCTTTGAAGCTGTCTGGGATACGGGAAAACCAGGTCTCCATATTGGTTTTTTCGGCGAATATGATGGGGTACCGGGAATGGGACATGCCTGCGGACACAATCTGATGGCGGCAATGGCAGTCGGTGCCGGGATCGGTATGCAGTCCGTTATGGAACATCTGACCGGGAAAATATCTGTTTTTGGAACACCGGCGGAAGAAGGCGGGGGCGGTAAGGTCATTATGCTGGAACACGGCGCATTTCAGGATTTGGATGCCGCGATGATCATTCATTCGGCGAATGAAACGGTGGTCAATGACATCTCTTACTCCAAGACGGATGTAACCGTGAATTTTCATGGCAAGAAGGCACATGCGGCGACCTGGCCGGAGGAGGGGATCAGTGCGCTTGATCCGGTGCTGCAGTTATTCCAGTATATTGGCGGCATGCGCCTCCGCTGGAACGGCAGAGGCACGATTCTGGGCGTGATTTCCAAGGGCGGTGAGGAAGCGATTTTAATTCCGGAGAACTGCCAGGCAAAATTCACCATACGCTCCTTTGACAGGAAGTTCAAAAAACAGATATTAAAAGAATTTTTAGCGGCATGTGAGCATATCGCCCAAATGACAACCACCGCTTTTGATTATGAAATGGATGGTTATACCTATGAAGATATCCGCAATAATCCTGTGCTTGAGCGGCTTCTGGCAGACAACCTAAAAGCTCTTGGCGAGACGGTAATGCCAAGAAGGAGGGAACTTGGCATCGGCTGCACCGATATGGGCAATGTAACCCATGAAATTCCGGCCCTGCAGTCCTATATCCAGGTGGTACCGGCGCTTAGGGGGCATACGCCGGAATTTGCGGCGGCCTGCAATACCGAAGCCGGTAACCAGGCCATCTTAAAAGGTGCGAAAGCGATGGCCATGACGGCGCTGGATTTGCTGGGCAGCAAAGAACGGTGCCAGGAGATGCGGGAGAGCTTCCTGGAAATGAAACAACAATATGAGTGAGAGGAGGCGGCGCAGTGAGTGAAAAACTATTAACAGTAAAGGATTTAAAAACTTATTTTTATATGGCCAGCGGTATCAGCAAGGCGGTTGACGGAGTCAGCTTCAGTTTGAATAAGGGAGAAATCATGGGCATTGTGGGCGAGTCCGGCTCGGGAAAAAGTGTGGCTTCCTCCTCGATCATCCGCTTGCTTCCGGCCAAGACAGGAAAGATCGTAAGCGGTGAAATACAGTTTGACGGGATTGATGTCATGGCGCTGAACAAGAAGGACCTGCTGAGCTTCCGCGGGCGGGATATTTCCATGATATTCCAGAACCCGATGACTTCTCTGTCACCGGTTTTTAAAGTTGGGCATCAAATGGTGGAAATGATCTGCACCCATCAGAAGGTGTCAAAAGAGGAAGCGCGGAAAATGGCGGTGGAGGCTCTGAATAAAGTAGGCGTACCGGATGCGGAGCGCCGGATGGATGCCTATCCGTATGAGTTGTCCGGCGGCCTGTGCCAGCGGGTGATCATTGCCATGGCAG
>Ga0153928_1001388_pt1 | contig 10853 bp, 9 predicted proteins | sample TSNJ012MetaG_FD_106656 | JGI IMG/M metagenome (GOLD analysis project Ga0153928, IMG submission 106656) | Attine ant fungus gardens microbial communities from New Jersey, USA - TSNJ012 MetaG | ecosystem: Host-associated > Fungi > Mycelium > Unclassified | place: USA: New Jersey, Wharton State... | reverse complement strand
GGCGGGCGGCTCGCCGGTCCGGTGACCGTCGATATCCGCCACCACCGCGCCGATGACGTCGGCGACGAGCCGCTGCTGCTGGCGCGCGTCGCGCCCACGATTGTTGCCCGCGACCGCGTTGCCGGTGCGCGTGCCGCGCGGCGCGCCGGCGCGAGCGTGATCGTGCTCGACGATGGTTTTCAGAATCCTTCGCTCGCCAAGGATCTCTCGATCCTCGTGGTCGACGGGCGCCACGGCATCGGCAACGGGAAAGTCTTTCCGGCGGGGCCGCTGCGGGCGCCGTTCGAAGCGCAGCTCGCGCGCGCACAGGCGATGCTCATCGTCGGCGACGGGGCGGCAACGGAGGGGGCGGTGAAAGCTGCCGGCGCGCGCGGACTTGCACTGTTTCGCGGCCGACTGCGGCCCGACCCCGCGGCGCTCACGGCACTCACGGGGACCCGTGTGCTCGCATTTGCGGGTATCGGGCATCCGGAGAAATTCTTCGCGACGCTCTCAGGTGCGGGCATCGATGTGGCCGTGCGCCGCGCGTTTCCCGATCACCATCCCTTCACGCCCGCGGAAGCCTCGGCCCTACTCACGGAGGCGGACCAGGCGGGGTTATCGCTTGTCACCACGGAAAAGGATTTCATGCGATTGAGGGACAGGCGCGCGCTCGCCGAACTGGCCGCGCGGAGCCGTGTCCTGCCGGTCATGCTGGAGATCGAGGAAGAAGAGCGCTTGCGCCAACTCGTGCTGTCGGCCGTGATCGCGGCTCGAGTCGCGTGACGAGAGTTTCTTGAGCGCCTCGACTTATCGGGCGCGTTCGGGATGGTGCCGGCGCAGCACCGCTTCGGGACTCGCGTAGGGCTCCTGCAGCTCGACGCTCCAGTACTTCAACTCCTCGAGCGGAATCGGCACCCCTGTTACCGCGCACCGCACGAAGGCGCCGGGCCGTACCACCCGGAAGTCGCCGTCCAGGTATTTGACCTCCGCCTCGTCCGCCATGGGCGAGCGGTCATAACGGTTGAGCACGTGCTGGTCCTCCGAACGACGCAACATAATGACTCATAATGGGTTCCGAAACCCACCCATTCGTGACCCCGTGCCACATGTTTTAAGGTGCGGACGTGTTAAAGATACCGGCGGACATAATGGGCTTGGCGCCAGTGCGTACGCTCGCCGTGATCATCGCGTTGTTGGCTTTGACCCGAGCCGCGGCAGCGGCACCGGAGCTTGTGGAGATTCCCGACGGATCGATCAAGCTCAAAGCCTATGTCTATCGCCCGGCCGGCAACGGCCCGTTCCCGGCGGTTGTCGCGCTGCATGGCTGCGGCGGCTTGAGCGGCCGGTCAGGACCGGTGGCGGGGCGCTATCGCGACTGGGGCGAGCGGCTTTCGGCCGACGGCTTCGTCGTGCTTTTTCCCGACAGTTTCGGTTCGCGCGGGCTTGAGTCCCAGTGCAGCGTGCGCGAACGCGCGGTGCGGACCGCGCGTGAGCGCGTGGCCGACGCGATGGCTGCCCGTCACTGGCTGCAAGGCCAAGGTTGGGTGGTACCGAACCGGGTCTCCCTTCTGGGCTGGCAGAACGGCGGCGTTGCTGCCCTGTGGACGGTGCGCCGGCATGGGCGCACCGCTGACGCCGGACCGGACTTCCGCTCCGCGGTCGCGCTTTATCCCGGGTGCCGCAGATTAAGCCAAAGCGAGTGGAGCGCCCGGGTGCCCACCCTGGTGCTGGTCGGCGCCGCCGACGACTGGGCACCCGCCTCGGCATGCCAGCACATGGTGGCGAGCGCCCACGGGCGCAGCGCCCAGGCACAGATCGTGGTCTATCCGGGGGCCTACGCGGAGTTCGATCACCCCAACAAGCCGCCGCAACAGCTCAGCGGCCTCGCTTTTTCGGCGGACGGCTCCGGGCACGCCCATTCCGGTACCAATCCGGCCGCCCGCGCCGATGCGATCAGGCGCGTGCCCCAGTGGCTGGCGCGGTGAAGCGATTTTCGCTGGCGGCAAAAAAAGCCGCCGTCACGACCCGAACAGATTGCCCTGCCCGGTGTCGCCCAGCACGCGCCGGCGGCGCGACCGCCGCACCGGCTCGAGCTGCGGCTTGGCGCGCCCGCCCTCGGCCACCGCGCCCACGTTGCCGTCGGCAAACTCGATGTCGAGGCGCAAGCCCGGGCTCACCGCGGCCGCCGAGCGTAACGGCGTTCCCGCCGGCCCGCGCACCAGCGCAAAGCCGCGCGCGAGTACGCCCTGATAGGAGAGCGCCGCGAGCACCTGCGCGGCATGGGCGAGGCGGGCATCGCGACGGTCGATCCCAGCGAACACGGCCCGTAGCGCGCGCTGCGCGAGCGCCTCGACGCGCTCGCGTTCGCGCCTGATGCGGGTTCGGTGCGCCTCGGCATTGGCCCGCACCCCGACCGCGAGCCGCGCTGCCAGCGAGGCAAAGCGCTCGCCGCGCCGGTCCCGCGCCACCCGCATCGCATGCGCGGTACGCCCGGTCAGCGTGGCAAGCCGCTCGCGCTCACGCCCGACCCGCATCCGCAGCGCGCCGAGGGTGAGACGGCCGGCGGTCGCGTGGTACTGCGTGCGGTGGATTTGCGCATTGGCGCGCAGCGCGCGCGGCAGCCGCTCGGCGAGGCCGTCGAGCTTTTGCCAGGGCACCGAGAGCAGGTTCTGCGGCGTCGGCAGCGCGCGGGCCGCGGCCCTCAGCTCGGTGCGGCGTGCCTCGGCGCCACGCCGCCAAGCGATAAACAGCCGGCCGGCACAGGTTTCCACCTGCCCGATCAGCTCCGAGCGCACCGGCACCGCCATTTCGGCCGCGGCGGTCGGCGTGGGCGCGCGCCGGTCGGCGGCAAAATCGATCAGGGTTATGTCGGTCTCGTGCCCGACCGCGGAAATGAGCGGGATGCGGCTTGCTGCCGCCGCGCGCACCACAATTTCTTCGTTGAAGGACCAGAGATCCTCGAGCGAGCCGCCGCCGCGCGCCACGATGATGAGGTCGGGACGCAGCTTCGTGAACCCGTTGAACCCGTTGATCGCGGCCGCGACCTCGGCCGCCGATCCGTCCCCCTGCACGCGCACCGGCCACAGCAGCACCCGCCGCGGGAAACGATCGGAGAGCCTATGCAGAATGTCGCGGATCACCGCGCCCGAAGGCGAGGTGACGACGCCGATCACGTCGGGCAGGAACGGAATGGGCTTCTTGCGCGCCGCATCGAACAGGCCTTCCGCCGTGAGCTTGCGCTTGCGCTCCTCGACCAGTGCCATCAGCGCGCCGAGGCCCGCGGGCTCCAAGGTGTCGATGACGATCTGGTACTTCGATTGCCCCGGATAGGTCGTCATCCGCCCGGTGACGACGACTTCGAGGCCCGCCTCGAGCTTGAGCCTGATGCGCGCGGCGGTCATGCGCCAGATCACGCCGGCAATGCAGGCCTTCTCGTCCTTGAGATCGAGATACACGTGGCCGCTCGAATGATATTTGACGTTGCCCAGTTCGCCGCGCACGCGCACGTAGCCGTAAGTGTCCTCGACCGTGCGCTTGAGCGCCGCGGACAGCTCCGAGACGGTCATTTCCACAAGGTTGAGGCGGGCAGCTTCACTCATTCGCGCGAATCCCTTGCCGGCAGGGGTTGCCATGGTACACCAGCCGGCTCTTGTCTGACGCGCCCGAAGGCCGCATGAAAATTCTTCTTCTCGGCTCGGGCGGGCGCGAGCATGCGCTCGCCTGGAAAATGGCGGCGAGCCCGCTGGTCGAGCGGCTGTGGTGCGCGCCCGGCAACGCCGGCATTGCGGCCGAGGCGGAGCTTGTCCCGGTGGACATAGCTGATCATCCGGCGGTGATCGCCTTCTGCAAGGCACACGCGGTCGATTTCGTGGTGGTTGGGCCGGAGGCGCCGCTCGTCGCCGGCATCGTCGACGATCTCGAGACAGCCGGCATCAAGACCTTCGGCCCGACCAAGGCGGCGGCGCGCCTCGAAGGCTCCAAGGGCTTCACCAAAGACCTCGCCAAGGCGAACGGCATTCCGACTGCGGCCTACGAGCGCTTCGACGCGGCAACGTCCGCCAAAGCCTATGTGCACGCGCAGGGCGCGCCGATCGTCGTAAAGGCGGACGGGCTTGCGGCCGGCAAGGGCGTGATCATCGCGCAGAGCATCGCGGAGGCGGATGCCGCAATCGACATGATGTTCGCAGGCGGCCTCGGCGCGGCCGGTGCCGAAGTGGTGGTCGAGGAGTTCCTGGAAGGCGAAGAGGCCTCGTTCTTTGCGCTGTGCGACGGCAAGACCGCGGTGCCGCTCGCCTCCGCCCAGGACCACAAGCGCGTCCACGACGGGGACACGGGCCCCAACACCGGCGGCATGGGCGCCTACTCGCCCGCACCGGTGATGACGCCAGCGCTCGAGCGGCGCACCATGGACGAGATCGTGCTCCCCACCGTGCGCGCCATGGCTGCCATGGGCGCGCCGTTCACCGGGATCCTCTATGCCGGGTTGATGATCGACGCCGAAGGCCCGAAGCTCATCGAATACAACGTGCGTTTCGGCGATCCCGAGTGCCAGGTGCTGATGCCGCGCCTGATGTCGGATTTGGTGCCGGCGCTCGTCGCCGCGCGCGACGGCGTGCTTCAGAGCTTCGATCTGCGCTGGTACGCGGAGTCAGCACTCACCGTCGTCATGGCGGCCAAAGGCTATCCGGGCAATTACGCCAGGAGCTCGGTCATCGAGGGATTGGAGGAGGCCGCTAAAATCGAGGACGTGGAAATCTTCCACGCCGGCACGCGCGCCGAGGGCGGGCGCATCCTCAGTAACGGCGGGCGCGTGCTCAACGTGTGCGCGCTTGGCCGCACCGTGAAGGACGCACAAGCGCGCGCCTACGCGGCGATCGACCGCATCCGCTGGCCCGACGGATTTTGCCGGCGCGACATCGGCTGGCGCGCGGTCGAGCGGGAAGCTGCGCCGCGGTAACCGTCCTCTCCATGTAGGCATGAAGCCCGCGCTCGATTAAGAATCGAGGGCTGTAGCCCGCATGGAGCGTCCATCCGGGCTACGCAGGCAGGACACGCCAATGAAACTCGACCGGCAGGCGGCTTTCACCGGCACCAAGGAGGTGGCCGAGGCGCTCAAAATTCCGGTCGCGCCGCTCGAAGCTTATCTCGCCGACAAAGTTGCGGGTTTCGCCGGTCCGCTCGCCGTTCGCCAATTCAAGGGCGGCCAGTCCAACCCGACTTATCTGTTGGAGACGCCGGCGCGCCGCTACGTGCTGCGCCGCAAGCCGCCCGGCAAGCTGCTGCCCTCGGCGCACGCGGTCGACCGCGAGTTCCGCGCCATCAGCGCGCTCTACCCGCAGGGCTTTCCGGTGGCCGAGCCGGTGATCTATTGCGACGACGCCGCCCTCATCGGCACCGCGTTTTACGTCATGGGGTTCGCCGACGGGCGGGTGTTCTGGGAGCCCGACATGCCCCAGTCGAACCCGGCCGAGCGCGCCGCGGTCTACGACGCGATGAACACGACGCTGGCGCGGTTGCACAGATTCGATCCGGCCGCGATCGGCCTCGGCGAGTTCGGCCGCGGCGAAAACTACGTCGCGCGTCAGGTCGACCGCTGGTCGAAACAATATCGCGCCTCGGAGACCGAGAAGGTCGACGAGATGGAGCGGTTGATGGAGTGGCTGCCGAAGAACCTGCCGCCGGCGGGCCCGGTGCGGATCGTGCACGGCGACTATCGACTCGACAACATGATCCTCGCGCCCGGCGCGCCGCGCATTTTGGCGGTGCTCGACTGGGAACTCTCCACCCTGGGCGATCCGCTCGCGGACTTCTCCTATCATTTGATGCAGTGGGACATGCCGCCGTCGGATTCGACCGCAGGCGCCAGCACATTGCTCGGCCGCGATCTCGGCGCGCTCGGCATTCCTTCCCGCGACGCCTATGTCGATGCCTATGTGGCGCGCACCGGTCTCGACCCGCGGCCATATCTGCCGGTCTATCTCGCCTACAATTTCTTCCGCATCACCGCGATCATCCAGGGCATCGTCGGGCGCGTGCGCGACGGCACCGCGACGAGCGAATTTGCCCCCACCCGCGCGCAAATGGTGCGGCCGATGGCGGCAAAAGCGTGGGAATTCGCGCGCGCAGCCGGCGCGAAGTGAGCCCGCGCGCCGCGCCGCGCAGCCTGGCCCTGGCGCTCGGCGGCGGCGGAGCACGCGGCCTTGCCCACGTCATCGTCATCGAGGCGCTCGACGAGATGGGTGTGCGGCCGGTTGCGATTGCCGGCTGCTCCATCGGCGCCGCGATCGGGGCAGCTTACGCGGCGGGACTTTCCGGCAAGGCGATCCGCCGGCACGTGATCTCGCTCGCGCACGCGCGCGCAGAAACGATCGCGCGGCTGTTTGCCGCGCGTGCCATCACCCTCTCGAGCATGATCGCGGCGCCGTTCGGCAATCCCGTGCTGCTTGACGCGCAAAAGCTGTGCACCGCGTTCCTGCCGCCGGCCGTGCCGGACGATTTCGCCCAGCTCGAAATCCCGCTGATCGTGCCGGCGACCGACCTTTACGGCCGCAGCGAGGTCGCGTTCGCGGCCGGACCGCTGAAAATCGCGATCGCCGCCTCCATGGCGGTGCCCGGCCTAGTGCGACCGATCGAGCATGAGGGCCGCGTGCTGGTCGACGGCGCGGCGGTCGACCCGCTGCCGTTCGAGCACCTGCGGGGACGCGCCGACGTCATTCTCGCCGTCGACACCACGGTCGGCCCGATCGCGCCGCGCGGCATGCCCGATCCCTGGGAAAACCTGTTTGCCACGCTCCAGGTCATGAGCCACACGATCGTGCAGGAGAGGCTCAAGCGCGGCGCGCCCGACATTCTGCTGCGGCCGGCGCTTTCCACGTTTCGTATGCTCGACTTCTTTCATGCGAGCGCAATCCTGCGCGCGGCCGAGCCGCTCAAGTCGCAGGTGAAGGAGCAAGTGGCGGAACTCCTGTAGCCCGCATGGAGCGCAGCGGAATGCGGGGTTTGTTTTCTCCCCGGATTTCGCGCTGCGCGCTCGATCCGGGCTACGGCCGCCGCTCTTTAAAAAAATTCTTGAGCAGCTTGCCGGCTTCGCCTTCGCCGATGCCGCCGTAAACTTCCGGACGGTGATGACACGTGGGCGACGCGTAAAACCGCACGCCGCTCTCGACGGCGCCGCCCTTCTCATCCGCCGCGCCGTAATAGAGGCGCCGGATGCGCGCGAAGGAAATCGCCGCCGCGCACATGGCACACGGCTCGAGCGTCACGTAGAGATCGCAATCGACGAGCCGCTCGGAGCCGAGCGCCGCCGCGGCCGCACGGATCGCCAGCATCTCGGCGTGCGCGGTCGGGTCGCGGTCGAGGAGCGTACGGTTGAACGCGCGCGCGACGACCGCACCCTCGCGCACGACCACGCAGCCGATCGGCACTTCGCCGGCGGCAACCGCCGCACGGGCTTGCCCCAGTGCTTCATCCATAAAGGACACGATTATTCTCATCTGCTATCAGGGCGGCGTTATTGATGAGTTGCCCATGGCCCGCAAGGACCGCAGACCCACCCGCTCGCGCAGCAACGCGCCCCCTCCCCGGCGCTCCCCCGCAAGCGGAGGAGGGAGCACCGGCAGCGAGCGCGTCGCCAAAGCGATTGCGCGGGCGGGACTCGCCTCGCGGCGCGAGGCCGAGGCGTGGATTGCCGCCGGACGGGTGGCCATCAACGGCGCCCCCGTCGCGTCGCCCGCAGTCAACGTAGGCCCCGGCGACCGGGTGAGCGTCGACGGCAAGCCGCTGCCGGCGCGCGAGCGTACCCGGCTCTTCCTCTATCACAAGCCGCGCGGGCTCCTGACCACGCACGCCGATGCGCGCGGGCGGCCGACCATCTTCGCCGCGCTGCCGAAAGACCTGCCGCGGGTCGTGAGCGTCGGCCGGCTCGATCTCAACACCGAGGGCCTGCTGCTGCTCACCAACGACGGCGGCCTCGCGCGAATCTTGGAATTGCCGTCGACCGGCTGGCTGCGCCGCTATCGGGTGCGCGCCCACGGTAGCATCACGCAGGTGGCGCTCGATCGTTTGCGCGACGGCGTCACGGTCGAGGGCGTGCGTTACGGCCCGATCGAAGCGATGCTCGACCGCCCCCAGGGTTCGAACGTGTGGCTTACGTTCGCGATGCGCGAAGGCAAGAACCGCGAGGTGAAGAACGTGCTCGGCGCGCTCGGGCTTCAGGTCAACCGGCTGATCCGCGTCTCGTATGGGCCCTTCCAATTGGGCGAATTGCCGGCGGGCGCGGTCGAGGAGGTGCGTACGCGCACCTTGCGCGACCAATTGGGCGAGCGGCTCGCGGCGCTGGCGGGCGCGGATTTTTCGGCGCTGCCGGCCCACGTTGGTAGCGAGCGCGGGCGCTGATGCGCATCGTCGGCGGACGTTTGCGCGGGCGCGCGCTCGCCGCTCCGAAGTCGCAGGCGATCCGCCCGACCGCCGACCGCCTGCGCGAGACATTATTCAACATTCTCGCCCACGCCTACGGCGACCCCGCCAGCGGCGCGCGCGTCCTCGATCTCTTCGCCGGCACCGGTGCGCTCGGGCTCGAAGCGCTGTCGCGCGGCGCCACCTTCACATTGTTCGTCGATGACGGCGCCGAAGCGCGCGCGCTCATCCGCGCCAACGTCGAGGCGCTCGGGCTTGGCGGTGTCACGCGCATCTTTCGCCGCGACGCCACGCGCCTCGGCGCGGCGCATCCGGTCGAGCCGTTCGATCTGGTATTTGCCGATCCGCCCTACGGCCACGGCCACGCGCAACAGGCGCTGGCGGCGGCGCGCGACGGCGGTTGGCTCAAGCCGGACGCGCTGATCGTGATCGAGGAAGCCGTTGACGCGACGTTCGCCGCGCCCGAGGGTTTCGAAGAAGTGGAACGGCGCCCCTACGACGACACGGAACTGATCTTTCTTCGCTATGCCAAGTGAGCGCCGCGTTCATCGCCGCCCAAACAAACGCTCGATGTCGCCAAGCTTGAGTTCGACATAGGTGGGCCGGCCGTGGTTGCACTGGCCGGAATTGGGGGTCGCTTCCATTTCGCGCAGCAGCGCGTTCATTTCGTCCGGCTTGAGCCTTCGGCCCGCGCGCACCGAGCCGTGGCACGCCATGCGCGAGGCCACCGCGAGCAGGCGGCGCTCGAGCGGCAGCGTCTCGTCCCATTCGGCGAGGTGCTCTGCAAGGTCGCGCACCAACGCTCCCGCATCGATCTCGCCGAGCAGGGCCGGCGTCTCACGGACCGCCACCGCACCCGGACCAAACGGCTCGATGACGAGGCCGTAGCGCGAGAGTTCCGCGGCGCGCGCGGTGAGCGCCTCGACGTCGGCGGGATCGAGTTCGACGATGTCCGGGATGAGGAGAATCTGCCGGCCGACCCCGCTGTCGGCGAGGCTTGCCTTCATGCGCTCGTAGACGAGGCGTTCGTGCGCCGCGTGCTGGTCGACGATGACGATGCCGTCGCGGGTCTGCGCGACGATGTAGGTCTCATGCACCTGGGCGCGGGCGGCGCCGAGCGGCCGGTCGAGGAGATCGGGCGCGGGCTCGATCGCCTGCGCGCGCGCGTCGGCGGCCGGCCCGCCGGTCGCAAACGCCGCCTGGGCGGCTTCGGCGAAGCCCGCGAGCGCCGCGCCGCCGCGCGCGAGCGGCCGCGCCGGCGAGCGCGTCCAATCCCAGCCGGCGGACCGCGCCACGCCGGCGCGCAGGGCGGTGATCGTCGCACTGCCGCCGGTCGTTGCCGCCCGCCGCGTCTCGCGCGCCAGCGCCTCTTGGAGCGCACGCACCATGAGCGAGCGCACCAGCCCAGGGTCGCGAAAGCGCACCTCGGTCTTGGCCGGATGCACGTTTACGTCGACCTCGCGCGGATCGATGGACACGAACAGCGCCACGATCGGGTGCCGGTCGCGCGGCAGATAGTCGGCATAAGCGGCCCGCACGGCGCCGACCAGCAACCTGTCGCGCACCGGACGGTCGTTGACGAAGAGATACTGCCCGAGCGCGTTGGCGCGGGTGAGCGTGGGCAGCGCCGCGAAGCCTGCGATCGAAAGCCCATCGCGGCCGCCGGCGATCTCGACCGCGTTGCCGCGGAACTCGGGCCCGAGCACATCGACGAGCCGTGCCAGCCTTCCGACCGCGCCGGGCATCGCCGCCGCCCAGGCGACCGGCGCGCGATCCTCGAGCGCGAGCGCAAAGGCGACGTCCGGCCGGCTCATGGCGAGCCGGCGCACGGTCTCGCGCAGCGCTTCGGATTCGGCACGGTCGCTCTTGAGGAATTTGAGCCGCGCCGGCGTGGCGTAGAACAGGTCGCGCACCTCGGCCCGCGTCCCCTGGCCGAGCGCCGCCGGCTTCACGTCGGATTTGACGCCGCCCTCGACCAGGATCGACCAGGCGTTGGCTTCGCTCGCGTGGCGCGTGGCGATCGCAAGCCGCGCCACCGCGCCGATCGAGGGCAGCGCCTCGCCGCGGAAGCCCAGGGTACGGATAGCCAGAAGGTCGTCGTCGATGAGCTTCGAGGTGGCGTGACGCTCGACTGCCAGCGCGAGGTCGTCACGCGTCATGCCGTCGCCGTCGTCGCTGACGCGGATGAGGCGCCGCCCGCCCCCATCGGCCACGATTTCGATGCGCCGCGCGCCGGCGTCGAGCGCGTTCTCGATCAGCTCCTTGGCGACGCTCGCCGGCCGCTCCACCACCTCCCCGGCGGCGATGCGGTTGACGATGCTTTCGGTGAGCTGGCGAACCGGCATCGGGGCCCCGCGAGTCGGACAACGTAGTGCCGCGAACCCGAAGTTCGCACCACAATTGCCGCGAGTCCCGATTGCGAACTTCGGGTTCAAAGCGGCACTAGAATCATAGAG
>Ga0153928_1001387_pt1 | contig 10862 bp, 10 predicted proteins | sample TSNJ012MetaG_FD_106656 | JGI IMG/M metagenome (GOLD analysis project Ga0153928, IMG submission 106656) | Attine ant fungus gardens microbial communities from New Jersey, USA - TSNJ012 MetaG | ecosystem: Host-associated > Fungi > Mycelium > Unclassified | place: USA: New Jersey, Wharton State... | reverse complement strand
CATACAACATTTTTATTATTGAAAAAGAGAAGAAAATCCAGTTTTGATACGGGTTTCCTTCTCTTTTCGATTCGTCAAGTGTTGAAAACGAGAATTTAAAAGGGGCTTGTCAACATGGTTTTGTAAAAAAATTGTAACAATTTTTATAGATTTTGTAATTTCCTCTAAGATAATAAAAACAAATAGCATACTCAGCTCTTCTTAATTTTTCCGTTGACAATTTCGATTTCTCTATTCTTTAATAACCTCCCCACGGCTCTTTTAAATGAAGCCTTGCTAAGTCCTGTTTCTCTGTTGATCACTTCTGGTGATGCTTTTTCAGTAAAGGGCAATACACCTGCATAGCTATCCAATATATCCAAAATCTTCTTGGCATCGATATCTATTTGTTGTCCTATTTTTTCCCGAAGGCTCAGTTCCATTTTGCTATCTTCGCGAATGGCAACGACTCTGGCTTCTACCACCGTTCCCAGGACAATGCCTGATGGAAGTTCATGCTTAGCTATTAAACCGTGGAACTTATAGTCGACCGCTACAAAAGCCCCGAAATTTTTATTAATCTGGTAAACGTATCCGCTGACACGGTCATCTTTTTTATAATCATGACTCGTCGTAAGATAATCGTATATCTTCATCGTTGCGCACAACCGCTCACTTTTATCAATATATAAAGCCACTAAATAGGACTTTCCTTCTTCAATCTCCGTCGTCTGTTCTTTAAAGGGCAGCAACAAATCCTTTTCCAGACCCCAGTCGAGAAAAGCTCCGATTTCGGTAATCTGCTTCACCTCTAATAAAGCGATCTCTCCTAACTTAATCTTTGGTGTCTTGGTTGTGGCTATCAGCCGGTCCATAGAATCCCTGTAGATAAAGACTTCAAGGGCATCGCCAAGCTCGGCTCCCTCCGGCACCTGCTTTATAGGCAGTAATATGCCGTCATCTTTATGATCATCAGTGCCAAGGTAAGCACCAAATGTTTTTTGTTTTAGTATATGCAGTGTTTGCTTTTCTCCCAGTCGAATCATCGTTAACTCCTTACTTATTTTGGGTAAACTCAACAGTTACAAATGTGCTGCCATTAATATCGCATAATGCCACGGTCATCATATTTTCTTCTATATGAATCTTTGGCAAAATAATGTCCTTATATACCGCTGATTTTTTATATTCGGCACGAACCTGCCTGATTATAAAATCATCAGGGACATATTCCAGTGCCATTTCTATATATCTGGCATTGTTCACATGATGATTGGTATCTAAATCGGATTTTCTCACAACAAGCGTTTCTTTTTCTATCCATGTCCCCGGAAGTTTAATCCGGCGGGGTTCATAAACCATGTCAATTCTCTCATCAACTTCATATCCGGATATCGCTTCCTCGGTCAGCTTCACCGGCTTACCAGACTCGCTATCCATTAAAACCCAGATGGAATTGGCATATGCTGCCCTCTCTCCATCGGAAAGTTCTAACACAAAGTTTCTGAAACCATATATGGCATTGAAATCATAGGCCCATGTCCCGGTTACAATAGCTTCACCTAATCCCGGATAACTGTTGATGATTACTTGCCAGGATGTCAGCACCCAAATATGCTTATGGGCTTCCAGATGCTTAAGTCCGGCACCGATTTGCTCAGAATTGAAAGTTGAACAGTCTTGAAAATACTTAACAATCTGTGCCGGGTTCACTTTTTGATCTGTTCCTATTTCGCTATAAGTTACTTTTCGCTTATATGTATACACACGCTGCCTCCATGAATAGAAAATCAGACATTCTACCAAGTACACTTCGTAAAATGTCTGTCTTTAATACTGTAACTGGGCTGGAAGGATTCGAACCTTCAAATGCAGGAGTCAGAGTCCTGTGCCTTGCCGTTTGGCGACAGCCCATTAATGGTCAACGTAGCTATTATACTAGAAATCCCTGTCGATTTCAAGTATAAATTTAAGTTTCCCCGAAAAAATTATTTTATACACCAGCCATTCATTGTCAATTGACCATATCTTCAAAGTTCACCATCGTCACATTACCCAGTTCATTTGCTTTGGCAATACACCCCTGGGTAAAGCCTGTTTTAGCAAACAAATAGAAATGAACATTAGTCTGATAAAATAATTCGCTTCTCTCGATAATCGTGTCAAGTACACCCACATCAACTTTTTCATTTGTCCATTTGCATTCACCGAAAATAGCGGCGTTGTTGTCAGCGGTACACATAATATCGATTTCTGCTTCACACTTGTTTTTCGGGTCATTACCCCACCAACGTCCCAAATCAGTGAAGGGAATCGCTGCCTTCCCTTGTCTGTTAAGTTCCCATAAGTATTGCTTGCAAATCTCTTCAAATACACCACCCATAAAGGCCGGAATTTGCGATGCTATTTTTTGATACACAACATCTGTTAATCCACGGTTAATGGCAGCAATATTACCAGGAATAAAACGATACCAAAAACGAAACATCGAATCTTCAAGCAAATAAATCGTTTTACGTGAATTATGGGTGCCGAAAGGCTTTTCTTTTTTTACAATCCCCAGAGAAATAAGCTTATTAAGATAACTTGTGGCAAGTGCGGTGTCAATATCTGTCTGGGAACAGATTTCCGACATTCTGGAGGCTCCTGTGGCGATTGCTTTGATAATTGAATTATACTGTGCCGGAAAACGGCATTCTTGTTTAATTAGATTGGTTGGCTCTTCAAACAAATAAGCATTTGGCTCTAAGAAGTTAGTTTTAATATTGTCTTCAACACTAAAGTTATCATTCATCAATGACATATAAAGCGGAATACCGCCTGTAATACCATAAATAGTTGCTAAATCCACGCTATCAAACTTTTTAAAATAATCCTTTATCTCAAGAAACTCAAAAGGTAATATTTTAAATTGGCATGTACGTCTTCCAAAAAGTGGGCTCTTATATCCAAGTACTTGATTTTCCATAAACGACATGGATGAGCCACATAAAATTAAAAACATCTTAGAAGTATCTTTGTTTTTATCAATCAATACTTGTAAAACAGATGAAATTGCCTTATAACTATTTGCCAGGTAAGGGTATTCATCTATAACAAATACAATTCGACGCTTTTGGGAGATTATAAAGGCCGTCTCTAAAGCCTCTCGGAAGCTTAAAAAGCTGCCGGAAGCATCCGCGAAATCCTCCGAAAGTGCATAAATACTTTGACTAAGGCCTTCCAGATTTTCTTTTGCATTGCCCTCAATTCCGGTATAGAAAATCGTTTCTTTATCTTTAATAAATTTATTAATCAATGTGGTTTTTCCTACTCGCCGGCGGCCATACATAATAGCAACTTCAAATTTACCACTTTCATAACGTTTATTTAAATTGTTGATTTCTCGTGTTCTGCCAATAAACAACAACTTCACCTTCCTCCAAAAACAGTAACTTATACTTTAGTTAATTATACTTTACTAAAATCGATTTGTCAATCATATTGCTGAATTAGAACGTCATTTCATTCATTTCCCTCGACATAACTATGTTCTACTGTGATGACGCATTCACATCTTGCATCATAGCCTTTTACCGCCTCCATAATCCCCTCTAACAGTTGATTTTTCATTTCTTCATTATAAGAATAGGGTACTACTAAGTCAAATATCAAGTTAATCCGGTGCTCGCCATCTACCATCCGAAAGTCATGAGCACTGACACCGGAATCAATTGCTTGAATAATAGAAAAAACCTTTTCTTTATGCTTTAGAACGATTTCATCGCTGATTTCAATTGGATCTGTATGAATCACCAGAAATATCCCTGTCTTCTTAGTTACATCCCGCTCAATTTGATCGATTAATTCATGGGCGGCTTCCATATCCATATCATTGGGAACCTCCGCATGGATGGTCGCCATACTATGAGCCGGCCCATAGTTATGGACGATTAGGTCATGGCTGCCGGCAATTCCCTCATAAGATTCTACCATATTGGTGAGCATCTGATACGTTTCTTTGTTGGGACGCTCTCCCAGCAACGGCTTTATCGTATCCTTTGCAATGTTAACACCGGCAATAATCACAACTATGGCAACAGCCATACCGACATATCCATCTATATTTATATGAAATATGCCGGATATCAGCAGAGATACTATCGTTGCCAAGGTGGTCAGGGCATCACCCATGGCATCGGCCGAGGTGGCTCGCATCACTGAAGAATTAATGAGGATTCCAAGTTTTTTATTAAAAAGACTCAGCCATACTTTTACTAAAACCGAAATACATAGAATTCCCAGAGAAACCGGACTAAAGATAATCTTGGCAGGTTGAAGGATTCTATCCCAGGAATTTCTTACAAAGGTAATTCCCACTTCAATGACCAGGCAGGCCACAATAAATGCTGCAATATACTCAGAACGGCCGTGTCCAAAGGGATGCTCTTTGTCTGCCGGTCTGTTGGCCATCTTTACACCAATAAATGCTATCACGGAGGAAAAGGCATCCGACAAGTTATTAAAGGCATCGGCCACGACAGCAATACTGCCGGAAGCGATGCCCACAACTACCTTGATGACAAACAATAGAATATTGCAAATCACACCTACCACACTGGCTAAAACACCATAGGCTGTCCGCACATTGTTATCATTCTTCCGCTTATAATTTTTAATAAATAACTTAACCAGTAAATTTGTCAAATCAACCTCACCTTTTTATTCATGCTTCGTCCACGATTTTACCTGCAGATATTCGCAGTATGCGGTCTGACACTTTTTCTACGAAAGGAATATCGTGGCTGATAATTAGTATACCCATTCCTTCTTCTGCCAATTCCCGAATTAATCCGGTCATTTCCTTTGTTGTTTCCGGGTCCAGTGCCGCCGTCGGTTCATCAAAGCATAATAGTTTAGGATTTGTCACACATGATCTGGCAATCGCAACCCGCTGCTTTTGTCCTCCTGATAATTCAAATGGCCGCTGATTAATCTTCTCTCCAAGTCCTAACTTCTCAAGAAAAGCAATACTTTTGCGGTTTGCCTCCTCCTTAGACATTTTATGGACCTGGATTAAGGCAAGGCTGACATTTTCAAGTACCGTCATATGGGGAAATAAATGATAGCTTTGGAATACCATGCCAAGCTTTTTCCTGATGTCAAAAATGGTGGCTTTGTTCGGATAAACAGACTGACCGTTCTCTTCTTTACACAAGTATCTGCCGTCAATGGCTATGCTGCCTTTATCGGCTTTTTCAAGGCCGGTAAGGCAGCGGATAATTGTCGTCTTTCCTGCCCCTGACTGCCCTAAGAGGGCAACAATTTCTTTTGGCTCCACCTGAAAATTAACATTTTCCAACACCTGGACTTCTTTATAAGATTTATGCAGACCTTCAACCGTTAATAACATTACTGTCACTCCTCATAATATACTTTTTTCTCTGCAGCATTGATGCACTGAGTAATGATTGCCGTTAATGCCAGATAGATAACACCAACGACCAGATACGGTATAATCGTAACGTCCCGTGTGGAAATGCTCTTTGCAATTTTAAATATTTCCGCAAGTCCTACGGCATAAACTAAGGACGTATCTTTAATTAAGGTGATGACCTCATTTCCGATAGAAGGCAGGGTTCTTTTGATTACCTGTGGCATGACAATCTTTAGATTGATTTGCAGCGGTGTCATTCCCAACAGCGCAGCGGCTTCTTTCTGTCCTTTTTCAATGGATTGAATGCCCGAACGAAAGATTTCAGCAAAATAGGCGGCATAATTAAGTACAAACGCAAAATAAACCGACTGTAATCGTCCGAATAATTGAACCCCGATAATAGGCAGTCCAAAGAATATTAAAAAAATCTGCAATAATAACGGCGTTCCCCTAAGAACCCATGTGTAAATACCTGATACATTTCGTATGATCTTTACTTTTGAAATTCTGCACATCGCAATGACCACACCTAACGGCACTGATAATATCAGAGTAATTGCAAAGGTTCCCAAGGTAATACTCAGGCCATCTAGTATCTGCGGAAATACTTTAACGATGTATTCCATATGTATTCTCCCAACTATTTAACGATGTCTTCTCCAAACCATTTAATAGAAATTTCTGCAGTGGTACCGTCTGCTTTTAATGCATCAAGGGCTTCGTTAAGTGCATTCAATAATGCCGTGTCTTCTTTGCGGACGCCAACGGCAAATTCTTCTGTGCCGAAATCCTCTTCAAGAATCTTAAACTGACTTGGGTCATCTTTATGTGAAATAACGTAGTTCAGCAGTACACTATCCGCTACAACAGCGTCAGAGCGTCCGCCTTCCAGCTCCAGAATACACATGTCATTGGTATCCTGAGTGACAAGGTCGGCAAATGAGTCTCTGATTTCAGGCATTGAATCAATTGCTACAAGGGCACTGGAGTCTGTCTGGGCGGCAACAACTTTACCTTCTAAATCAGCCAGTGTCGTAATCCCTGAATCAGCCATAACGGCCACTACCTGATTGTTGTTTAAATAAGGATTGGTAAAATCCACTTTTTCTTTTCTTGCATCTGTAATCGTGTAACCATTCCAGATTAAGTCAATATTCCCCTGGTTTAATTCCATTTCCTTCATAGGCCAATCTATGGTTTGGAATTCGATTTCAATCCCTAAATATTCACCAACGGCATTGGCTAAATCAATATCAAAGCCGACCAACTCGTTGTTTTCATCTCTAAATCCCATAGGTGCGAAAGTATCATCTACACCTATAATCAATTTTGTATACTCTAATTCAGTACCCGCATCACCAGTTTCAGTCTCCAGACTCTCTGATTTGGTTTCTGTGGTGGCAGCTTTAGTTTCCTCGTTTTCATTGCTGCTCCCACAAGCCACAAGGCCTGCTGCCATGAGTGAAACTAATAATAATGCCAATAAGCGACTCATTTTTTTCACCTTTAAATCCTCCTCTAATTTAATTAATTATTACTTTACCAGAGTAGAGCAAGATCGTGAAAAAGTCAAGTCATATCTCCCTACTCCAAAATTTTACCTAAATAGTTGTATCAAAGTTAATGCAAGAGAACATATCCGTAACAATGGAATCCTCGGCCGCTGATTCATCATCATAGATGACTTCTTCTTTGGCTGCATCCTTAACTTCCTGAGGAACTTTGATAGTATCTACCGTATTAAAGCCGGTGTATTCTATCTCTAGATATGCTTCTTTAAATTCAAAGCCTTCAGTACCTTCCATGCCTTCAAACATTTTACCTAAGCTGTCACCAAAATCAACTGTCACCTTCAACGGCAGCATCTTATCCTTATCGACATAATACTTAATCTCTGCATTTAAACTCTCGATATCTAAATCCAAACTATCAAATTCCGCCATAGAAAAGTCTTCTCCCATTGCCGCTACCAGATTTTCCATAACTGACATTATATCTTTGCCGGTTATGGTAGTGGATAACACGTAGACCTCTGTGCCACCAACATCCTCTGTCCTATCTCCAAGGGTGTATTCGATATCTAAAGTCTCGATTAATTCCATCATTGCATCAGTATCTAAGGTGTCGGCGATGTCTTCTGAGACTGTTCTCGTCCAGACATCCTCGGCCAAACTGTAGGTCACAGTTTCCCCACCTTCCGCTACCTGATACATTTCCATTTTCATATCTATATTCATTCCCGTGGCAGAAACAGCAACTTTCATGGTAATATGTGAGGCTTCCGGATCTGTAGTCGTTTGCATATCCATATCCAGACTTACCTTCATATCCATATCTATATTGATGGCTTCTGTAGATTCAGATATATTCATTTCCATTCCAAATACCATCTTTGCTTCTGTCGAATCCAGATTTTCAGTATTGGCTTTCATTTGTTCCATAATACTTTCGGCTGTCACTTTTTCACCACAGCCGGCAAAAGCCATTGTACTCAAAACAAGCACCATAAGGTATAGGCATTTCATTCTAATTCTACTTTTCATCGGCTTTCTCCTCATCATTCAAAGTTAATCACTGAAAAAACTTTATCAACGATAGAATCATCAACAGTTCCTGACTCGTCGCCAAATACTTCCACTCTAACGATGTAGGAAATCCCATCTTCAACCACCCACGCACTATAATCAATACAAGGATACGTCATCTCCCCGGAGACAAAATCATAGGTCATTTTACGATAAGAGACTTCTTTATCACCTAGTGCCACTGTCTGAACATCATTAAGAACTACATTCTGATAATTTTCTTCATCTTCGGCCGACATCCACTCAGATGTGAATTCATATTCTGCAGCCAGATCTTCACTGGTGTAGCCCGCATAAATCATATACGAAACATCAATTGATTTCCCATCGCTAAATGCTACATATCCATAGTCCGCAGAAGAATATGAATATTGATAACCTTCCGGTGTCCCCACGGCCATAGATGCCGTTTGGTCCTCAGTATAAATTATATATTCCCCACTTTCATTCGGTGTGATTTCGGCTCCTGTGACTGTTTCCCCTTCAGTCTCATCCGTACCTTCATCCTGTGCGGCTTCATCTATAACCTCCTGCGGCACTTCAATAGTGTCTACCAGGTCAAATTCGGTATAAGATATTTCCATCGTGAACGTATTAAGCTCGGAGCCTTCAAGTTCAGAGTCCTCAAATAAATCCACTTCACTATTGCTAAAGTCCAGAGACATCCGCAATGGCATCATCTCATTTTTATCAACATACAGTTTTACATCGGCACTCAGATTCGCCGCTTCCACGTCTCCCATTGCCAGACCATCTCCTGCATCCGACAAAGTTCCGCCGGTAAACGATTCTAATGAATCGCCACTAAGTGTTGCCGTTAACACGTAGGCCTCAGTTCCGTCAACATCTTCGGTTTCTTCATTTAAGGTGAAATCTTCTGCTGAAAAGTCACTAAACTCCAGATAAGACTCCGAACTTTCAGCGTCCTCTACTTCTGTTCTTGTCCATGTATCGGTTTCACTGCTGTAGCTATACTCAACTGTCATCCCATCTTCTACGACTTCATAGGATTCCATAGTCATATCCATACTCTGCCCTGCGATGGAAGCAGACATTGTTCCGGCAAGATGAGATGCGGCAGGATCTTTAGTCATCTCAAAATCCATATCTATATCCATTTCGATATCTAAATCCATATTAACACCGCTAACCGCTTGAGACACACTGATTGCTATTTCAGCCGATATTTTACCTTCGGCAGATTCCACTTTTTCCACATTAGCCAGCATTTGTTCTATAATGCTCTCGGCTGTGGCTTTCTCCCCACAGCCGCTAAAAGTCACTATTCCTAAGATAAGTACTAACCCCCATATTAATTTCTTTTTCATCTTTTTCATCTCTTCCCCTCTCTTTTTTACCTTAATCGGCAAAATAATAAATAATTTTATCAATCAAGCTTCTACATAATTATAATATATGATTACCTGGAATTATACAAGACTAATTTCTATGTGAATTATAATATAAACACTTGGCTGCAGAGTTTTTGACTGCAAAGAATGACGAAATTTTTTTCATTGATTTCTGCGAACAAATTGTATACTATAAACTATATAAATATTTTAAATTTCAAAGGAGGTTTCAATCAATGCAGACTCAAATCCCAAAACGCGAAGAGATCCCTCAGGCTTCTAAGTGGTGCATCAAAGATATATACGGCAATGACCAATTATGGGAAGCCGATTTTAATGACTTAAGTGTATCTTACACAAAGCTTAAAGATTATGCCGGAACTCTTGGCTGCTCCTCTGACCGGCTAGCGGATTATCTTATTTTAAAGGACGAACTTTCTTTATTACTGGAGAAATTATACGTCTATGCCAACCAAAAGTCGCATGAAAACCTGGCCGATAATGGATATCAGGGCCTCGCCGCCAGAATTTCATCACTCTCGACGCTCTTTTTAGCTGCTATTGCTTTTGAAGAGCCTGAACTATTACAGATTCCAGATGAGCAGCTTTTAAACTTTATTAAGGAAAATGAACAATTAACCAGATATGAACATTACCTTAAAGATATCCTCAGGAAAAAAAGTCATACGTTATCTAAAGAGCAGGAGGAACTAATCGCTTCTGCCAATGATATGGCGGGTGCCGCTTCAAATATTTTTGCTATGCTCAATAATGCCGATATCAAGTTCCCCGTTATTACAGATGATCAGGGTAATCGTATTGAAATCACTCATGGTCGTTTTGTTTCTTTATTAGAGAATAAAGACCGCCGGGTGAGAAAAGACACCTTTGAAACCTTTTACAAGACATATAATGGCTATCGTAATACGTTTGCTGCCATGTATTGCGCTAATTTAAAAAAGGATTTATTCTATTCAAAAGCCCGACATTATCCTTCTTCTTTAACTATGCATCTGGATACAAACAACATTCCTGTTAAGGTATACGATCAACTCATTAACACCGTTAGAGAGCATCTCCCCCTCATGCATCAATATGTGGCATTAAGAAAGCAATTACTTCATTTAAATGAAATCCATATGTATGATTTATATACGCCAATTGTCAAGGGTATCCAAATGGATATTCCTTTTGAGAAAGCTAAGGACATCGTTTTAAAAGGACTTTCCCCCCTTGGTGAGGACTATCAGGCTTTACTTAAAAAAGGATTTGACGGTGGTTGGATTGATGTCTATGAAAACCAAAATAAACGCAGCGGTGCCTACTCCTGGGGTGTATATGGGGTTCACCCTTATGTACTGCTCAACTATCAGAATAATCTGGACAATACTTTTACCCTGGCCCACGAGATGGGGCATGCCCTCCACTCATATTATTCCAACCATAGCCAGGATTATGTAAACTCATCATATAGTATTTTCGTAGCGGAGGTGGCTTCCATTTGTAATGAGTCTCTTCTCACTAACCACT
>Ga0153928_1001386_pt1 | contig 10863 bp, 7 predicted proteins | sample TSNJ012MetaG_FD_106656 | JGI IMG/M metagenome (GOLD analysis project Ga0153928, IMG submission 106656) | Attine ant fungus gardens microbial communities from New Jersey, USA - TSNJ012 MetaG | ecosystem: Host-associated > Fungi > Mycelium > Unclassified | place: USA: New Jersey, Wharton State... | reverse complement strand
GTTTAGATCGATCTTGGAGTGAATTGACTTCCTGTTTTGACAGCTTGCTTCTGAAATGGTGCTTACGGGCAGGACAATTACGGGTCAAGAGGCGGCAAATCGGTTTGGCTTGTGCGTATCAAGCTTTTCTAGATATCGATGGAATATATTGAGGAAAATGTCCCCCATCCACTCCTTTTTTTTTTATCTCTCTGTCCCACCGGCGAGTGGATAATAGCGTGAATACTCTCGTTCCGAGTGATCAGTTACTTCCAGCAGCACTCAGAGTCGCTAAAGAGATCACATCAAATTCTCCTGATGCAGTCCAGAGCACAAAACATGGGTTGTTGCTGTCTCAGCAGCTGAACTACCACAAAGTTTTCATGACGCACGCTCAGAGCGACTTGAGTACGCGAGTATACAAAGGGGAGAATATCAAGGTATCTTAGCGAATGATTGTTTGTACTCTAATTCACCTCCCTTGCTAGGAGGGACTCAAGGCTTTTGCCGAAGTGAGACATTAGCTAAAACTATGTTCGAATCTGACCTATTTTGTTTAGCGCCGGGCGCCAAGGTGGAAAAATCCATCGAAATTATGAATAATTGAGCCGAACGGTCCATATAGTCGGCATTCTCGAGCTGGGTTTCGGGTACAGTGGATATGGTGTGGTCCCTGGCTGTTTGGTGCTGCTTATGAAGGAATGGGAACTAGGAATGCCTCTAACTGTGGTTGGCGGTTCCTGGGTGACTTTATGACGCATCTAGGTAGTTTTTGGTTTTAGAATGAAAGAATTAACAAACGTGGGACCATCTATGATTTTGTAGCTACCATATATCGGACGAGCACCCGTCTTGTGACTGGAGGTGGGGATATCTAGGCAGGTATTGTTCTACCACTAAAATGTATTGATCGAGAGTCGAGGCGTCTCACTTACGCTAAGTCGCCCCAGATTTAGATTCAAGAATCGCCCATCGCTCGAATTTTCGAGACCTTTTCCGGAGGTCGAAATCCAGTCAAATGTATCTCACCTTGTGACCGAACGCTAGTCCATATGGAAATTATGGGAATTATCCTAATGCTGTTTCATCCCTTCTCCGTGTTGAGTGCGATATCGGTCTCTGGTTTCTGGAAAGTTACACGTAGCTGCAGCGATAATCTTGGTGTTATCGTCACCCCGGAGATGACGAGTGCCTACTGTTGATCCGTCAGGAAGTGATCTATTCTCTCTCTCTCTAAGCCTTGGGTTTCAATAATACTTACTCCGACATCCTTCATGCATTCCGTCTTCTGTATAGTCCTGACAAATAGTAAACACCGAGGTTGCTTCGATACTCGGCTGGGGATACGATGACACGCTATTCTGATGCACGGTGACTGGATTAGTGAACCAAATTATAGTTTGGCTTAAGAAAATGTCTCATAACCCCATTTAGTGGAAAGCAGATGTTCTGGCTTGATTTCAAGTGAGAGGTCACAAACACTCGTCACTAGCCAAGTTCTAATAATTAGCCTATGACTTCCTCTTCTGCTATTCTTATTATTCGAATTCTTACCGGCGGTATTTATGCTAACTCATGTTCACGCATGATGATTCATAGTTTATAGACCTTGTTGGGTCCAGACTGTGCTTCCCTTTCGCATTGTCACCGTCCTTGATTATGACCCAAGAATGGCTTGAGACCTGGAGCAATTCTCTGTGCTATAACAATTCGATATCACTACTTGCTCAACCGGTATTTGGGAGCTTTTACTTATATACGAGCTGTGGTCCACTCAACGAGGATAAGTCAAGGATCTATGAGACAGCGGAAGTGAAGAAAAATCAATTGATACGCCGTGTATCTCATATCCTACGACATCGGGGAGACATAAGCATAGACGCTTACTATTTCGATGACACCACTGTTGACACAAATCAATCAACAAGATGTGGTAGAATTCAACGTGTGGACGGATCGATTTATTTGATTATGTTGATGAGGATCTACACGCTCTCTTAGATCCCCTCTGACAGATATGGATATGGATATGGATGAGTTGCTGGGATTTCGGCGAAGTCCCGCCACCGACTCTTTTTTGATCTGATCACTGTTCTGAAAACACCTGAAGTAGTCCTGGGAGAATGTTCGCATGACAGTGGGAAGACGATGTGTGACCGGCATACACGGCAGAAGCTGTGGAGTGAAAGAATGTGGGTCTTTTTCCAGCTTATATCACCTCTTTTAAATTCAGCTCTACACGTGTTGATGCAGATCAATCAACTTGTCATGTCTTGTCTCGAAGTATGCACAAGCACAAGTTGCTATTTGTATTGAAATCTTCTCAGAACAGGAAACAGAACATTTTGCTGTAGTTTGTTGAACGAGCGCGAGGCCTAGTCACTCAGCGGACAAGTAGCTTCCAGCAGCTCACTTTTCGCTGTTAAGTATCAGAACCCAACTGATTAATTGACAGCTGTTTGAATGTTACTCGCTTACAATATGTGCAAGTCCGCGGTGACCGCACACCGAGTTGCCAAATATACCACCATGTCGTCTATCCATGATCTGTCAGCAAAAATAGGGCAGACTAGTTCTCGTGTTCAGATAGTAGTAGTGCAGGAAACAGTGGGTAGGCAAAGACAGTTAAAAATACCATCGATTAAAACGTCCCCAAAATATTACGTCATATTTGATGTCTCTATTGACCGAACTACCCTGGGTTGATTGCACTAGGTTCTGGATAGTTTTCGAGTGGAGATTCAATCAAGAACTTTGTATCCAGAATTTTTCTCCGCAAAATTCTTGCAAACTGAAAATTTGCAAAAATAGGAGTTTACAGAGGGTTGTATTCCGTGTTTGAGTATCATTAGACATAAGCAGGATACCCAACGAACAGAGTGCATTTGGAGAGCTCTGCATAGTTTGAATATAGGCCCGAGTATCAAGTGGCGTATTTTATGACAGGATCCATCTAGACCTCAGTACTGAAAGCTTCTTTGAACCCTATTAATATTTTGATGATAGTGATATCTATATTTAGACTGAAAATAAGATACACAGGAAGAGGATGGGACGCAAGATTGTCTAGAACACGTAACTCATACATCTGGTGCTTATCGCTTAATACAAAACTCATTCCGTATGCCAAAAAGAGGCGCTCAGGAATAATTGCTTGGAGATTACCTAATCATTATCGCAATTCGTTAGTGTGAGGAAACGAGTATCCATTAGGGAGAACATATCCTGGTCACATGGGATAAATGTATGATGTCCCCAGATGGCCTAGCGTAGTTCGCTCCCGGATTGGGTTAACTAGCCATACTGGGAAAGTAAGAATGTTCTTGAGTCATTCATTTTTCCACTGCTGAGTAAACTCAATTTTATTGTGCCGAGAGCCAATAGGAGACCCTTTCAACCTGTGATGCATGGGCCATCAATAGCACTTGTCAGAAAATTTCACCAAATCACTTTTCAAAGCGAGCTTCGATTGGATGATGAGCGTGTGAAGATTATGGAACCAAAGTTGGAACGTTGTCGCTACTGCGTCAAGTGATGAATGAATCCGCTGGACCAGCTGCCTCTTCTCCTCCATCAGACCCACCGCAGCCTTCAAACGCGTTTGAAAGATGGAGGCGAAAAGCTATGTTAGTGACAGGAATCGGCGTGACTGAAGAGGAACGGTTAGCAGACCTCCGAATGCATCAGACCCGTCATTGTGAGAAGACCAAGGAATATCTCATGAATTACAGTCAGTTTCATATCTGTGTCATCTTTTACCTTGATTTCGACTTTTCCCAGGTCCTGCTGTTGTATTCATGCTGAAACACCTCAAGGAAAGTGGATGCGAAGTACCTAAGTTGAATGTTCTCTGTGCACCATGCGATCTCACACGTTCTGGTGGGTTCACGCCTGATCCAGGCGCGGTCATTCTATGTTCAGGGCATTTCTTCAGCGAGGCACATATGGAACACACTCTCGTCCACGAGCTCATGCACATGTATGACCATTGTAGGTTCAAAATAGACTGGAATAATCTTAGGCATCACGCCTGCAGTGAGGTAAGTCAATGCTTGGTACAACGAGTCAAAACTGAATGCCTACTTGAGATCCGAGCAAATAATTTAAGCGGAGACTGCAGATATACTCGTGAATTAAGACGAGGTTTTATCTCTTTCTCTAAGCAGCATCAGGTTGAGTACAGGAACTGATACATTTGCGGTCTGAGTTCATAATTTTCTAATAGGCTTGTGTTCGACGACGTTCTGTAGAATCTGTGACAGCTAATCCGGCATGTCCCAATGCTGAAACAGCTGAGAAGGTTGTCAACGAGGTGTGGGATAGTTGCTTTAATGATACTCGGCCTTTTGACGAAGTCAGTGCAACTTTCAACATACTGCATGAAATTGATTCGATTTCCTGCATCCAGATATACTGATTTACAAAATGCTGTGGAATTCTCACAATGCTTAATATGGGTCGCAGTCAGTAACAGCGATGTCGCTACGTATTTGCATATGTTATGCGATATTTGTACCTCCTCTATAAAATTCGATCTTCCCACTCTTTTGTTCATTCCCTGCTCTTCACGCTTCTTCCACGTCCTTTCTACCTCCTTCATTTTAAAATGATGTTCAAGCTTAGGTCTGTCCTTGTGGTCTTTGAACTTTAAGGTACTATTCTCAGGAAGTAATTAGCATCCTTGTCGCTCTTGTCGCTCCCTTCGTTTCTGCTCTGTCCGTGAACCAGCCGAGTCAAGCTGTCAACAACGGTGGTGATATGACCTTTACTTGGACAACTGTCAATGGAGACCCGTAGGTATATCTTCTCTAATTGAGGCCGTGTGTGCACTCATATTGTGTAGTTCGACATTTTCTGTGTTCTTACAGAATCCTACATTCAACAATGTTTATGGCGTTGCCAACAATGTTGATGCGTCGAAGGGAACTCTGACTATCGAAATCCCAGCCGTGCCGGCAAAGTGAGTCAGCACTGAATTTGCAAATCTAGGTTAAGGTGGGCTGAACCTGTTTTCAGTCAGCAATATACCATTATCCTGGTCCCTATTGACAATGTCAACCAAATACTTGCTCAATCGTCGCCTTTCACCATTGGTGCTGCCATCACTACTGCTACTACTACTACTACTCGTTCTACCTCTACCCCTGTTACATCTGTTGCGGCAACTTCCACTGGCACTGCTCGTACAGCCACTGCACCTACTACCGCGTGGGTATCTTTGCACTTGCATCATCATATATATATTGATCATCCGGATAGACCGACTTTGGTAGGGACCGGTGCTTCGACAACTGGTGGATTTGGGAGCACTATTCGTAATACCGACACTAACGTTGCTACTGGTGCCTCTTCGAGTGCGCCATCCAGCACCGCGTCAAATTCTACCTCCACCTCTGCCGCTCTTCCTGTTCGGTTTGATCTCAGACTAGGTGCCGTGGCATCTGTCCTTTCGGTATTTGCCGGCGCAGTCTTTGTAGCCCTCTAGGTGAAGTAAATTTCCAAATGACCACCCTGTTGTTGGCCTATCGGAGAACAGTTTCTTTGGATCCTTGTATCAGACTTTTTCTTGTTTCATTTGGTCTTGTTGATGCACATTAGTTCATGAACTTCAACCCGTTCTATCAAGTGTGTATGTTGAGCGTCTAGGTTCTTTAATATTTTTTTAAAAATCTTGTATGTGTTGAGCGTAGTAAATCGACCGATCTGGTCTGTTAGTTTATTTTTGTGCTCTACTCGACGTTATGTTTAGTTTGACAAGTGTGATTCAGAAACACATGTTTCTCAGGCTTGGATACTGGTATGGCGGATAAACAGCTCATAAGCTGATCAACAAGTGTCAACTAGTCACATGTCACACTTTGTTGGTTCGAGCAAGGGTAGATAGGAGGGTATCCTGAAGGATATTATACATGTGGGTTGTTGGGATCCATTAAGAGGAAGAAAGTGAATGTCTTGGTGGCCATTGATTATGATGGATAAATATAGAGACAAACGTTATCTAGAACTTTAGAGAAAGTTGTTTGTTATTGAAGTGCATTGATGTACTTACTGTACTAGTGGGGATGTAAGATGTCAATGTCTCACTCTTCTCTGTTTATTTCCTTTCCCATTCCCTTTTATAGTTCTGTTTCATATATCTGAGACACTAACTGATGGATATATCCTACTCTTTCCAACACCCTCCCTCCCTACTGTCTACAGCGACTCCTGGGGTGAGATTCATGTGCTACACTAGTTATTTATGGCTGTAGCATGTCCTAGGTACAAATAAAGCAGTTGTCAACTGTCTATGGTGACTCCTGAGCATGTAGCATTTTAGTTGTGTATTTGAACTGACTGGCCAGATGTGCATTTCAGACAGACACTCAAAGACAAATAAGGAGCAGTTTAAAATTCCCGAGTCGCAGCAACTAAGGGAGACATGCTGCCAATGTGACATATTTCGCTTGACTAAACTGTGGTTGATCAGTTGACAGCTATTTGTCCACCGTGTGGGTATGACCTCAGGTTGGAACACTAGTAAAGGCTTGAGAGAGTCATCGAGGGAATAGTAGGTCAACGACTACCTTTACTCTAGAGCCCTTCTTGATCCACTACCGCTATCCCCCGTCCCTTGGATTTCCTCCTTCTCCACGTCTTCATCCTTCTCATGTCCGGTTCGATGGTGATCACGGTCGCGGTCGTGGTGTCTCTCACTCCTTTCGTGTCCATCTTCATCAACGTCCTTTCCATTTCACCGAGATCTATGACTCCTAAAGGAGGAACAGCAGCAGAATTGGAGGTAGAACTATCAGTATCACTGGTGGGTGCAGAAACCGAGATTGGAGTAGATGTAGTTGAGGGACGAATGGGAGTGACAAGGAAAGAAGAGTTAGCAGATGCAGATCCCATGGGAGGGAAGTTCCTTTATCTGGGACAGGACTCGATGAGATATCCATTGGTTCATCCTAACAACTTAATCAATGTCTGGGAAGAACATAAACAAATGTGCTGACCTCGTCATCTTGTGATCTAGTCTGGAGTTGATTTTCAGGGGGCCGTTGGGCGGCACTTTGTTCCATCTGCGTGCGTTGTAATGCTTTTGTTAGCACGACTCGTTCTTCTTGAAAACGATTCTCAATCGTGGCAAGCCTCCTCGCAAGTCGTTGTTCTCTCGTCTCCCGGAACAGACCACTGGCATTTGAGCTAGATCTTACAGAAAAACTCTTGCTTGCCAACCAAGCCTCAAGAATACACCCAGCCCCATTGAGTGTCTGTATGACTCTCCTCTGAATCTGTTTGCTTCCTCTGACACCAATACTCACTACACATTGGAAGGCTAAGGAAAAGCGACATGAAGCATATTCTTGAGAGTGGGTATTTGTTACGAGACGAGGGTGGAAGAAGGCCATAAATTGCCGACGGGTTTTCTGGGACCGGGTGCGAGTAACAAAAGCCCTGTAAAAGCTTGACGAGACGCCATAGTCAATTTCTCGGATACGAGGCGGTGTTGAAGTCAGATATGTCAAATGAGTCAGTGAGTTGAACAGTGACAATAGTGCGGTTGTGTCTAAAGCTGTAAAATGCCCTCAGAATTTACATCCTTAACAAAATTTTTATATGTTGACTGATAAAAACTGATTTGAGAAAAGCTACTCACCGCAGCGGTCACAAAGCTGAGAGGTGATGCAGACACAGGCCTTGTTCTGGGAAGGACTCCCACATCATAAGCTGCTTTGAGACAATACATGCCGTCGCCGCCGACGCACCAGCACGATGACATGCAGATGGGGAATACATTGGCATTCAGACTGATTGAATGATAGAAGTGGATGTAGATGCTTCAGTGTTGACGGAGGTGATACTAGACATAGAATTCAACTGCGATGCATCCTCCATATTGACATTCTCGTCCTCTGTTTCGAAACATGATGTCTGTGGAATGAGTTATCAGCAGTTGCAGATGATTATTTTTTTTATAAAAAACTTGCTGCAGTGGCCGGGGCTGATGGTATCTATGCATGAGCTGATAGAAATTTGTGACCTGTTCATACAAATGGGTCTGAAGGGTCCAGGATCGACGAGGGAGACCAGTTGTACATCACGTGTGTGATTGATACCTGCTTAAGGGTGACTGATGCGGATACGGGTACGGGTAGGAGTGGCCCCTAGTGGGCTCTAGTTACTAGTCTCTTGTGCATTGAATGATCTAATCGCAAGTCAGCCGGAGCATGTGATCTGAGTCACTAAGACGGAGGCTTACATATCTGGGTAGGGAGTTGATGTTGTTTCTCCGCACCTGCTTTCATACTCGAGCAACCTCAGCTGTTTCTCTCTCTTGGTTTTCTACGACAAGGTCCCCATCCGTACACACTCAACATATCATGTCTGCCAAAGATATTGTCGAGGTGGGTGACAATTCAACAAGATTGAAACTTGAAGGGATCTTGTTGTTTCCTTATCTAGGAAGCTATTGCCAACAACGATATTGCAATTTTCTCCAAATCGTGGTGCAGTTATTCCAGAAGGGCCAAACAACTTCTCACGAACAACTTCTCGAAAGCTAAGACCATTGTCATCGAGTGAGTCCTTTTTGGTGCGTCCTTGTCGCAACTTCTCACCGTATTCAGGTTGGATCAACGTAACGACGGCGGAGATATACAAGATTATTTGCTCACGAAGACTGGGCAGAGTACAGTTCCAAATGTTTTTGTTGGTGCGTGTTTTATGATTCTGTTGATATCGTGAGTTCAACTTCACGAAATATAGCTCAGCAACATATTGGAGGTAAGCCGCCTTTTTCTGATCGGCGGGACACCACCCACATTGTTCCAGGATGCGATGATACTATGGCTAAACAAGGCCAAATCTCTACCTTGCTCAGCACCAATAATGTTATATCTTGAGCCAGTAATTTTTTTTAGTCACTGAATGTATATTTTTCTCATAAACGTCATGGTTTCCTGATTCGGATTGCCACGTTCTTAATTCCCAACGTCAATGGCTCGCGCGCATCGTGCATTGCTCTATGCGAGTCTGGCTATTGGTCTGTATCTCCTTATCTTCTTCCAGTTTATTGCTTTGCCCTGGCTTCATGTAAAGACAGTCGAACAATTACTCGCAGTGGTTCGTCTTTCACGTTGCCCACGTTGCAAGCAATCTCACTTATGTCGCCCATGGAATTGCAACGCGCTTTCCCTGTATTCTTCAACACTGCAACCGTATTCAATGACTGGCTTGACTTGTGCAATAAGGTTCCTTGGTGGCTGCTTGTTTCGTTCGGATCTTATTCTCTCTGGTCCTTGGGGTGGGGGCTATACACATTCAGAGATTGTCCGGAAGCTTATGCTGATTTACTGAGTGTGAGTACCAAGCCTTATTTAGTATATTCATGTTTTTGTGGGCCGTCGGAATGAACGGTTGAATTGTTCTTCGAAGAAAGCCGTTTTCTTCTAGCCCTCCTCGTGTCACCTCATATCACGTCGTCATGATTTAATCCATCTCTTCCCCCCTTCTTCCATTTGCTATCGACTCACCTGCATCGTACATCTCATGATTGACCTTTATCTCTTTTTCCTGGTCTCATTTTTCATTTTTCAGGAAATCTCAGAGGCTAAGAATGACCTCAGAGCCAAAGGAGTAACAGTGGATTGATATTCTTATCTCCCCGGATGCTTCTGCATCGATGCGCACCTTAATACAAATAGTTGCTCCAACGCATCAGAATTTCTTGGAGAACAAATGAAGGCTTGAGATGCGAATAATGAAATCAAACTGGGGTTGTGAGTGTGTACGAAGGAAGTCTGGGAGTTTTTGTTTGGCGGTTTGTCATGTTCCGCGAATCTTCGCGAAAGGCAGGATCTCGATCTTGTACATCTCGTGAACTGACTCTACGTTAATTAATGCCAGACGTATTGGTTGCGGCCTGTGGTTGGCTTTACACGAATAGACTTATGATTAATGCGTTCGGATGCGGTGGAGTCAACACACTTGACGCCGGATGAGTACTACTCACCCTGTACTGGCTTGAATAACAATTCAACATTGATCTTCTGTGTGGGGTTTCCCCACCGTCTGTATTCTGTGATGATCGGCGTAATGCATGTTCACCCAACCTGGAGTTCCTCCGCCATGAATGACAAGTTCCATTGGGACTGAGAAGGACCTGATCAAACTTGCCAATCTGGAATGATTCTAGATGTCTTCTTTTTCTCTGACATCTAATTCGGGAGTGTTTACAAGATTACTACCGGATCGATTCTTCAATAGAATCATGCCTCGTCAAGTGGAGGAACAAATAAGTCCGGCTTCGGAGAATCGAAAGGGTATCATAACATGGGTATACACCTTCCATATCACATCCGGTTCGCGGCTTCTGCTTTCGTCACGGTTCATGATCGAGTATCTTCGCGGCAGGCTTCTCCCGGGCTTCCTTATCTATGGTCACGGTAGTCGATATATGGTCCATCTGTCTCTTCTCACATGAGGACTGGTTAGTCGCGAGTAACCGTGCGAAACAGTCATGCAGACTCTAGTTGGGGAGGCATCGAACAGGCTCGCTCAGTCTGCCTCTCCAATTTCCTGGCGGCTATCACAGCTCATGTTGAGAAAGTATCACGTACGTACCACTGCACCCTGAAACGTGCGCATATCTGCAATCACCTTCCCAGCAGGGCCTCAACACCGCTACTCCGTCATGTCTTGTTTGTCGACTTGTTGAGGAAAGATTTTTCAATCCCAACATAAGGGTATGATCTAGAAGCCTTCTAACGAGCAATAAATTTTGCTCTAATTCAATGCCATTAGATCAGGCTTCTTAAGATTGGTTTATTTGGCTTGACTTCCTTCTATTTTCCTCTCTTGTCCTAACATCGCTAGTAGGTCCCGACTACGCGTTGATGGGGC
>Ga0153928_1001384_pt1 | contig 10873 bp, 9 predicted proteins | sample TSNJ012MetaG_FD_106656 | JGI IMG/M metagenome (GOLD analysis project Ga0153928, IMG submission 106656) | Attine ant fungus gardens microbial communities from New Jersey, USA - TSNJ012 MetaG | ecosystem: Host-associated > Fungi > Mycelium > Unclassified | place: USA: New Jersey, Wharton State... | reverse complement strand
GTATGTCTGAGGATAAACCTCAGACTTAACAACATCTTTTGCTGCTTGTCTAACTTTGCTTTTTTGAGCACTTTGATTATCAAATCAACCAATCACAAATCAGTAAGTGGCCATTTGTGATACTCTATCCCCACCTCAAGTATAATTCCTGGTATATCATTTTCTTATTTTATTTTGATTTTTATTCATTTACTAATCCATTTATGCTCATAGGATGTTTATCTCAGCCCTTCTATTCATTTTCTCTTGTATGATGGGTTGTTGACCCTCCATGGACATGTCTCCACTTGTGACCATCCATATGTGTTTTTCTATTTTGTTTTTTCTTTCTTGACAATGTTGCTCACTAACTATATTCTTCTGATGTTTTTCTTGCTACAAACATTGGGGTACTTTTCAGCACCCTGTCTTTTGTAAGTCACCTTTGGTTTTTTTTTTGGTTCACTAATACCTATATTTCAATAGATTTTTTGTTCTTATTTTCTATTTTTTCCCCTTTGGTATCTGTTAGAAGAGGCCTCTCTAACAGCTATCAAAGAAAACTTTGTAATATAATAGTCTTTGTATTTATTTTATTACAAACAACTTGTTTTATAAAAATTCTTGATCCAAAAATAAGGAGAATCTCTATCAGTTTGATTTAAGATCATGTGACCTGTTGTCACAACTGACTGAATACTTTGTAATAAGAATATCCATCTTACTTTTTCCAAGTTCACTTAGAACCTACTCTTCTACCTATGCCTAAAATCACAAAAAAGACAAACTTTACACATTCTAATGTCTTATATCCAATGAGATCTCAAATTATATTACCAGACAGTATTCAAAAAGATGTTTTAACTTCTTCTTTCCAAAAATCAGTATATAATCCTATATTAATTAAAGAAAAAAGTAATGTTGTAGGTTCAAACTTCATAATACCATTTATCTATACCCTAACTCCAAAGTATTAGTTTTACAGTTGGTGTACTGAAGGAGACCAACTGTATATTTGCTCTTATAGCCAAAATCTTTGTATAGAATATCTTAACTATGTTCCTACCAATATTAAACTTGGTGATTTTACCTGTCCTTATTGCTGGTTAACAAATCTAGCAACTCAATATCAACTATATCATGTATGCTTGAAATCCTTCAATTTTCTCCTTTTAATAATATAAAATAGCCTTTTTCTTTTCTTTAGCAGTTTTTTATGGTCTCAAATACCAGTCCTACAAAAGCACAACTTCCTCTTATATTAATGGATAATCTTTGTATCTTGGTTTTCCAACTTTCTGGCTTTGATCTAACATTATATATATTTTGTCTTGTCTATAGTCATATCAAGTCTTATTTTCCTGAAGGATCTTCAGCAAATAGCATTAGCTTAATTGAAGTAAAACTAAATCTTGGTAATAAGGTTTTTAAAGCCCAAATGAAAGAACTTTCCCAACAACTTTCACAGTGTGTTTTTTTTAAATACTTTATAATAATTACTAAGTCTTTTTTAGATTCAACCAATTTATTACTTTTATATATACCTATACAACCCCAGAAGGAGAGTTCTGGATTCAACCACCAAATATATGCTTACTCCAATCTCAGGATGTAAGTACTAAAATTTATTCAAAACAATTTTTTAACTTAATTATCTTCTTTAGTTTTTTCCCTATATCTTTCCATTTTTTGTTATAGAGCACCTGAAGAGAGATAACCAATTATCTCTCTTTTTTGTTTGTTGTAGTGGTCCTTTTCAGAAAATCAACTCACTCCAACAAATATATCAATTTACCAACTTGTAAGTTTTTTTCAACATAGAGAAGTCAAAGCTAATTACTATTAATTAGTCATTTCTGGTTAACAATGGCTTTTGTTATCAAAGAATTTCATTCAATAACATGTCACTCATTTTTGATGAACTTTATCTGAAATATTTTTGTTCTTTAAAATTCTGTTGTTTTTCCAAGTCTTTTTTTAGCTGATCCTGATCTTGGGGCTGGAATAGAGTTTCTTATGATTATTCAACATGGAAAAAAGGGTATTTGCTTCTTAAAATGGTCTAATTGTTTACATAAACTACTTGGTAATTTTTATACTTATTCATGTGAATTTTGCCATGTTTTAGATGGATAAAAATTGGTAGAAGGGAAAAAAGAAAAAGGCTATCATCTAGGTGTGTTATTAGACCTATATTTATTGTTATATTAACTGACTATTCTAAAGAATTGTCACTGATTACTCAAATTTGCAATAATCCCACTTGTGGAGAGAAAAAAATATTTTATTCTCCATCTTATTCATTTATTGTCACAAATGATTATTCAGGACAAGATAAAGGACTAGAAAAGAGAATAGAACTATGGACTGGATACTATGTTGATGAAAATAGTTTGCCTTTAAATTTTCAACTATTTTAACTTTGATTTTCTTGATATATATATTAAATTAACCACAGTATTTATTAAACTAGACCCTTTCTCTTTCTTAAGTTCTATCTAGTAGAAGGTGGTGGTAGAACTTGAATTTCAACTACCACTTTAGGTAGTTTAGTATAATAAGGTACTTGTTCATCTTTTGAAACAACTGTTATTATCTTATCATGTTTCTACTTTTCAAGACTCTTTTCAAGACTCTTTTCAAAGGTTACCTTTTGAGATCTTTTCTTTATAGGTTTTGGCTTAGAAAGTAAAGGTTGAGTAGATACAATAACCTTTATTTGCTTTTTCTAATTAAAAATAAGTACAAAATACAGATATTTTAGAATTGATATACTTACCTCCAACTCAACTTCTGGTTGAATTTTCTACTTCTATAGATCTTGTATATCTGTAAAAGAACTTCTCTGACCTTTCATAGAATAGTTGACTGGTATTGTAAGAGTTGGATGTTTGTTAAAAGTAAGAGAATGTAAAGAAGAGTTAATAGATAGTGATGATGGAAAAGAAGTTGTAAGATCTACAATATTTTCTTCTTTTTTCTTGGGAAAAAAGAGGGCTGGAGAGATATAGGTATAAGAAAAATGAACATATTCATTAGTTTTGGTGAATACTGAGTTGATTTTCCATGTTTGGTACTCTAGTTGCATTTTCTTCAAGTCTCTCTAATATAAAATTTCAGGTATAAATAAAGGATCTCTGGTTGAGAATGAAATTCCTAGCTTCTCTTGACACTCCTTGATATATTGTCTAAAAAAGCAGCTTTGAGCTCTTCTTCCTTCACAAAGTCTATAGATAACATTGTATTGAAAATAACCAGAAGGTAACAAGGGAGAGATGCTAAAAAGATATGTTAAAGAATGGAGATTAGAAACTCAGACAGCTCTTCTATGGTTTTGTATTCTATCATATGTTGTTACTTCAGTAATACTTCTATCTTGATAGTGTACTATAAAGTGATTTTGGGTTTTATTTATAAGTCCAAAACCTATAAAATCATAGATGAGTTTTGATTTCTTGACCTGGTCTGATCCTAAAGGCTCTAAATGTTAAGAAATATTCCAGTTCAAAGGAATTCCATCATCACTAACTGATAGCTTAACAACAAAAATAAGTAGTAGATTTAACACTAGAGAATTAATACCATTCAGAATCCTAGAGCATAGAAGAGAATTGTTGTATTGTCTCCAGCAAGTTATATTGAAAAGCTTTGTTTCAGTTTTTATTCCAACCCAGTATTTGAACTAGTCTTTAAAGTTACCATTGAAATATAAATGGTTGTCAGAAGAAGCAAATATATTAGTAACAATAAAAGGCATTCTTGTCAGCTCCATATGCTTTCTTCTAGTTCTGTTGTCACCAGTATAATATCAAATATTGAGTATCATAGAAACAAAGAATATAGACAAGACTGTTGAGCTATTGATCTGTTTTTGCTTTGTTTCCTTAGTAATTTCTTTCCATAACCAGTTCTATGAAAAAACATCAATAATCTTTATTAATAAGAGAAAAATTACTCACAAATAAATAATGACTGAAAGCCAAATTTATTCTCTATGATTTGATAAGCACATAAATTAGACTATAGAGTATTATGTTCTTGAGAAAACCAAGCAGAGTCATGATCTTTTATAAAATAGTACTGAAAGTGTTCAAAGACTTTAAATAGAGCAGAATTATCTTGAAGTGTGTCTATAACTTCCTGGAACTCTGAAAATGATCCACAGACAGAGATATAAAGTAACTGAAGAGATGTGTCAAGCTAATATGAATTTTGCTCCCATAGATAATATGGTTCTCCAAATGTGTTCTTTATAATTAAATATACTTTAGACTTCTTTTGTGGAGAACTAGGGCCCTTAGGAATTAATTTCTGTGCAGAGTCAGGACCATGACCATCATTAATGAATTTATTTCTTCAAGTCTGGGGCTTGAAAGATCTTGATTTATGACTAGGCTTAGTTGGAATAGAAAGTAATATTGAAATATTTGATCTCTCTTGTTTCCATTGGTTTGTCTTGCCATAGTGAGTTGGAATACCTACTATAAGATATATATAGTGACTTAGTCTGAGATGACTTAATCATACTCCAAGTCCAAGTTGACAAAGAGAACTTAATTGAGTTCTTATTCAATTCTGTATACTACTTATACATTTACTACATGGTCTGTGCACTACTTTTCCCATACTCATCATATGACTCTCTCATGTGATGTCACCTGAATTTATGATGCATTACCCATGATATGTCATGTGATACTTTCTTGCACTCCTTCTTGTATAATAAGTTTAGAAAAGAAAAGAAAAATAAAATAATGACTTAGCCATTTTGCCAAGTTATGACACCACCCTCCTTTCAAGAATTCTTGTCCCAAGGATTTTTACAACTCATGGTAAGGGTCATAGATATTCCCCATTTCATCATCCTCTTTATTCTACTCCCTAAGTCCAGATTCTTCTTGGCCAATTTCTTCTTCTTCTTTCTTGATTGTCTTTATCATTCCTTGTCCTCTAATTGGTCCTCTCTTCTAGTGTCTCCAATTCCTTTTTAACCTTGCCCAGTATTTTTTATCATACCTCTTGTCTATCCATCCATATAACTTTCTTACTGTAAATCTTCCTAGTAATTCCCCTCTCCTAAATATTCCTTTTTCTCTCTTTTGTTTTCTTATATTTTCCATATCTTGCTGATATTCCTTCTCAAATTCCTTAATTGCCTTCTTGGCATTCTCCAAATTCTCCTTTTCTTTCCAAGTATCAGATTCCACTATGAATCCCTTCTATCATACAAGATACTTGTCTTTTCCTCTCATTTATTGCTTGTTTAGAATCTTCTTGACTTCCCACTCCTCTTTCTCTTCTATTATAACTAAAGCTGGTTACTCCCTTCTCTGACCTTCCACTTGCTCTACATATTTATATATCCTGCTAACATTTACTACTGGATGTATTTTTATTGTACTAGGTAATTTCTTTATTTTGTAAGGGTCTACAAACCTCTCTATTAACCTCTCTGTCCTTCTTCTGATCATTTGATATTTCAAATCCTTGGTACTGAGCATTATCAAGTCTTCTACTTTATACTCATCAACTTCTGCTCTCTTTTTATTAGTATACTTCTTTATCTCTTTCTGTGTCTTTCCTAGTACTGCTTTTGCCTCTTTTTGGATTTCTCTCATCTTTGTCATAAACTTCTCTGCTCCTTCATACCTCCTCTTTTTCCTCATCTCAAACTCCATTCTAGGATCCTGCCTATAGTTTGCTTTAAAGGGTGATGTTTTCATACTCAAGTATACTTTGTTATTATATGCAAACTCTGCCGTTTCTAACCAATCTGACCACTGCTCTTGTCTGTGATCTATAAATATTCTTAGATATTGTTCAAGCTCTTGATTGACCCTCTCTGTCTGCCCATCTGTTTGAGGGTAGAATGTTATTGATATCTTGCTTTTAATCCTCAATATCCTATTCAACTCCCTTATTAATCCTATTGTAAAATATGGTTCTCTATCTAATATGATACTTTCAGGTAGACTATGTAACTTCTACATGTTATCTCTAAATAGTCTAGCTAAACCTTCTACTGATGTCTTCTCTGTAGTTGGAATAAAGTACACCATCTTTGTCAATTAATCTACTATTACTAAAATAGAGTCATAACCCTAAGCTAATGGCAATTTTGTAATAAAATTTGCTAAAATATATATCCAAGGCCTTTCTGGGATTGAGCTGGGCATTAGCTTGCCTGCTGGCTGTTCTATGTGGTTTTTGTTCCTCTAGCAGGAATCATACTCTTCTATATATCACTTTACTTCCTTTGTCACCCCTGGTCACCAGAAGTTTATAGTAACCAATTCTACTATTTTCTACTGCCCTTTATGTCCTTCTACTGGCATATCATGATATAGCCTGATAATTTCTGCTCTCAATATATCATCTTTAGGCATATATACATTTCCTTCTTTATACATTATGTCATTTACTTCTCTCCACTTTTCATTTTGTAACATCTTTACTCCAGTCTACTTCATTCCCTCAACTGCCTTGACTATCTTATCATCTTTTACTTTTAACTGCCTTACTTTTTCCAATAAGTCTACTCCTTCTATGATAACCTCTACTTTCTCTGTTCTTCTAACTTCTAGCCATTCTGGCTTTACTAACGTCTCATTCTTATTGTCTCTTTCTACTCCTACCTCCTAATCTGGCCTTCTGCTCAAACTATCTGCCTTCTCCATTTTACTCCCAGGAATATGTTTTAGTGTAAAGTCAAATCTTAATAGGTAGAGTATCTATTGTACTTGTCTTCTATTCAACTTTTGTGCCTTCATGAAGTATTCCAAGTTCTTATGGTCAGTTTATATTTCAAACTTAGTCATTGTCCTTTCTAAAAAGTACCTCTATATCTCCAAGCATCTAACTACAGCTAATATTTTCTTGTTGTGTATTTCATAGTTACGCTCTATATCACTTAACAACTTAGAAATAAAAGCCACAGGTCTCCACAGTTTGTTAGTATATCTCATTGACAGTACTCCACCTATTGCATAGTTTGAAGTATCCACCTCCACTCCAAACTCTTTATCTAAGTCTGGAGCTACTAGCACTGGTTTTATAGTAAAAATCCCTTTAAGCTTATCAAATGCTCATTTTTGCTCTTCCTCCTATTGCTATTTTACATTCTTTCTAGTCAGTAAGTTCATTGGTCTTGCTATTCTTGCAAAATCTTTTACAAATCTTCTATAGTAATTGGCAGGTCCTAAGAATTTTCTAACTTCTCTGACATTCTTTGGTATTGGTCAACTTAGCACTCTATCCACCTTTTCTTTTTCCATTTCTATTCCACTAGGTCCTATGATAATCCCCAAGAATCCAATTTTCCACACTTTCTATACACACTTCTCTGGCTTCATATATAGATCATTCTCTTCTAATCTTCTCAATATTTCATCCACAATTTCATTATGTCCTTCCTCTGTTTCTGTTCTGACCAACATATTATCTACAAATACAGTGACCTTTCCTTTATTGATCAGGTCTCTTAGAATTTCATTCATTATTACTTGGAATGTAACTGGTGGATTTGTCATTCTGAAAAATATTACTGTTGGCTCAAAGGATCCCATATGTGTTGTAAATGCTTCCTTTCACTCATCCCCTTCCTTGATCCTTATGTTATTGAAACCCCACCATAAGTCTATTTTTGTGAATACTTTCTTATTTCCCATATTGTCTATTAAATCTGTAATTAATGGAAGTGGGTAGTTGTTTTTCACTATTTGGTTGTTTAGACTTTGGTAGTCCATTACCATCCTCTTGCTTCTATCCTTCTTGTCTACAAAGAAAACTGGTAATGTCTGAGGGGATTTTAAGGGTCTAATATACCTCTTTCTCAACTAATCACCCACAAAGTTCTGAACTTCTTCCCTCTTATCTTTGGACAAAAAGTAAATTCTTCCCTTTTGTAGTTTAAACATCTCTTTGAGATCTATGGTATGATCCCAAATTTTCCTTGTTGGTATTCTTTCTGACTCTACCTTCCCAAATACTTTCTTCTACTTCAGAAATCTTCTTGGAACTATTTCCTTGATTTTCCTGTAGTTTGCCTCAATCTCCTTTTCTTTTCCCCAATCCTCTTTGTTATCTACTGCCCATCTTACAATTTTCTCCTTCTCTAGGGTAGCTACTCTTTTTTTTTCTTTATTTTCCTGTCCTCTTTCTTTTTTGTATTTCTTTTACATAGCAGTGGACATCTGGTTATCTTAACTTCCCTTGTTTCCCAATTAATCTCTAGATTATACATCTACAACTATAGTATCCCCAATATTATATCTGTTTTTCCTAGGTCATGTCATGACTCAGCCAAATGGCTAAGTCATTATTTATATTTATATTCTTTTTCTTTTTATTTAATTAGGAAATTAACAGATGTGTGAGAGGGAATGACTCAAAAGAGATGCATAGGGCTTTATAAATAGAAGTAAATACAGAATGTGTATAAGTAGTATACAGCAATCAAATAAGGACTCTATCGAGTTCTTCTTGTCAACTCAGACTAGAAGTGGAACTAAGTCATCTTGGCTATATTCTTATACTAGAACTCGATTTCACATCTAGAGCACTATCTACCTTGGATCTTGCTCATCTTAACTCTCATAATGTTTTTGACCCTCAATGTTAGTATATAGTTGTGAGGACTTAGAGCTCAACCAAGGTAGTTGTTCAGAAAGAACTTGATAGAGTTTCTTGTTGGATTTCTCTAGATACTTATACAAATATTAGATAGTCTGTGTGCCTACCTCCTATGATCACATGACCCTTACTAAGAACTATATATATCTTACATAATCCTTCCCACACTATTTATATCTTTCCTGCATTGTATTCTTGAGTATTTCCTATCAAGTTGATGAATGCATGAGAAATAGTTTCCTTCTTGGGAGTCATCTCATAACACTCAACTAGTAGTCATCACAATCACTAGTCACCTCTATACTGTTATGAGATAGTTCCCAAGAAGGAAATACTTCTATATGTATCTATCAACTCAAAGAACATCACTTAAACTATAACAGACTTAATCTATAAATAGCATGGGAACACTTATATAAACTGTATAGTATGGACTAAGGGTTATGTGATTGTAGGAGATAGGCATACAGACTATTGAACATTTGTATAAGTAGATAGCAAAATCTAATAGAGAATTCTATTGAGTTCTTTCTGAACACTTATCTCAAGTGGTCTATAAGTCTTCATGACTAAGCAACAACATATACATAGCTGGGCCCTTGGCTTAAGGGGACTTGATAGTCAGTTAGGGACTATTGGTGAAAGTGCAGTACCAAGCTCAGGTATTGTGTCTAAGATCTGACCTCACAATTGAGTAGTGCTCAGTAGTTTACTTGTACTCTTTTCGCTCTATAAACCTTGTGCTGAAGTCCTATTGTGGGCTGTACATGCAGAGAAGTAACACCGTATCCTTAGAAAGATATTTAGGTTGAGATCCTCTTCTTGGGGTAATAGTATAACTATAGTATTAGGGCAGTAGCAAGTAGAGTAGTAGGACTCTGGCTGGGTGAAGATCTTGTGCTCCAGCAGACATAGTGTAAAATCAAACTTTCACTTGACTTTTCTAGAAATACATCATAATGTCTCTAGAACAATACAACTCTCTTATGAGTAGTATACTCAATCAACAGTATGCCCTCACTAAACTAAGGGCAGAAATAAAAGAAAGGGAAGGAAGAATGTATTGGGAATATAGGAAGTTCAGGCACCTGGCCCATAATTGCAGGAATAAGAAGAAGGAGGCAAAAGGGAAACTGGTTCCCCAAAATAAATTTGAGGTAATAGTGAGTAAGGTGATGCAGTGTGGGGTAAAAGAAGAAGTGGAAGTGAGAAAACAAAAGACAGTAGAGGAAGGAGTATAATGTTTTAGATGTTGGGGAGTGGGATACTACAAGTGAAAGTATCCAAAAATTAAAGTTGAGAAAGAAAGAAGAAGAAGTGGAAAAGTGACATGTGTAGTTAGTCCACAAAAAGTACAGCAAGAGGAAAGGCTAGTGCACTTCCTGAACGCATGTTGTATTTGTTCCTGTTGTTTTGCTTTTATCTATTTGATCCTACCCGAGACTACTGCCAAAACAAGACGCTAGATATGTATTCTGGTCCTCCCTTCCATAAAAACTTCTTTTCACCTACCTTCTACTGACTGATGGTATAATGAACAGGTAGACATCAAGCTATACCTGGTATTTCTAGCAGAATGTCTTCTGGGAGCACGATTAGCAGTTGGATCTGAGAGTCACAGGACAGCCTCTGAGAAAAGAACTACCTTTTTGGTGGTCCCTGTGACCGCAATGCTGTCAGCACTGCCCAAGCACTGGTCTCTCTGATGTTATCTCCACAGGACAAGAACTGTATAACTTGGATACTCGACTTTCCTGTTGTTGTCATAAGCCGCCCTCATCATGAATCATATCCCGACATCTGAATTGCAACCAGCGAATCTTATGCAAAATGATGAAGGACATGCTTCATACAGCACCACACCCGATCCACGGCTCGGAGCCAGCCAAAAGACTATAATCAATTTTCCCATCCGTTTCTTCTTATTTTACTTGATTGAAACTGGTTTCATCGTTTTAGCCTCCGTGTGCTTAGCCAGACCATTACCCCTCACGCTTGGACTCAGCGACTCTAAAATTAAAGGTGGCTTCACTATCATCTTTATCGTATGGCATAGTCTGGCAGTTTTTGCTGGTGGAAACATCACCATTGATGCTTTCAGTCGAGAGTGGTCTGTTCAATCAGAACAAGTCGTTCTCGGAACCTCTGATATAGTATCAACTATCGACTCGGGATTACTCGAGCGTACCTCACATTGTCTTTCAAAGCATGCCAGTAGCACATTCAGGCTTGCTTTCCTAGCTTCACTGTCCCTTATGGTGCT
>Ga0153928_1001383_pt1 | contig 10884 bp, 9 predicted proteins | sample TSNJ012MetaG_FD_106656 | JGI IMG/M metagenome (GOLD analysis project Ga0153928, IMG submission 106656) | Attine ant fungus gardens microbial communities from New Jersey, USA - TSNJ012 MetaG | ecosystem: Host-associated > Fungi > Mycelium > Unclassified | place: USA: New Jersey, Wharton State... | reverse complement strand
TTCAAGGCCACTACTCCTAAACAACTTGGAGTCGGGTCTTCTTTTCGTACTTTTTATTATGGATAGCTCAGGAATGGGACCATTGTCAACCACTCCTATCGGAAATGGGATTGACCAAGCCATAGCACATGCTCTCATCAAATCCGTACTTGAGTCGGCTCAATCCTTTTTTTAGGAAAAGATTGGGCCGAGTTGAATTGCAATCAATTTAGTAAAACTTACTGAATTATGGTAGAACTTACTGAATAATGTGTGCTTTTTTTTGATCTTTCTATTTCGCCTTATCTAGTTTATCTACCGGATCGAATTCAAATTTGATTGCTTTCCATACTTCACAAGCAGCGGCTAGTTCAGGACTCCATTTAGCTGCTGCTCGAATAATCTCATTACCTTCACGAGCAAGATCACGTCCTTCATTACGAGCTTGTACACACGCTTCTAAAGCCACCCTGTTAGCTACTGCACCAGGTGCATTTCCCCAAGGGTGTCCTAAGGTTCCTCCACCAAATTGAAGTACGGAATCATCTCCAAAGATTTCGGTCAAAGCAGGCATATGCCAAACATGGATACCCCCTGAAGCCACAGGTATAACACCAGGCATAGAGACCCAATCTTGAGTGAAAAAGATACCACGACTACGATCTTTTTCAATATAATCATCACGTAATAAATCAACAAAACCTAAAGTCATCTCACGCTCCCCTTCCAGTTTACCTACTACTGTACCAGCGTGAATATGATCTCCACCAGACATACGTAATGCTTTAGCTAGTACACGGAAATGCATACCATGGTTTTTCTGTCTATCAATAACTGCATGCATTGCGCGGTGGATGTGAAGAAGTAGACCATTATCACGACAATAAAAAGCCAAACTAGTATTTGCAGTGAATCCCCCGGTTAAGTAGTCATGCATTATGATAGGAACTCCCAATTCTCTAGCAAATACTGCTCTTTTAAGCATTTCTTCAGATGTAGCTGCAGTAGCATTCAAGTAGTGCCCTTTGATTTCACCTGTTTCGGCCTGTGCTTTATAAATTGCTTCGGCACAGAACAAGAAACGATCTCTCCAACGCATAAATGGTTGTGAGTTTACGTTTTCATCATCTTTGGTAAAATCAAGTCCACCACGTAGACATTCATAACATGCTCTACCGTAGTTCTTTGCGGATAATCCCAATTTTGGTTTAATAGTACATCCCAATAGAGGACGACCATATTTGTTCAACTTATCTCTTTCGGATTGGATACCATGAGGTGGGCCTTGGAAAGTTTTTGAATAAGCAGGGGGAATTCGTAAATCTTCCAAGCGTAGAGCTCGTAGGGCTTTGAAACCAAATACATTACCTACAATAGAAGTAAACATGTTAGTAACAGAACCTTCTTCAAAAAGGTCTAAAGGATAAGCTACATAGGCAATAAATTGATTTTCTTCTCCAACAACAGGCTCGATATGATAGCATCGTCCTTTGTAACGATCAAGACTGGTAAGTCCATCAGTCCAAACAGTTGTCCATGTACCAGTAGAAGATTCTGCCGCTACTGCAGCTCCTGCTTCTTCAGGGGGGACTCCGGGTTGAGGAGTTACTCGGAACGCTGCTAAGATATCAGTATCTTTGGTTTCGTACTCAGGAGTATAATAAGTAAGTTTGTAATCTTTAACCCCTGCTTTAAACCCAACACTTGCTTTAGTCTCTGTTTGTGGTGACATAAGTCCCTTTCTACAACTTATGAATTAAGAATTGTCAAAAGAACAAGATCTACTCGAGATGGATTTTCAATGGAGTAAAAATCTTTCATTTCCAAAAGAATCAATTAGGATTTTTAATTGCATGTCATTTGGAGGTTTTTTTGAGTGTATTTGATGCACCAAATACACCCTTATTATATGCTCTTTGATATATATAGTGCAAGCGAATCTTGTTTTGCAAATTGATAAATTTCTAATGAGATTTTTCTTAGAGAATCTATTTCTTAATTTGAAAGAAAAATATTTCAATACGCATTTCCCTCTTGACACTTCCCTCTTGGCAGTGATATGTTTTTTATATGTAAATCCTAGAAAATAAGCATAATTCATCTACGAAAGAATTTAAAAACAGAAATCTATATAAAAAATTATTTCCTTTTTATTTTTTATTGAATTAATTGATCAGCTTGCTATCGAATATTGCTTTTTGCTTTGGTACTATAAAAAAAAAACTGCAAAATACTTCATTTTTTTTATAATTATGAATCCTACTAATTCTAATCCTGTGGTTTCCACACAAAATATAGGGCATATTGTTCAAATTATTGGCCCAGTACTCGATATTGTCTTTCCTCCGGGCAAAATGCCTAATATTTATAATGCTTTGGTAGTTAAAGGTCCATATACGCAGCAGATTAATGTTACTTGTGAGGTGCAACAATTATTAGGAAATAATCGAGTTAGAGCTGTAGCTATGAGTGCTACAGATGGTTTAAGGAGAGGAATGGAAGTGATTGACACAGGGGCTGCTCTAAGTGTTCCAGTTGGTGAAGTAACCCTCGGACGAATTTTCAACGTTCTTGGAGAGCCTATTGATAATTTAGGCCCTTTAGACATTAGTAAAACATCTCCTATTCATAGATCTGCACCCGCCTTTGTAGAATTAGATACAAGATTATCAATCTTTGAAACAGGTATTAAAGTAGTAGATCTTTTAGCTCCTTACCGCCGTGGAGGAAAAATAGGATTATTCGGGGGAGCTGGAGTAGGTAAAACAGTACTGATCATGGAATTGATCAACAACATTGCTAAAGCTCACGGAGGTGTATCCGTATTTGGTGGAGTAGGGGAACGTACTCGTGAGGGAAATGATCTTTATATTGAAATGAAACAATCCGGAGTGATTAATGAGAAAAATCTTTCCGAATCAAAAGTAGCTCTAGTCTATGGTCAAATGAATGAACCCCCGGGAGCTCGTATGAGAGTTGGTTTAACTGCCCTAACTATGGCAGAATATTTTCGAGATGTTAATAAACAAGATGTGCTTCTATTCATTGACAATATCTTTCGTTTCGTCCAAGCAGGATCAGAGGTATCCGCTTTATTAGGTAGAATGCCTTCCGCAGTTGGTTATCAACCCACCCTTAGCACAGAAATGGGTTCTTTGCAAGAAAGAATTACTTCTACGAAAAAGGGAGCTATAACTTCAATCCAAGCAGTTTACGTGCCTGCGGATGACTTGACTGACCCTGCTCCTGCTACAACATTTGCACATTTAGATGCTACTACCGTACTATCAAGACCATTAGCTGCCAAAGGTATTTATCCAGCAGTGAATCCCTTAGATTCAACGTCAACTATGTTACAACCAAAGATTGTTGGCAAAGAACATTATGAAACTGCGCAAAGAGTTAAGCAAACTTCACAACGTTACAAAGAACTTCAGGACATTATAGCAATTCTCGGATTGGATGAATTATCCGAGGAGGATCGTTTAACTGTAGCAAGAGCACGAAAAATTGAGCGTTTCTTATCACAACCCTTCTTCGTGGCAGAAGTCTTTACTGGTTCTCCAGGAAAATATGTTGGTCTTGCAGAAACTATTAGGGGATTTCAACTGATCCTTTCTGGAGAATTAGACGCTTTGCCCGAGCAAGCTTTTTATTTGGTGGGTAACATCGATGAAGCTACCGCGAAAGCTATCAATTTAGAAGTGAAGTAGAGAGCATTTTGAAGAAATGACCTTAAAACTTTGTGTACTGACTCCTAATCGAATTATTTTGGATTCAGAAGTAAAAGAAATCATTTTATCTACAAATAGTGGTCAAATTGGTGTATTACCAAATCACACTCCTATTGCCACAGCTTTGGATATAGGTCTTTTGAGAATACACATCAACGATCAATGGTTAAGGGTGGCTCTAATGGGTGGTTTTGCCAGAATTGGAAATAATGAAATCATCATTTTAGGAAATGATGCAGAGATAAGTACCGACATTGATCCGCAAGAAGCTCAAGAAGCTCTTGAAATAGCTGAAGCTAACTTGAGGAAAGCTAAGGGTAAGAGACAACTGATTGAAGCGAATCTAGCTCTTAGACGAGCTAGGACACGAATAGAGGCTGTTAATGTTATTTCTTAACATTTTATTTCAAAATTAGTCAATACATCAAATAAATCCAAATAAGTTTTTTGAAAGTTTTTTTGATACTATCTTCTTTAAATTGAAAAAAAATCACTTTGAATCAGATACAAGGAAAAGATCCATTAAGTAGAAAAACTTATTAGATACCAGGGTTAGTATCTAATAAGTTCTACCTACTATTGGATTTGAACCAATGACTCCTGCCGTATGAAAGCAATACTCTAACCACTGAGTTAAGTAGGTAGTTCAAAACAAAAAAGAAAATTCTATCACTTTTCTAATTCTAATTATAGATAGATTATTCTTTCTAAGCAATACCAATCGATTAACAGTAAATAGATCAGAGATTTATCATATGGATTAGGATATGGATTAGGCTTGACAAAAAATCTTTTTTGTATTAATATTTTTTGTACAAGGGCTATAGCTCAGTTGGTAGAGCGCCTCGTTTACACGTGCGCCAATGTTTTTCAAAGAAGCATGTAATGAACATGATTAGTCTTATTCAAAAATCAATGTCTTACTCCATATATTGAAAATAAGGGAGAACAATAGCCTGACAAATAGTCGGTTTAGTATGATTTTGATGTGATTTTCGATACAAAATCTAATAAAACCACTCATTGATTTGTTAATTGATAAGGTTAATAGCTAAATCTATTCAATGCTAGGCATGATGAGTATAAGGATCTCAAAAAAACTCTTTTCGTCCTATGAACTTTAAGGTGTATAAAGTCTCATATTCGACTCTTACATACAGCGGAACGATAGAGATTCTATTTATTTCAAATTAGGTGAAATAGGCCGAAGGCAGACCTAAGTCAAGGTAACCCTTCTTTGAAAAACTTTGGTATTGCTCTTAGATCAGGACATAATGAATCAGAGTACATGGAACCATCTTTTTATCTTCATTTTTCTCATAATGAAATAATATGGTGGATTAACTGATTTTCTTTTAGTTAATGAAAGAGCCCAATGCAACAAACTGCATGTTGGGTCTTTGAAATAGTTCGAATCATTTCGATAAGAAATTCAGTTTGATCTCTTTTACCGAGAAGGTCTACGGTTCGAGTCCGTATAGCCCTAATCCATTTCATTTTTCAAGACTTTTTTTTTTGAAAGAGTTTTCAAAATAGAACTCTCTTTCAAAATATCTTAAAAGATATTAAGATAAGAATAGTATCCCGAATAAACTAATTATTTAATAGAGTTTCTTCAATTCTATGTAAATTTTGATATTCTTACATTGTCTTTTACTATAAGTAAAGTAATTTTTGAATTAAGATATTTTTGTATTTATTCTATCTTATGGAATAAAAGATAGAACTATAAAAACTTATGGAATAAAAGTATAGAACTATAAAAAAAAAAAAAGAGAAGGTGAAACCAAAGAAGAGAGTAATTTCTCTTCTGTCTAAGAAGATCTTATGTTTACACCATATCTAACTAGAATGGAAGTTCAAAATGAAATCAGGATTCCTTGAATCAAATAGAATCTTTAAAGGAGACATGTCACAAATAAAGTCAATTCATAAAAATATATCCTTCTTTTACTGAAGTTCTGGATGAATTAACAATGGCAATTCGAATCAAAAAATTCAGTATATTTTTATTTTATACGAAGGAGTACATTTATGTTTCTGCTTCATGAATATGATATTTTCTGGGCATTTCTCATAATATCAAGCCTTTTTCCTATCTTAGTATTTTTTATTTCAGGAGTTTTAGTCCCGATTTGTGAAGGACCTGAAAAGTGTTCTAGTTATGAATCAGGTGTAGAACCTATGGGAGATGCTTGGTTACAATTCCGAATTCGTTATTATATGTTTGCTCTTGTTTTTGTTGTTTTTGATGTTGAAACAGTCTTTCTTTATCCGTGGGCAATGAGCTTCGATGTATTAGGTGTATCTTTATTTATCGAAGCTTTTATTTTCGTTCTTATCCTAATTGGTGGTTCAGTTTACGCATGGCGAAAAGGAGCATTAGAATGGTCTTAACTAAATATTCAGAAAAACGGAAAAAAAAACAAGGACAAAATCCTAATAAGACAGTTATGAATTTGATTGACTTTTCGTTACTTGATCAAACAACCTCCAATTCAGTTATTTCAACTACATCAAATGATCTTTCAAATTGGTCAAGACTTTCCAGTTTATGGCCTCTTTTATATGGTACTAGTTGTTGTTTCATTGAATTTGCTTCATTAATAGGTTCGCGATTTGATTTTGATCGTTATGGATTGGTACCAAGATCAAGTCCTAGGCAAGCGGACCTAATTTTAACAGCTGGCACTGTAACAATGAAAATGGCTCCTTCTTTAGTGCGATTATATGAACAAATGCCTGAACCTAAATACGTTATTGCTATGGGAGCTTGTACTATTACAGGGGGAATGTTCAGTACTGATTCTTATACTACTGTTCGGGGAGTTGATAAGCTAATTCCTGTGGATGTTTATTTACCGGGATGCCCGCCTAAACCAGAGGCAGTTATAGATGCTATAACAAAACTTCGTAAAAAGATATCTCGAGAAATAGTTGAAGATAGAACTAGATCTCAAGAAGAAAATCGATGTTTTACTACTAATCATAAATTTCATGTTCAACGTAGTAATCATACTGGAAATTACGATCAGGGATTTAGAAATCCCTCACAATCTATTTCAGAGATATCTTCTAAAATAAAATTGAAAGATTCAGTATTTTCTTACAGTTAATTAGGTAAGGTTATTTTTTTCAGAATTAAGAAAGAGCAAGTCAATCTTTACTTTCCAATTTTATGGTAAAACACTTATACAAATTTGAGAGAGATCAATAGAATGGAGAAGGATCCTTTGCAAAATGATTTATCTGATTGGCTAGTCAATAATGAACTGGTTCATAGATCTTTAGGTTTTGATTCTCGAGGAATACAAACCTTACAAATAAAGGTCGAGGATTGGGACTCCATTGCTGTTATTTTATATGTATATGGTTACAATTATTTACGCTCTCAGTGTGTTTATGATGTAGCACCTGGGGGGTTTTTAGGTAGCGTATATCATCTTACAAGAATACAATATGATATATATAATCCAGAAGAAGTATGTATAAAAGTATTTGTGTCAAGGAATAATCCTAAAATCCCATCTGTTTTCTGGATTTGGAGAAGTGCTGATTTTCAAGAACGTGAATCTTATGATATATTGGGAATCTCTTATGATAATCATCCACGCCTTAAACGTATTTTAATGCCTGAAAGTTGGATAGGCTGGCCCTTGCGTAAGGACTATATTACTCCAAATTTCTATGAAATACAAGATGCCCTTTGAATGATAAGAAATCAATGTTCACTTAATTATGACATGACTTCAAAATTCATTAATGAATATTTTGAAATTCTATTTTATATGAAATAAACAAAGTAACTGCTAGATTCTTATTCGCATCATAGATATAAAAAAATAGATATAAAAAAGTCTTTAGATTTTTTCATTTGAAGGAGAAAGAAATAGAATATTCATGTATTTTCTATTAACTGAAGATTTTAGAATTGCACTCAGAAAAGAAGGTAAGCAAGAAAGAAATAGAATAAATAAAAAAATAAATATGAAATTCAGGAATAAAAAGAAGGTATCAAATTTTAAAATGCATTCTGTCTATCTATTCTTATCTTAGAACTCTTTATCTAAAACTAAAGAGTTCTTTTTTGATTTTGATAATATATATTATTATAATCTTAATATGATGTTTCTATATATCTATATTCTATAGATATAATAGAATATAGAAAAGATGAAAAAACATTATATGAGGATATTAATATATTCATAATATTAATATTATGAATTAAATAAATGATTGGGTTTATATACTAATCATATATATAGATATATATATGTATATTCTTATTAATTCTTACCCATCCAATTTATTTTTGTCTTGCCGGGAACCAGTTTTGAACTGGTGACACGAGGATTTTCAGTCCTCTGCTCTACCGACTGAGCTATCCCGACTATTTCTTGTGGATCACTCCAGTAGAATACTCGTACCTATGCCCTTGTCAATTAAATAAAGGAGCTTAAATAAAATTAAAATAAGAATTTATTCAAAAAATTTGAATAATCAATGTTTAAGATAATGATATGATTGGTAATGATTTCATTATAGAAGAATGATTCTTTGCATATGCTTAGGATCTTTTCATATGCTTATATTTTATTATTTTGCATAATAAATATTTTTTTTTTTCAGATCTATTTGCGAAATGATAAAATAGAACGAATTAAAAAGAAAATATAGTGAATTTTATTTGAATTTTTCATCAAAATAAAAAGAAAAAAGAGATATTTTGAAAATCAAATGGGCTTTTTATTGGGGATAGAGGGACTTGAACCCTCATGATTTCAAAAATCGACGGATTTTCCTCTTACTATAAATTTCATTGTTGTCGATATTGACATGTAGAATGGACTCTCTCTTTATTCTCGTTTGATTTATCATCATTTTTTCAATCTAACAAACTCTATAATGAATTCCATAAATAGAATAAATTGATTATTAAAAATTGAGTTTTTTTCTCATTAAATTTCATATTTGAATCAATTCACCATAAACAATTCATAATTTATGGAATTCATCGAAATTCCTGAATTTGCTATTCCATAATCATTGTTAATTTATTTATTGACATAAATAATATGATTTGATTTTATGATTAATAATTTGATTAATTATCATATATACGTACGTCTTTGTTTGGTATAGACGGCTATCCTTTCTCTTATTTCGATAGAGAAATTTTAGTATTGCAACATAATAAATTCTATTCGTTAGAAAAGCTTCCATCGAGTCTCTGCACCTATCTTTAATATTAGATAAGAAAAAACATTATTTCTTATCTGAAATAAGAAATATTTCATATATTTCTTTTTCTCAAAAAGAAGATTTGGCTCAGGATTGCCCATTTTTAATTCCAGGGTTTCTCTGAATTTGGAAGTTAACACTTAGCAAGTTTCCATACCAAGGCTCAATCCAATGCAAGTCCGTAGCGTCTACCAATTTCGCCATATCCCCTTTTTTTGAGACTAAAATGCAATTTTCATTTTTATCCATTTCCCTACTATAATTATTATTTCTTTTCCATTTATTCATTTTTTTTTAGTTTAATTTAGTCAGAAATAATTTTATTAATTAATTATTGATTTTCAACAGTCTAAAGTTCTATACTTTGATTATTAAATAATCGAGAGTTCTATATTTCTCTTTTTTTAATTTATTCACTTTTTTTTTTTCAAATGAAACTCAAAAATTGATTGAATCGAATCTTAGATTGTATCTTTATCTATTCTTCTTTATTTTTTTCTTTTTTATTAAGACCAATCTTTTCAAATTTTATATAACATATCTGAGATTTTTTGAATTTCAACAGTTTTTTTCTTTTGTGAGCCCACTTAGCTCAGAGGTTAGAGCATCGCATTAGTAATGCGATGGTCATCGGTTCAACTCCGATAGCGGGCTTTTTTTCTTTTCTTTTCTATAGATTCTCTATAATTGAAAATCTTTCAGTTTTCAAAAAAAAAAAATACTGAAAGAATATTTTTGATCCTTTGTCTTAACATATTAAGACAGCTATATATTATAATAAAATCGCGACTATTTTTGTTTATTTTGATAAAGAAACAAAAAATCTATGAATTAAACCTAATCCTATTTTAGTGTGGATTATATATCATGTGTATATATATATTCAATATATAAATGAAATAAGAAAATGATATATGTCTTAATTGATACGATTTTGATTACTTAATCTTTTCTTGAGATAGATAAAATATATGAATGAAAAAAAACAGAGATATATCTTAGAATTGAAAGAGTTTTGATTCCTTCATTTGAATTCAATTCGAGAAATGGATGCTTTATAGAATATTCTATTTTAGTTACTTCCAGAATCAAAATGAATATGCAATTAATCATTGCAGTCATAAATTGGGATCAGCTTTTTTATCTGCCTATTCTGATCTTCCTCTTCCAATGAGTGCAAACCTTTTTTTTTTTCGAAAATAGCTAATTCGTTAAATTAATAGGACAGGAAAAACCCATTAATAGGAGAAAAAATCCATTAATAAAATCAATAAAAAAAAATTCTAATAAGATTCCAACAAAGAAAACGTATTTTATTGAAATTTCAAAGAAAAAGAGAGAAACTTTTTATGCCAACTATTAAAAAACTTCTTAGAAACATAATTACAGCTACGAATCTTGTTGAAAAAATTTGGCCAAGGTCCTCACTTTTTGTTCTTGCTTTATCTTTGGCAAAAGTCTGCGAAAATAAGCCTTGTATATCGGAATACTAAGATTATTTATGTATGAATTATGGTCCTCATTCTAGACCAAATTCTCAGCGAGACTGCCTGAATTCCATAAAAAGGATTTATGATTCTTTTGAAGATGAATCAGATTGGGATGAAAATCCATCTTAAGATTAATCAGATTCAAATGAAAACATAAATAAACAGTGTTCCCAGATTGCTACTGCTTGTAGCAATCCTGATTTTGAGAAGAATCAAATAAAAGAAATCCGCGACCTAATTGGTAAGGAAGGTCAGGCTAATATATTAGGTACTACCATACGAAGAATTCTACTTGTAGAAATAAAAGGAACACATATAACACATGCTACATTTCAATTGAAAGAAAAACAAGAAAAATCTTTTCATCAATATAGTACTATACCAGGTATAAGAGAATCTATAGATGAAATATTACAAAATCTCAAGACAATTGTCTT
>Ga0153928_1001382_pt1 | contig 10892 bp, 8 predicted proteins | sample TSNJ012MetaG_FD_106656 | JGI IMG/M metagenome (GOLD analysis project Ga0153928, IMG submission 106656) | Attine ant fungus gardens microbial communities from New Jersey, USA - TSNJ012 MetaG | ecosystem: Host-associated > Fungi > Mycelium > Unclassified | place: USA: New Jersey, Wharton State... | reverse complement strand
TCAGGCCGTTGCAATCGAGGCCTCGATCTTCGGCGAGGGACGCGCCTCGGACGAAACGCAAGTCTTCTTCGCGCTACGGGTGCTGCTCGCGCGCATCTGCGCCGATCTCAAGCGGTGCGGCAAACGCGCGGGCGCGCTCCATTTGCGGATCGAGCTCGAAGACGCGGACGATTGCGATTTTTACGTTCCGCTCGCAACGCCGACCGCCCACGAGCGCACGATCTTCGAGATGCTTCGGGCCAAGCTCGAAGGCGCAACGTTTCCGGCCGCCATCGTCGGACTGCGCGTGCAGGCGCTGCATCTCGAGGAAGGAGGAGAAGAACAGACGCTCTTTGGCGCCGACGATCTCGATCCGCAGCGCATCGCCGTGACGATCGCGCGTCTCGAAGCCGCGCTCGGCACCGGGGTGACGCGCGCTCGAACTCGCGACGCGCATCGTCTCGAAGAGCGCTTCGCCTACGAACCGTTCGAGCTGCCGCGAAAGCGTGATGGCGATGCTGCCAGCGAGCGTCGCGAATTAACCCCGCAGCTGCGGCTGCTCGAGGTGCGCGAAGTGCCGGTGCGGCTGCGCGGCGGGGAACCGGCAATGGTCGACCGGCAGGCGGTTCGGCAGTGCACGGGTCCGTGGCGCATCTCCGAGCGCCCGTACGAGCCTGAGCCGATAACGCGCGACGAGTACGATGTCGTGCTCGAAGACGGTACCTTCGCGCGCATCTACCATCAAGGCGCGCACTGGTATCTCAGAGGCGTCTATGAGTAGGGGGCTATCGAACGATCACGCTTTGCGGCCAGATGAGTTTTGTTTTGTTGCCTTGGATCTTGCGCAAGACGCGCCCCTCGTTACCGACGGGTCCGCCGCTAAAGGTTGCGACGAACGGCAAGTCGTCGTAACCAACGCTGGTCACGTAAATGTTGCGACCGCCCAAGCCAAGGCCGTACGCGCCGTATCCGCCGGAAAAATATGAGACGGGTGCTTGATTGCCGTCCGCACCCGGAGCAAAGATCGCCACTTCCCAGTTTACGGATTGGGAGTTCACGACGTACACGTAGCCGGAAGCATCTACGGCGAGACCTGTCGGCCCCGCTAGCTCCGTCGCCGGCCCTTTGATGGTCCGAACCGGTGCTGCATTTCCCTTCACGCCGGGGGCGTACACCGTGATCCATCCGGTATTAAGATCGTCGTCGGCAACGTACAGATTCGACTGCGAATCGAAGCCGAGACCCCATGGTGCAAACAGCGCCGTCTTCTTACCGCGAATTTCGCGAATCGGGCGCGCATTGCCGTTTGCGTTGGACGCGTAGACGGTGATCCAGCCGTTGCGTCGATTCGGGCTATTGGAAACGTAGAGCTCATCGTTGGAGTCTATGGCGATGCCCGTCGGGGTGTTCAATTTCGTCGCTGCGCCACCGATCGTTCGAATCGGCGCCACGTTCCCTTGCGAGCCGCTCGCATAGATGGTGATCGCGTTGTTGGAGTCTGCGACGTAGAGGCTGCCGTGCGAATCCATCGCCAGTCCCGCGGGAATGAAGAGTTTCGTTTTCGAGCCGCTGATCTTGCCGGCCGGCGAGATGTTGCCATTGGCGTTTCTTGCGTAGAACAGCACGGAAGAGAGCGGCTTGAATTTATAGCCCGGCTCCGATCCCACGATGATGCAGCGCTTCAACGGGCAGCCACCGGCGTCGTTATGGCTCGAGGAAGTGATTCCGCTTTGAGACGGCGGCATGTTGGGCGCGGTCAGCGGCCCCGCGCAAGCGGCAAGCATTGCAGCCGCATAAGCGCTTATCGCGTAGCAGCCGGTTCGAGCGATACTCATAGCGTTGCTCCTCTTCTGAGATCTAGCCCAGGTGGCTAAAGCGGATTTCCCCTATGCCGAGCTCCATGCCTGGTCAAACTTTAGCTTCTTACAAGGCGGCTCGCATCCCGAAGAGCTGGTACGGCGGGCGGCCGAGCTTGGTCTGGACGCGATCGCGCTGACCGATCGCGACGGCCTCTACGGCGCGGTGCGATTCGCGAATCACGCGCGTCAAAGCGGCGTCGAAGCGATCGTCGGCAGCGAGCTCACCTTCGAGGATGGCGCGCGCATCGTGCTCTTGATCGAGGACGATCGCGGCTACGCAAATCTCTGCGAGCTCATTTCGCGCGCGCAGATGCGCGGCAGCAAGGGCGACGCGCGCCTCCGATTCGAAGATTTCCAAGGGCGCAGCGAGGGATTGATCGCGCTCTGCGGCGGTCCGTTCGGACGGGCCGATCGCGAACGCGCGCGTACCTATAAGACGATCTTCGGCGAGCGCTTCTACCTCGAGCTCCAACAGCATCTCACGCCGCAGGATACGCAGCGCAACGTGAGGCTCGTGCGGCTCGCGCGTGAGTGCGGCGTGCCGTACGTCGCGACCAACGCCGTAGTCTATGCGCTCCAGGACGACGCGCTCGTCGCCGACGTGCTCGCCTGCGTGCGCGAGGTCACGACGCTGCAGGCCGCGCGCGCCGCGAATAACTTACGGCCCAACGCCGAGTTTTACGTAAAATCGCCCGCTGCGATGGGCCGGCTCTTCGCGGAGTATCCCGAAGCGATCGCTGCGAGCGTCGCAATTGCGCGGCGCTGCCGTTTCCGGCTCGATCGCCTAACCGGGCAGTTCCCACTCTTCCCGGTTCCCGAAGGAGGCTCGCCGCAGCGTCATCTGCGCGAGCTCGTCTATACCGGCGCGGCAAAACGCTATCCGATGCCGCTCGAGACGAAGGTCGAACGTCAACTCGAGTACGAGCTGGGGATCATCGCGCGGATGGATCTGGCCGGCTACTTCCTCATCGTTTGGGATATCGTGCGCGCGGCCGCCGAGCTCGGTGTGCTCTGCCAAGGGCGCGGCTCGGCCGCGAACTCCGCGGTCTGCTACGCGCTCGGCATCACCGCGGTCGATCCGATCGCGATGAACCTGCTCTTCGAGCGCTTTATGTCCGAAGAGCGCCGCGAGATTCCCGACATTGACATAGACTTCGCGCATCAAGATCGCGAGCGGGTCATTCAATACGTCTACGAGCGGTACGGTCGTGCCAACGCCGCGATGGTTGCCGAGGTGATCAGTTACCGGACGCGTTCGGCGATCCGCGACGTCGGCAAAGCGCTAGGTTTGAGCCAGGAAGCGGTCGCCGCGATCGCACGCGAGTTCGACGCGCGCGAGACGCTTCCCGAAGAGACCGGTCCGGAAATGCTCTTTGCGATCTGTCGCCGGATCGCGGGCTTTCCGCGCCACTTGGGCATTCATTCCGGCGGAATGCTGATCACGCGCGATCCGCTCGTGCGCGTCGCTCCGGTCGAGTGGGCGACGATGCGCGATCGCACCGTCATTCAGTGGGATAAGGACGATCTGCAAGATCTCGGCTTGATCAAGATCGATCTGCTCGGCTTGGGAATGCTCTCGCTCTTACGTGAGGCATTCACGCTCTATCGCCGCAGCGTCGAGCGCGGCGACTCGTGGCTCCCGGCGGCGGTCGCGCGCGACCTGCAGCTGCATACGATTCCGGCCGGCGATCCGCCGACCTATGCAATGATGCAGCGCGCCGATACGATTGGCGTCTTTCAGATCGAATCGCGTGCGCAGCAATCCATGCTGCCGCGGCTGAAGCCCACCTGCTTTTACGACATCGTGATGCAGGTGGCGATCATTCGCCCCGGGCCGATTCAAGGAGAGATGATCCATCCGTTTTTGCGCCGCCGCTCGGGGCTCGAGCCCGTCTCTTATCCGCATCCCAAGCTCCGACCCGTGCTCGAGCGCACGCTCGGCGTTCCGCTCTTTCAGGAACAAGGTATGCGGCTAGCGATTGAGGCCGCCGGCTTCTCACCCGGCGAGGCCGATCAGCTGCGCCGGGCGATGGGGCACAAGCGTTCGCGCGAGCGGATGGAAGCGATGCACGCCAAGCTCGTTAACGGCATGATCGCCAACGGCATCGATCGCGATGCGGCCGAACGGCTCTTCCACATGCTCGAAGGATTTGCCGATTACGGCTTTCCGGAATCGCACGCAGCGAGCTTCGCGCTCTTGGCATATGCATCGGCCTATCTCAAATGCCATCTGCCGGCCGTCTTTGCCGCCGCGATCCTCAACGTCCAGCCAATGGGATTCTATTCGACCGAAGTGCTCGTCAACGACGCGCGGCGTCACGGCGTGAAAATCGAACCGATCGAAGTCAACGCAAGCGAGTATTGGTCGCGCGTGGAAGCGGGCGGCGCGCTGCGGTTGGGATTCCATGTGGTGCGCGGTTTGGGCGAGGCGCAGCGCCAACGCTTGGAAGCCGCGCTCGCGCAGGGTCCCTTCGACGGCGTGATCGAGTTCGCGCAGCGAACGCAGCTCGCGCGCGAGACGCTCGAGAACCTTGCGATTGCCGGGGCCTTCGCGCCGTGGTATGGATCGCGGCGCGAAGCGATGTGGGCGCTGCGCGGCCTCGACGAGCGCGAGGCGCGCGGCGAGCTGGGCTCGCTCATGGACGTTGACGAACCGGCCGTCGAGTTCGAGAAGCCTTCGGCGAAGCGGCTCGTCGCCTTCGATCTATGGTCGACCGGCGTTACGCCGTCGGGTCAGGTGATGGAACACTTTCGCGAGTATCTTGCGTCTCAGGGCGTCGTATCGGCTGCCGAACTGCCAACGGTTGCGCGCAGCGCGCTCTGCCGGGTCGGCGGGCTCGTCATTACCCGTCAGCGTCCCGGCACCGCTAAGGGCTTCGTCTTTTTGACGCTTGAGGACGAGACCGGTGTCGTCAACGTGATCGTCCGTCCCGACGTCTACGAAACCTATCGCCGGCCGATCCGCTCTTCGTCCACGCTTATCGTCGAGGGCGCGCTGCAGAAGGAGAGCGGCTGCATTGACGTCTTAGCAAAGAGAGTCTGGAGCTTCGACGACGAGGGCATCACGCGCACCGTCGCCGTGCATAGTTTTCAGTGAGGCTATTTCCAGATGCCCGTGATTAGCGACGCGCGACAATCGTTTGGGTCGATGCACGCGAGGCCGAAGATCTGCTCGATCGTTCGCAGCACCGAGTAGTGGTCGACACGTTGCGTATCGTTAACGCCTGCGTGGACCATCGGGCCGGCGAGCACGGTCACGATGTGATTCTCGCCGCGGTCGGGAGCGGCTTCGTCCCACGTCACGATGAGCAACCCGTCATGCTTCTTATCCCAGGCGATGATCGGCGGTAAGTTGGTCGATAACCACCGATCGCCGTCTTTCACCGGACAGTTGTGCATATCGTGGCATAGGTTGGGCGTGATCCAAACGAACGACGCGACCGTGGAAGGGAAGCCGCGGTACACGAGGTTGTCGGCGGCCGGCACGTTCGTAAACTCGACCCAGGGGTTATGATTGCGGTCGTAGACGCCCTTATAGCATCCCTTATAACCGTCGCGCGGCATGGACTCGGCGTAGCCCGCGAAGCTTTTACCGCCCGCGATCAGCTCCGACGCAATATTCGCAGCCTTAAAATACCGCGGACACGGGTCGCCGTGTATTCCTTGCGTGGAGCCCGAGAAGAGCGCGAGGTAGTTGGGCTCGCTCGGATGACCGATCGCATGGCTGTTTCGCAGCAGCACACCCTGCGGTATGAAGGTCCCGTTAAAATACGGCGCCTGCGGATTACCGACGATGCGGTTATAATCCTTATTCTCCATTAGCACGATCGTGACTTGAGCGGCGTGCGGCCCCGCGCCGAGCGCATCGGGCGCGGCCGCGGGCGCGGTCGTCCCCGGCGCCGGCGCGCATCCAGCGAGGCAGAGGCCGGCCGCCGTTATGAGGAGGAACTTCATCCCAACTCTCCTTATACGAAGCATGGACGGCGCGATGCGGAAAGTCAATACGAACGAGCTTAAGCCAATTACGTGGTCCTCTCCACAGGGCTCGTTTTTCGGTGAGGGCATTCAAGTCTCCGAAGCGCTCGGGCGCAATCGTGACTCGACCGACATCATGGAGCGACACCCGTTTGACGTCGAGATCCTGCGCATTCCGCCGGGCAAGGCACCCTATCCATACCATTCGCACAGCGCGCAGTGGGAGTTTTATCACGTCATCTCGGGAAGCGGAACGGTGCGTCACGCCGATGGCACGACCGATCTGGTTGCCGGCGATGCCTGCATCTTCAAACCGCGCGAGCCCCATCAGTTTCGTAACACCGGCTCCGAGGAGATGGTGATCTACGTCGTGGCCGATAATCCGATCGGCGAGTCGTGGTATTACCCGGACAGCAACAAGTGGGGCGTAGGAATGCCGGACCGCCGGGTGATGCGAGCCGACGCGCTCGATTACTACGATGGCGAAGAGTAGCACGCGGAAGATCGGCGGCGCGCGCTCTTGTTTCAAAAGCACCGGCGCGCCGAAGACGGCCTTCGATACGAAGAAGGCCGCGGAGCGTGCTATTCCGCCGACGTCGCGCGGCCTGCATCCATATCGCTGCACCGTACACGGTTGGCACCTTGGCCACTGAGAGAAGCTTGCCGGGCAGTCGCGCCTTATTTGCTCCGCTTCTGCTGACAATCGGCTTCCTAATCGTGGTCGTCGCGGCGCTCGTCGCGGGCGGCATCTACGTTCGCTCGATCGTCGGCGCTTCGTTCCGCGAAGTCGAAACGATCCGCTCGGCTCGCGTGCACGTCGCCGGAATGCTCAAGCAGCAACTCGACGAGGAAACCGCCGTGCGCGGTTACGCCTCGGTCCGGCTACCGATATTCCTATCGAGCTACTATGGCGGCCGCGCTAATCTCCCGCTCTACTTCGATCGCGTCGGCTCCGACCTCGCGACGCTGCAGGTCGAGTCGGCCGTTCCGGCGTTGAAGGACGCGATCAATACCAACCGGCGCTGGCTCCATCAAGTCGCCTTTCCGCTCATCACGACGCGGCGTAACCGGCGCCAACTCGAGCTGCACGGAAAGACGCTCGTCGATCGGTTCCGTATAGACGCAAGCTCGATCGACTCCGCGCTCGCGCGCCTCGCGGCGGTTGCGAATTCGCGCGCGCAGGAAGCGGTGCTCCTCGTCGGCGCATTCGCCGCGGCGGCGATCGTTGCGATCGTGCTCGCCGCCTTGATTTTCACCGTCCAGCAGTTCAGGCTCGGGCTCCGGCTCGAACGCCAGCGCGCCGCGTCGGAGTCGGAGCGGCGGCGGTCGGTGGAGATGCAAGCGGCATACGAAACGGAAAAGCGCATCGCCGACGTGATGCAGGAAGCCTTCTCGCAGCGGATCTTCCCTGACGTTCCGGCCGTGCGGCTGAGCGCGACCTACGATCCGGCGAGCGAACAGGCGAAGATCGGCGGCGATTGGTACGATGCGCTGCAGCTCCCCAACGACCGCGTCCTGTTGGCGATCGGCGACGTAACCGGTCACGGAATCGACGCGGTCGTCGCGATGAACAAGGCGCGCCAGCTGATCATCGGCGGCGCGCTTTTAGATGCCTCGCCGGATAAGGTGCTCGCTCACGCGAACTTCGAGCTCGTGCGCGCGCGCTCGCCGATCATTACCGCGGTCTCTGCGATCATAGATACCGAGACGCTGGAGTTTTCGTACGCTGCCGCCGGCCATCCGCCGCCCGTACTGCTCGAGCCCGGACGCCGTGCGCGTCTGCTCGATTTTGGGGCGCTTCCGCTTGGCGTCGCTGCGAAGACACAATATCGAACCTATCGAATCCAAACGGTCCCCGGCGCGATGATCGTCCTCTACACCGATGGCGCGATCGAGCATTCCCGCAATATCAGCGAGGGCGAGGCCGAACTGCTCGAAGCGGTCGAGGCCGCCGCGCAGCAACCGACGGACCGCGCGGCGAACGTTATCCGTGATACCATCTTTACCCAGCGCAAGGTAGCCGACGACGTCGCCATCCTTACGGCGACGTTCTCGGCCGCGATGCGGAGGAGCGCGTGAGCGAAAACAACTCGATAAAAGTGGTTCGGCTGAGCGGCGAGTTGGAGATTGCCCGCAAGGACGAAATTCGCGCGGCACTCGCCTCGGCCGAGCAGGTGACGCCCGTTCTGCTCGACCTCGCCGGTGTAACCTACGCGGACTCCATCGCGCTGACCGAGCTGCTGCGCTTTTGCATCGAAGCCGAGCACGAGCACCGGCGTGTCGCGCTGGTAATTCAGTCGCCGCAGTTCTCTCGGCTCGTACAGTACGCCGGCCTCGCCAGTGCCTTCAAGATCTTCGACGATAGCGAGCGAGCACGTGCTTACCTCGACGATGGTGAGGGGCGATGATGGGCAAGTCGCCGCAACTTAGGCTACGCTGCCCCGCGCAATCGCAATACGTCGCTCCGGTGCGTCACGCGCTCGGTGCATTTCTCGCCGCGCTCGAGTTCGAGCGCCAGTGGCGCGAGGACGTTACGACCGCCGCCGGCGAGGCACTCGCCAACATCGTCGAGCACGCCTATGCAAAGCAACCGAACGATGGCGAGCGTTATCTCGAACTGCTTGCAAAACTCGACCGAAAAGGACGGCTCTCGCTCGAGGTATGCGACGGAGGCTCGTTCGTGCAGCATCAGCCCGTTCCGGGGCGCGGATTTGGTTTGCGCATCATTCGCGCGATCGCCGCCGAGATGAGCATTGACACCTCAGACGGCACATGTGTGCGCATGACTTTCGCCCGTAAAAGATGATGCACGTCATCGTGCTGTTAATGGGATTTTCGCCCAAGGCGTCGTAACGTAGCGGAGGCCACCCTGCTACAAGGAGACGCTAATGCGTTGTCGCCCACTCCCGAGCCGGCCGCTAGAGGTCGCGGTCTTAGCGCTCTTCCTTTCATCGTGCGGCGGCAGCGGCGGCTTCGCGAACTCTGCGCCGAGTCTGCCGCTGGCGTCGACAGCGGCCGCACATTTGCAGCGACACTCCTCGAGCGCGAAGATAAAACACGTCATCATCCTCATTCAAGAGAACCGTTCTTTCAACAATCTTTTCTACGGCTTCAAAGGCGCGACGACCGCAACGTACGGCTACGACTCGCACGGTCAAAAGATCACGCTGCAGCCGATCCCCCTCGAAACGAGCTGGGACGTCGAGCACGACTCGACCGGCTTCTTTGCGGCGTGCAATGGGACCGGAAGCGTCCCCGGCACGGATTGTCAGATGAATGGCTTCAACAAGGAATGGGCGGGGTGCGGAAGCCGCTGTCCCACAGACCCGACGTACGGCTACGTGCCGCACTCCGAAACCAAGCCGTACTTCATCATGGGCAAAGAGTACGTACTCGCCGATCAGATGTACGCGTCGAACCTCGATGCGAGCAGCTTCATCTCGCATCAGTACGCGATCGCGGGCCAGGCCGAACGCGCGGTCGACTTTCCGGCAGGGGCATGGGGCTGCCCCGGCGGCTCAGGCGACAAGATCGGCGAGATCGGGCCAACGCGCAAAGTCCCCGACGGGAGCGACGAGGTCGTGTGCTGGGATCCAACGACGCTCGGGGACGAACTCGATAAGGCCGGCGTACCGTGGGCCTTCTATACGGCGACGATCTACGGCGACGAGGGAATCTGGAGCGCCTATCAGGCCATCAAGCACATCTATTACGGCAACGATTGGAATACCGATATCATCACGCCGCAGACCCAGTTCTTCACCGACGTGAAGAACGGCAACTTGCGTGCCGTGAACTGGATCACGCCGACCTGGGAGAACTCCGACCACGCCGGGTCGGGGAATAAAACCGGTCCGTCGTGGGTCGCCTCGGTCGTCAACGCGATCGGTCAATCACAGTACTGGGACTCCACCGCAATCTTCGTCTTCTGGGACGATTACGGTGGGTGGTACGATCCTGAGCCGCCGGCCTATATGGATTACGACGGTCTAGGCATGCGCATCCCGATGCTGATCGTTTCGGCTTATGCGAAGAAGGGCTACGTCTCGCACACTCACTACGAGCACGGCAGCATCCTGCGCTTCATTGAGAACAACTGGGGGCTCCCGCCGATGGCGGCGAGCGATCAGCGAGCCACGCCGCCGGACGACGCCTTCGATTTCAGTAAGCCGCCCCGAGCGTTCAAAACGATTCCTTCGGCGCAGGGCATCGAGTTCTTCATGCACCAGCCGACCAGCCATCGCCCGCCCGACGACAACTAAGTATAGCCATCACACCAAAGGAGAACGCGGATGCGTAAAACGTTACACTCGATTTCGCTACCGGCGATTTCGGCCCTTGCCCTCGCACTCTCGGCCTGTAACGGCGGTTCGACCGGCGCAAGCGCACCGGGCTTGCCGCAGACGTTCACGCCGATCGGCGAATCGCTCGCGCGACTCGAGCACCGCCACACGAGCAGCAAGATTCAGCACCTCGTCATCATTGTTCAAGGGAACCGTTCTTTTAATAACCTTCTCTACGGATTTCCGGGTGCCACGACCCAGTCGTACGGCTATGACACCAACGGCAACAAGATCAATCTCGTCCAGATTCCGCTCGAGACCTCATGGGATCTCGAACACGATTCCTGGGGATTCTTCGATGCGTGCAACGGCACCGGGAGCATTCCCGGCACGAACTGCCAGATGAACGGATTCAACCAGGAGTGGACCGGTTGTTACGGCAGCCGATGCCCGTACGCAAATCCACAGTATGGGTACGTTCCCCACAGCGAGACGAAGCCATATTTCGCAATGGGCAAGCAGTACGTCGTCGGAGACCAGATGTACGCCTCGAACTTGGACGCGAGCAGCTTCATCTCGCATCAGTACATCATCGCCGGCCAGGCCGGCGGCGGGACCGGCGGCGCCGTAAACTATCCAGGCGGCGCGTGGGGCTGTCCGGGCGGCTCGGGCGACAAGATCGGCGAAATCGGTCAGCAGCGTCAGATTCCAATTGGTTACGAAGTGGTCTGCTGGGATCCCACGACGCTCGGTGACGAGCTCGACACTGCCGGTGTTTCCTGGGCCTTCTACGCCG
>Ga0153928_1001381_pt1 | contig 10900 bp, 9 predicted proteins | sample TSNJ012MetaG_FD_106656 | JGI IMG/M metagenome (GOLD analysis project Ga0153928, IMG submission 106656) | Attine ant fungus gardens microbial communities from New Jersey, USA - TSNJ012 MetaG | ecosystem: Host-associated > Fungi > Mycelium > Unclassified | place: USA: New Jersey, Wharton State... | reverse complement strand
CTTGCAAGCCGGAATGACGGTGAAGCGATGATGGAAGGGATCCCGTCAGCGCTTATCGAGGCGATGGCGTTCGGCGTGCCGGTGGTCGCCACAAACTCGGGCAGCATCGGCGAGCTCGTCGATCAGCAGTGCGGCCGTCTCGTCCGAGCCGGCGACCCAACGGATCTGGCAAGGGCGCTTCTCGACGTGTATCTCGATCCCGGCGCCGCAGAGGCGCGCGCGCGCCGGGCATACGAGCGCGTTTCCAGCGCGTATGACGTTTCCACCCAAATGCGTAAACTCGCAGCCGCTTTGATGCGAAAGGATTAGCACGTGAACGTTGCGGTCATCGGCCTGGGATATATCGGCTTGCCGACGGCGGCGCTTCTGGCGCGGTGCGGACACCGCGTCTACGGCTTCGACGTCGACGTCCAGGTGCGCGAACGCCTTCTACGCGGCGACGTTCCCGGCGTCGAAGCGCCCGTCCGACAAGCCGTGTACGAGGCGCTGCGGTCGGGCCGGTTTCACGTTGTGGATCGCGTTGCGGCGGCGAATGCGTACATCTTGTGTCTACCTACGCCGACGCGCGACGGTAAGCCTGACTTGCGGTTCGTCGAGGCCGCGGCTGCCGCAACGGCGGCGGTCGCACAACCCGGCTCGATCATCGTTGTGGAGTCGACCGTGCCTCCCGGCGCAACCGAACGCATAGTCGAACGCGCGTTGTCCGGCGAAGGCAAGTCAATCGACGACTTCCTTGTGGCCCATTGCCCCGAACGCGTAATTCCGGGCGCCATCATGACCGAGTTACGAGCTAACGCACGGGTGGTCGGCGGGCGCACGCCGCGTGACGGCGAGGCCGTACGAGCGCTCTATGCGAGCTTCTGCGAAGGTGAAATATCCGTTACCTCAACGTGCGTCGCGGAGTTTGTAAAGGTTGTCGAAAACACCTATCGCGACGTTAACATCGCTTTTGCAAACGAGCTCGCCGTCTTCGCCGAGGAGGTCGGCTTGGACGTCTGGGAGACGATTGCGCTAGCCAACAAGCATCCACGGGTGAACATCCTGCAGCCGGGGCCTGGGGTCGGCGGCCACTGCATCCCGGTGGATCCCCATTTTCTTTCGGATGCTAATCCGGTGGCGACGGAGCTGATTCAATCAGCGCGGCGCGTCAACGATCGCATGCCCTATCGCGTCGCGCGCCGGATCGCCCAACTCGTCGGTCCGATCGCCGGCAGTAAGATCGCGCTGTTGGGCGCCGCGTACAAGGCAGACGTCGACGACGCGCGCGAAAGTGCGACCTCCCGCATCGACGCGCTGTTGCGCGATCGCGGCTATGTTACGGCGGTCTACGATCCGCTGGTCACGCGTTATCATCGACCGCTCTGCCGCTCGATAGGCGAAGCGGTCTCGGGCGCGGACGCGCTCGTTCTTCTGACGCCGCACGCGGCATTCCGCCAGATCGATCCGACAGAGATCGCCGCGCTGATGCGCCGGCGCCGTTTGATCGACACCCGCAAGTTCTTCGCTGTCGACGAGTGGCAACGCCGCGGGTTCGAGTGTTACGTGCTCGGCCGCGCCTTCAGGCCGCTTGCAATGAACGCGGTCGCATGAGCGCGATTCGAAGGCTGGCGCTCGGCTTCCCAGTAACGTGGTCGCATCGCCGCGGCTACTCGCTATCGGCAACTAAGAGGCCCGGCGAAGCGCCGTACTTTATCGAGTGGGATCCCGGGCAAGGAATCTATGGCGAAGACTGGACGGGTGCGCCCTTCGACGTCAACGGCGTGCTGTTAAGCGCCCCGGACCGCTCCTATCACCCGATACGGATCGCGCAGTTCGCACTGCATCGCTTTGCCGTTTGGCACGCCACGGGCGACGCCTCCGCGCGCCAGGATTTCTTGGCGCAAGCCGCTTGGCTGCGCGACCATCAGCAACGAGACACGAGCGTCGGGACGTACCGCTTTCAGTTTCCGTGGGCGAAATACGGCGCCAATCTCGGCTGGTGCTCTGCGATGGCGCAGGGCGAAGCGATCTCGGTCCTCTTGCGCGCAGAAAGCATCGAGCCCGCCGACGGTTATCGAGAAGCCGCGCAACGAGCCTCCCTCCCTTTTTATCACGACATCGAGCACGGCGGCGTCGTTTGGAAGCAAGGCCACAACCTTTTCCTGGAGGAAATCGCGAACGTACACGCTCCCCACGTGCTCAATGGATGCATCTTCGCCCTCTGGGGCATTTGGGAACTCTGGCAGCGCGGGGGCGACCCGAAGCTCGAACCGATCATCGCTGGGTGCGTCGAGACTCTTCGCCGCTGGCTGACGCTCTTCGACACAGGATGGTGGACGCGATATAGCTTGATGCGCAGCATCGACGGCCAACCGCACATCGCGACCTTGAAATACCACCAGTTTCATATAGCGCAGATGCAGGTTCTAGCGGAAATGTTCGACGAGCCGGCCTTTGCCAGCGCGGCAGTCCGCTGGGAATCTTACATCGAGCGGCCCCATTCGCGCGCGCGCGTACTCGGCGCGGCTCTGCGCAGTTTGCCCGAACGTTTCTGGGGTCGCGACATGGTGCGCGGCGGCGCGCACGCGTGAAAGTTCTCGCCATCACGCATTTCTATCCGCCCGAGCCCGGCGCCGGTGCGACGCGAGTCGCTTCGCTCGTTCGTGCACTCGCTGCCGCCGACCACGATGTCACGGTGCTGACGAGCTTCCCTTCGTTTCCCAGCGGCGTGTTTACCGAACGTCAGCGGCCAGCGAAAGTCGAGATTAACGGTCGAGTTCGGACCGTTCGGCTTTTTTCGCTGCTTTTTCCCAATATCCCCGGGTCTCGGCTTCTTCACTGGCTCTCGGCTGGGCTGGCCGCTGCAATCTACGCAATCGGTACGCGAGAGCGTTACGACGTCGTAATCATCAGCTCGCCGCCCATAACGCTCGCCCTACCGGGGCTCGTCGCGGCGCTACGGCATGGTGCGAAGCTCGTCGTAGACGTGCGCGACGTGTTTCCCGACATCGCCGTCGCCATGGGAGCCTGGAAACGCAACGGCTTACTCGCTCGCGCCGTGGAGCTGCTCGTTCGCGTGCTCTACGGGCGCGCAGCGCTCATCGCAGCTGTTACGCCGACCGCGATCGAACAGATCGCCGCGCGCGGCGTCGACCGCGAGCGTCTGTTGCTGGCTCGTAACGCAGCCGAACGTGATGCCTCCGTCGTCGAGGTACCGCAGAAACACAACGACGGCTTTACCGCCATTTATGCCGGTAACCTCGGGTTGGCTACCGACGTCGACGTTCTGATCGATGCCGCGGTCCTCGTGGCCAACGACAACATTAAGATCGAGATCGTGGGCGACGGAGCTCAGAAACACCGCGTTCGGGAGCGCGTGCATAGCGAACGCATCTTCAATGTCGCGATCATCGGCGGTTTGCCCCGACGCGATGCCATGGCGATGGTTGCCGGCGCAGACGTTTCGATCATTCCCCTACGCAAGGGAATTGAGGAGAGCGTTCCTACCAAGCTCTACGACGCGCTATCGGTCGGTTGTCCCGTCGTCGTCGTCGCGGCGGGCGAGGCAGAGCGTGAAGGCACGTCGCTGGGGGCGTATTGCACTCCACCCGGCGATGCTCCCGCACTTGCGGCGCAGCTGCGTCAGCTGGCAGTTTTAGACAAAGCGGCACTGCGGGCCCTCGGCGCATCGGGTAAGGCGTGCGTCGAAAAACGCGCCGATCGAGCCGGCATCATGGAGGTGCTGGCGGCTCGAATTGGTTCGCTCGTTTGAGGCGCGGAGTCGGCGTTTCGTAGCAGCGCGATCATCGCAAAGACCAGCCAGGCATACTTGTAAGTGAACAAGTCGATCGTCATCGAGACGGTCGCGGTAGCGATTAAGCTCGCTTCCATCATGACTCGATAGTCGTACAATTCGGTACCGGGAGCGATCCGGCGCAGCGATCGGAACTGCATTACGAAGAACACGGCGATCAGCGCAAGCCCAACGAATCCAATCTCTACCAAGTAATGCAGCACTAAGTTGTGCGCGGGGCTCGACCAGCCATACGGATATGGCTGGTGCACTCCCAAGTAAAAAAGGTCGAAGGCCTGCGTGAAGTTTCCGATGCCGTAACCTTGCAAGAGCCGGTGTTTCGCGGCCTCGATGGCTACGCCCCAGATCGAGGTTCGCCCCGATCCGCCGGTCGCCAGCGCGGTCGAGAAGCGAAGCCAAACCGAGGTTTGAATCGTTGCGGCGCTCAAGACCGCGAGCGCCGAAGCCAAGGCCACTTGGAAGCGGTAGCGCGAGCGCAATATGTAGTAAACCACGATCAGCGCGAGTGCCGTCAGAGCTTCCCTCGACGCGCTGAACAGGATCGCGGCGACGAGCGTGGCTACGCCGCCGGCGCACGCGAGCTTTACCAGCAGCCGCCGGCTACGCAGCGCCAACATGGCGATGGCCGCGGTTGGGAAGAGCAACGCGTCCGCAAAATGGTTGGGGTCGACGTACGTCTGGCCAACTTGCACGATAAGGCGCACCGCGGCCGGATTCTGCTGGGTAAGGCTAGGGTCGTTATGAAAAGAGCGGATCCCGTAAATTGCCGCGCAGATGCCTCCGATCACGCAGAGCCATAGCAAGGTCCGGTATTGGCTTAAGGATATCGGCGTCATCGCGAAGACTGCGTAAAGCATCATGAGGCCGGCGTACGTCGGCAAGATGTGGAGCGCGGCGGATTGATCGACTGCCCAAAGCGTCGACGCCAACATCCAAGCCAGCAAAGCAACAAGCACGAGAACCGGCCTCCCGCGAAGCGCGATTCCGCGTCGACGCGCAACCCACAACAGGAGAAAAATCCCCGAGACGATCCCCAGCAGCTTCGTGATGGTGCCGAACGAGCCCGTGCCGAGTAAATTATCGAAGGGAATAAGCACGACGTAGAGTCCAAGCGGAAAGTCCATGGGCCGCTTTAGAGCGACGTAGATCGCGATGGGTGCGAATGCGACGCAACCGAGACCGATCGACGACAAGCTAACGCCGGCAACAAGCAAAAAGGCGAGGGCGCCCGCGACGAGTACCGCCGCGGCGATAACTAGTACTTCGGGCGTTAAACGCGTGGGTATTGAGGTCGTCACGGTCTCATCGAAGTATATTTGAGTGACGGGAAGCTGTCGAGGAACGAAGGTCTCAGGGATAGGGGCGTTTGCCTCTGGCGCTAGGACAGCCGGCTCACTATGCTGATCTTCATGGGCGCGCAAACCCTAAAAACGCTCTCCGAAACGCAGCTCGCGACCTTCGATCACGACTACGTAAACGACGAGTCTTTCAACGTCATCGCGGCCGCGATCGATAGCGACTTCCGCGACGGCGAGTTCACCTTCCTCGACGTCGGTGCGGGAAAGGGACTCTTCGCCGACCGCGTCCTCGATCGTTATCCTCGATCGACCGGCGTAGCATTGGACACATCCGAATCGCTCTTGGCGCAAAACCGCCAACACGGGCGCAAACGGCTCTCACGCGTCTCTGCGACGGAGGTGGCGCGCCACTACCCCTGCGGCGCTTTCGACATCATCTTCTTCAACTTCTCGCTGCACCATTTCGTCGGTGACACCTACGAGCAGTCGCGCACGTTTCAGCGCGTCGCGCTATCGCAAGCGAAGAAGCTGCTCGCGCCGTGGGGTCGAATTTCGGTGCTCGAGAACGCGTACGAGGGCGCGGTACACCACAACTTGCCGGGATATTTGACGTACACCCTGGCGCGGAGTACCACGCTGGCCCCGTTGATACGGCGATTGGGCGCGAACACTGCCGGATGCGGCGTCTGCTTTTTGAGTACTTCGGCCTGGCGGGCCGAATTCTCGCGCGCGGGTTTACGTGAAGCCGCGCACAATCATCGCGCGCTGCCCGTTTACAGCTGGACGCAGCATCTGAAGTTGCGGCTCTTGACCTTGCGCGGCGTCAATCACGCTCACTTTTGGCTCGCCACCGCTTAACTCTTGGTGACTCACGCCTTTTGGCAGTGGCAGCTCGTGCTAGCCATGGCGTTGAACGGAGTGGTGCAAGCGCTCGCGATCACAGCATATGCCGCCCGGCTCGCCGGGGCGCGCTCGGGACGGGTCGCGACGGCGATATCGCTTTTCAACATTTTCGCGACCGGCAGCCGGCTCGCGCAAATGTTCTATTCTCCTATGCTCGGGGCGCTTTCGGATCATGCAGCATTTACGAGTCTGGTAGCGTACCAATGGCAGCTGCGCATCATCGTAATCGCCGGAGCCGTGGGCGCGATTATAGGCACGCTCGCGATTCCGACTTTCGTCATGCTGTATCTTCGCGCCATCCGGTCGCTGGAACGCAACAATAGCGTTCTCAAGGCCGCGCTGGGACTCTTTCGGCCTTCGACCGTTGCGGCGATCTTTACCGAGGTCAAGTTCGGAGTGGCAACGCGCCTTGGGGACCTTCCTTTCCGGAGGGTTCCCAAAGACATTCTCGTGCTCAACGTTTTGGTTACCGCCGTCTACGGCATCGGCATCGTCGCCGCGGCGTATGCGAGCGTCTTGTATCCGCAGGCCGCACGTACGGCGGTTCTCTCTAGCGGTCTGGTTAACGGTTTTGCCACGATCGCCTATAACATCGTCGTCGATCCGACGTCCGCGCTGATTACCGATCGCGCGGTGCGCGGCGAGCGATCGATCGACGACGTGCGGGCTCTCGTCGCAGGTCTCTCAGGAACGGCCGTACTTGGTTTGGCGCTGTCGCAACTGCTGCTAATTCCCGGCGCAAGGCTCATCGAGTTCGGCGCTAAGATCATCACCGGTCATTAGAGAGCACCTTGCCGAGTCGGATAACTTCAAAATCAGAGATGTGAATCGACTCTAGGGCCGCTAGGTCGCTCTCGTCCCAGCGGTTCTGACCGTCCAACGGCACGGCATTGTAGAGCTCGTTCGCTCGCGCGGTGTCTGCCAGATAGATACCGTAGGTTTTCATAGCTTGCGCGATCGCCGCACTCTGTGGCCCGAAGCTCGAGGTGTCGAACGAGGCGCGAAGCCGCAAGCGGGCCCCATACGGAAGCCGATAACTGCCCGTCCCCGTGAACGCTATCCGATCGGTGTCGCTCGCCGGGCGTACGAAATCGTACTGCGCTACCGTGCCCGCCGGAGCAGCCCAGTTCAAGGCGTGAGCGATTCTACCCGACGCGACTTCCTCCCAGCGAATCATGCCGCCGTAGAGCGGGAGCCCCGAAGCCATTGCCGACGGCGTCCCCGGCGGGAGCGGCACAAAGGGCCGATTCAGGTTCCAATGGGCGCCGCTGTATGCCGAAAGCACCTCTTGATCAAAGCTCGTGTCGTACGTCTCGAACAGGTCGCACGTTTGGGCGTCAACGACCATGGCGTGAGCATCGCTGCTCGGCTCGATTCTGAAGTCGCCGCTCCACGGATACGCCGTGTCAAATCGATGGTACGGAACTTTTTGCCGCACCTGATATCGCGGGGTGTTCGGCTGCGCAATATTGACGTACTCGACCGGCGTCGCCGCTATCCAGAAACCACCCGAATTACCGGCCCTCTGCATCGACCGCACGTATTCTCCACTCTCGGAATCGACCGGTGCGCTGCCAATCTCACTTGCGTAGTATGAGCCCGGCGCAAAATCTGGGCAGGCGATCTGCGCGACGCGTGCCACTCTATCCGCGCTTGAAAACTTCGAATCGAGATCCGCTAAGCTGACGCTATGCGCGCTCGCGTCCGGGCGGCACGCTGCGAGCAACGCGCAGAGAAAACCTGAAAGCAGCTTGAGGCCTGGCATGAAATGCGTTTCTTGCGAATTCGATTTATCTCCCACCGCCATCGGTCCCACGCGGTAGGTCGCCGGTCTCAATTTTCGGCGCTTCGCTGCGATCGAGCAAGGCTGCGCGCGTCATTTAGACAATTGCAAACTCAAGCGATCCTGCTATCGCTAGAAGGGAACGGTCGATGCGCGGTTTGACCCCATGGTTGACATGCTTGGCTCTTGCCTGCATTAGCTTGGGTGCGAGTGCGTGCAGCTCGGGCGCGGGTTCGCCGGGCAACGCGCTTCCGCTCGTCGAAATGCGCAACTCGCAGTCGAGTGAGTACATTTCGCACGTCGTCATCGTGGTCCAGGAAAATCGCAGCTTCGATAACCTCTTCGCGACGTTTCCCGGAGCCGACGGCACCACGCAGGGCCTTCTCAACAACGGGGACTACGTCAAACTAAAGCAACGCAATCTCGAAAGCGAGCTGGTGCTCGACAATAGTTGGAAAGCATTCCAAGTCGACTACGACGGCGGCAAGATGGATGGCTTCAATCTCGTGTGGGTCAACGAGCATCCGTGCACGTGCGCCTATCAGTACGTGAAGCCGGCGCAGATCAAGCCATACTGGACGATGGCGCAGCAATACGTTCTTGGCGATCACATGTTCCCGACTCAGGCCAGCGGAAGCTTTACCGCGCATCAAGACCTCATCCGCGGCGGAACGGAGCTGAATTCGACCGAAACGCTCATCGACTTTCCCAGTGACGGACCGTGGGGCTGCGACGCGCCGGCCGGCGTCACGACCTCGCTGCTTACAAGCTCCCAGCAGTATCTCGCGGGCGCGGGCCCCTTCCCTTGCCTAACATACGAGACGCTGCGGGACCTGCTCGATGCAAATCACGTTACCTGGAAGTACTATACGCCGACGCTCGTCACGCACGGTGGCGATCTATGGAACGCGTTTGACGCAATAAACCAAGTTCGTTACGGCTCGGAGTGGACGACGAACGTCTCCTCGCCGGAGACAAACATCTTTACCGATATCTCGAACAACGCGCTGCCGGCTGTTTCTTGGGTCGTCCCCGACGGCCAGAACTCAGACCATCCGGCGCAGAAGGAATGGGGGATTCGCAAGGACACCGGGCCTTCGTGGGTCGCCCAAATCGTCAATGCCATCGGCGGCAGCCAGTACTGGAATTCGAGCGCCATCGTCGTCGTATGGGACGATTGGGGCGGCTTCTACGATCACGTTGCTCCGCCTCAGCTCGACTACACGGGGCTAGGCTTTCGCGTGCCGATGCTGGTCATTTCGCCATACGCTCAGACCGGCTACGTCGCGCACACGCAGTACGAGTTCGGCAGCATTCTCAAGTTCGTCGAACAGACATTTGGTCTCGGAAGCCTGGGAACGACCGATGCCCGGGCGACGAGCATCGGCAACGTCTTTAACTTTGCACAGTCGCCGAGGACCTTTCACAAAATCCCGGCGCCCTATTCGCGCGCATTTTTTCTGAGGCAAAAGCCTTCCGGCTTGCCCGTCGATACGGAGTAGCGTATGTTTGCTTTAACGGCAAAGTTTGCGCCGGCGCTTGCGGCCGCACTTGCCCTCGCTGCATGCGGCTCCGGCGGCCAGAGTTTATTTGGCGCGACGCAGACGCAGCTTCCGCTCGCGGACCCGGAGATCGGCCACGCCGCCGGACCCGCCGCGCGGTCGAAGGAGCATCTCTACGTCGCCTCGGCCAATCCGTATTTCGTTAACGAATACACGCTGCCGCTGCGCTCCGACGAGCTTCCGCTGCGCAGCCTAACAAACGTCAATGAGCCGGTTCCCGTCTTCGACGACGGGAGCGACTTGTACGTTGGAAGCTTCAACGACGGCTCGATCTACGTGTTTCCGCTGCCTTTGGCGGCGTATCTCGCAGGCTCCAAGCCGTCACATTACAGCGCCTACGTTGAGCCGTTCTCGCGAACCGATTCTGCGAGCCTTACCCCGCCGCTGCCGGCGGCCCCCGGAAGCATCGCATCAGGGCTCGACGATCTGTCGGGTTTAACGGTCGAGGACGGCTTTCTGTACGTCGCCGGGGCCGGCGGAAGGCATGCTACGGTGCTCGCGTATCGCCTGCCGCTGTTCGCAGGCGAAAAGCCGTCGGGCTCGATCTCGACGTTCTCCCCCTTCGATTTTCTCGGGGTCGCCGCGCGCAACGGCACGCTGTTCGTGGAATCGACGATCGAGGGGAGCGTTGCGGCCTATACTCTGCCGCTCGGAAGAAAGGAACGCCCCGAATTCACCATCCCCACGGTGCCTCAAAACGACGGTGCGGCTGGGATTGCGGTCGATGCTTCCGCCCGCCACCTGTACGTGGCGCTTTACCGGACGGGCGCGGTCTACGAATACCGGCTGCCGTATGTCACCGGGGAGACTCCGAGGCGGCTCGACGTGGAGAATCAAACGGGCGGACTACCTTATGGCATTGCGCTCGATGCGACGCACCTTTTCGTAACGGCGAACGGCATCGCGGCCTACGCTTTGCCGATCACCTCGCACTCGCAACCGGGAACGATCCTGCCGTTGCACGGATCGGCAAGCGGAATCGCGGCAGGGCGGTGACGTTCCGCCTTCCGAGCCGCTAGCAGCGTTTCGGCGACCTCGACCGAAGGCTTGGAGTAAATCGTGACACCGCAACCCGCAAGCGCACACATTTCGTCAAAGAGCCTTCTCGCGTCCATCGTCCAGGCCGTCGCACATCCCAACTGAAACGGCCGTAGCAGGCCGCAGTCGGTGAAATAGCGCCGCAGCTGGGTGCGCAGCCACTCGCCGTGCGGATGGTCGATCCGATACTTCGCAAGGGTTTGCGTATGTCTCAAGAGCTCACGGGTTACGTGCCGTCCGTCGGGGTCAATATACGTTCCGGTGAACGGCGGGTCGTAGGGATGGAGCGGATAACCGTCCCAGAGATCCTCGACGCAATGATAGAGACTGACGGTGTCGACGTCGCTGCCCAACGCGACAACCTTGCCGCCGAGTTCGAGAACCCGCGCCAAGGGCGAATCCTTGTGGCAAATCCGCGCATCGCTTGCGTGACCGGCGACGATAAACCGCGCTTGCGGGCCGGCGGCGACGCAGGAGCAGAACGGATGCGAGCTTCTCAGCGTACCGGTCAACAGACGAAAGG
>Ga0153928_1001380_pt1 | contig 10900 bp, 8 predicted proteins | sample TSNJ012MetaG_FD_106656 | JGI IMG/M metagenome (GOLD analysis project Ga0153928, IMG submission 106656) | Attine ant fungus gardens microbial communities from New Jersey, USA - TSNJ012 MetaG | ecosystem: Host-associated > Fungi > Mycelium > Unclassified | place: USA: New Jersey, Wharton State... | reverse complement strand
TAATATTTGTAGAGAGGCGAGTGGGAGAAAATGACGACGGGCGTCTTTTTGTCGATTGCCGCGAGATCGTGTTGCAGCCAGTGGCGCCCTTCCGGTCCGACCTCGAAACGCGACTGGATGCCGTTGTCGAGCCCCGCGACCGTCTGCATCCGCTCGGCTGGAGTCATTCCGCGCGCGGTCCAAAAATCCTTTTCCTGGACGCTCATCAGAGTCACGAAATGCACGCCCTTGTGGTCGAAGGAATATTGAGGAGGCCCGAACAAGGACTGCCAATGCTCGCCCAAATCGAGGAACCAGTCGTGCTCGCCGACCATCATCTTTAGAGGCGACTTGAGATCCTTCAGAATCTGGGCGCCGAGATCGAGTTCCTCCCTGCGGCCGAGCTGGGCCAGATCGCCACCGAAGAGAACAAAATCGGGCTGCGGGTCGAGCGCGTTGACCTCTTCCACCGCTTTCACGGCGGACCGCACGAAACGGTCGTTCACATTGCGCGTGTAAAGATGGGTGTCAGAGATATAGGCGATGGTAAAGCTGGGCGTCGCGGTCTCTGCCGCTCGCGCGATCTCGATCAGCTGGAAGCTCTGCGGAACGATCAGCCCCTTCGCGGCGGCGATCCCGGCGGATACTCCGGCAACATGGAGAAAGCCGCGCCGAGAGAGCGCGCCCATCCGCGCAAGGTCCTCGAAAAATGAGGCGCGCTCCTCGTAATACTTGGTCTCGATGCTCTTGTTGCCCATGACTTTGCTCCCCTGGCGAAAATGTTTCAGGTGAAACATTTTCGCCGTCTATCTTTATTGTCTTACTGTTCGGCCACCCAGCTAGAGAATGCGGTTTTCTAAGATCATGCTCTCAATAGGCGCCGATCGATGCCGGATTGCGCAGATCCGGGGTGATCCCGGCATCGCCAAGATCTCCCTTCCTGCCTTCGGCAATTTCGGTTTCACGCTGCGGCCGGTTGGTTTTGAGCGATGTTTGCCGGGCCATCTCCGCCTTATTAAAATCGGCGAACCGGTCATCGGTGAGGGTGAAGAGGAAAGCAACCATATCGTCGATTTCAGCTTCGCTCAAACCAAGACGCTGCATGCCGCCATCGAGAAACGGATTTGGAACGCCGCCTTTATTATAATGGTCCATCACGTCCCAAAGCGTCGCGATAGAACCATCGTGCATATAGGGTGCGGTGATTCCAATGTTGCGCAGGGTCTCGCTCTTGAAAGCGCCGATGTCGCCGGGATTTTTGGTGACCAGAAACCGGCCGAGTTCGGAATAGGATGTCTGCAAAGCGAGCTCGTCGATCTGCTTCATGTCGCCGGTCTTCAGGATGGCAAGCGCCTTGCGGGCGAGTTCGGCAAAGTTTTGCTTGTGCGCGGCGATGCCGATGTTGTGAAACTTCTGATCGGAGAATAGCGGCGAGACCAAGTTGAACGCGTGGCAATTGCTGCAACGCCCCTTGCCCTGGAACAAGGCCCAGCCGCGCTTCGCCGCCTCGCTGACGGCCTGAGGGTCGCCAGCCAAGAAGCGATCGAACGGCGAATTGGCGGAATATTGCGTCCGCTCGAAAGCAGCGATCGCAGCGGCGATGTCATCATAAGTGAAGTCGCGCCCCAAGAGCGATTTGAACGTGTCCGAATATTCCTGGATCCTAGCGATCTTTGCGACGACATCACCGGGAGACTTTTGGCCCATTTCAATTGGGTTGAGGACCGGAAGCTTGGCCTGATCCTCGAGCGCCGGCGCACGGCCATCCCAGAATTGCGACGCTTGAAACATCGCGTTCAACACGGTCGGCGCGTTGCGCTGACCATGCTGGTCTTGGACGCCCGCGGACGTCGCGCTGTTGCCGCGATGATCGGTAAATCCCTTGGTGGGATCGTGGCAGGTTTCACATGCGATCGAGTTATCGACCGAAAGGCGCTTGTCCTTGAACAATTTTTCGCCGAGAGCGGCAAGTTGTGCCGTCGGCTCGCGCCCTGGCGGCACGGCCAAGGCATACAGTTGCGGCGAAATGCCAAGGGGCAGGGCGGGTTTAAGCGGCGCTTGCTTCTCGGGAGTAGCAAGTGCGAGCGCAGCTGGCGCGGGTGTAGCCGGCGCGGGAGTGGCCGGCGCGGGTGTAGCCGGTGCCGGAGAAGCTGGCGCCATTGGCGGATTGTCGGAGAAAGTGAACGCCACTCCCAACAGCGCGAGCAGGACTCCTCCAAGTGTTACAGCCGCGAAGCTAGCTACCAACTTCCCGCGCGACGTTCGCATCGTATCCTCCCGACGTTCTTTTTCGGCAAGCTTGCGTGAATGCGCAAACGCGGACGATTGTCTGATCGCCAACATAACCAGAAAAATGCCGGAGGTGAACCACTAAAAATTTGCAAACTGTCGCACCCCGCGCTTCGCGAAGATGGGTGCCCGGCGAAGGCAGACGCCGCCACCGGCGGCGTGGTACAGGTGGCGCCATCGTGGCTGGCAAAGGGCGAAAGCGGCTTGACCCGCGCCACCGCAACCGGCATGACGCTTCCGCATTCTGATGACGTTCTCAAAGAATTCCAGGCCGAACTCTCGCAATGCTTCATGGCCGCCGCCGCGATCCTGGGGCCGAGGAAGCGTGGCTCTTTCTTGTTCGTCGAAATCGCGAGCGCGCGCATGAGCAGGGTAGCCTATGTCAATGGCCGGTATGTCTTGCACCGCGACGCCATGGTTCATATCGACGACCGCGGCTACCAATTCGCCGATGGCGTCTACGAAGTGTGTGAAGTCTTTCGCGGCGCCTTGATCGACGAGAAACGCCATTTCGAGCGGCTCGCCTATTCGCTCGCGGAATTGCAAATCGCCCCGCCTGTGCGGGCTGGCACGCTCGCTGTGGTGGTCCGCGAAGTCATGGCAAGGAACAGGGTCGAGAATGGCTTCGTCTATGTGCAGGTAACGCGGGGCGTGGCGCCGCGCGACCATGTTTTTCCGCAAAAGCCCGCGCGTCCGAGCCTGGTCGTCACGGCGCGTCAGGTCGATCCTGAAAAAAGCGAGATTCAAGCGCGCAAGGGCATAAGCGTCATCACAACTCCCGACCTGCGTTGGAAAAGGGTCGATATCAAGACGATTTCCCTGCTGCCCAACGTTCTTGCCCGCCAGCTGGCGAGTGAGAGCGGCGCCTGCGAGGCCTGGCTTGTCGATTCCTTGGGCATGGTCACCGAAGGTGCGGCATCGAACGCTTGGATCATCAGCAACGCTGGAGTTGTCATCACGCGTCAGCTCGATCATTCCATTCTACGCGGCATCACAAGGACCACGCTGATCGAAATCGTCGCGGCGGAAGGTCTGAAATTGGAGGAGAGAAAATTTAGCCTCGCAGAGGTTTTCGCCGCGCGGGAGGCCTTCGTTACCGGAGCGACGACCCTCATCATGCCTGTTGTGCGCATCGACGGCCGCGAGATCGGCGCGGGGATTCCTGGACCGGTCGCATCGAAATTGCGCGCGATTTTTCACGACAACGCCACGCGATCCTCGTAACCTTAATGTTGGCTTTTCAAGTTTATATTGAGTCCTGATGACAATGATCAAGGTAGGGCTTGCGGCGCCACCTATGCGTCTAATATGATCAGAGCCGGGAATGGAAGGTTTCTAATCGTCATTCTTATCTCATCGTCGTTCTTAAGGGAGACGGTGTTTTTAGCGAGCTAGATTCCAACCTGCCAAGATATGGTGTCGCATGGCATCGCCCCGGCTTCGTATTGAAGGCGTTGAAGGAGATCGCGTAAGCTAAGCGGTCCATGGGGCAAACGGCAGCCAAACGGCACTGGTGGTTCTTAATGAGCAATAGCGCTTGCCACGGCGCCAAGAACAAAATAGGGTAGCGGCACATGGGAGCGGAGCGGCCACAAAATCTCCAGGACACTTTTCTCAATTTTGTCCGTAAGAACAAGGTTCCTCTCACGATCTTCCTGGTCAACGGTGTCAAATTGCAAGGTGTCGTCACCTGGTTCGACAATTTCTGCGTATTGCTGCGCCGCGACGGGCATTCCCAGCTCGTTTATAAGCATGCCATATCGACGATCATGCCCGGCCAGCCGATTCAAATGTTCGAGTCGGGCGACGAGGCCGGACATGCCGGGCCATAGGATATTTTCGCGAAGCCCGGAACCGTTTCTTGAGCACTTCATTTTTGTTAGGGCATCCCGAAAATCCGAAGGGGTCAACGCACCAACGCCACTGCGGCGAGCATTTTGATCTGGGCATGGGGAATTCGGCATCGTCGTCCTTGCGAACGGTACAAAATTGGCGCTGAAAGCCGGCCCGGAAACCAAAGGCGGCGCCGGACAAGCTATCGAGGCGCGCCCCCGCACTCTGGTGGTCGGTCCTTACCTCGACGCTGGCCCGCGCCGCAAAGCGGAGCTGGTAACGTCTGCCAAAGCAACACGCGGGCGCTCACAGGGGGCACGTCTTTCCGAAGCGCTAGGGCTTGCCCAGGCGGTCGGCGTTGAAATTGTCTCGGGGCAAATCGCTCCGCTGTCGCAAATCCGGCCTGCGAGCTACCTCGGCAAAGGCAAAGTCGCCGAGCTCGCGGCCCTGGTAGGCGCGGAAGCGATCGATCTCGTTGTCATGGATTGCGCCTTGTCGCCGGTGCAGCAGCGCAATCTCGAAAGGGCGCTTGCCGCCAAGGTCATCGATCGCACCGGACTGATCCTCGAAATTTTTGGCCGCCGGGCGCGAACACGGGAAGGCGCGCTGCAGGTCGAGCTCGCCCATCTCGGCTACCAAAAATCGCGGCTGGTTCGATCCTGGACCCATCTGGAACGTCAGCGCGGCGGTTTTGGCTTCCTCGGCGGCCCCGGCGAAACCCAGATCGAGGCCGACCGCCGCCTCATCGAGGAGCGTATGAGCCGCATCGAACGCGACCTCGAAGGCGTCAAGCGGACGCGCGGCCTGCATCGCCAAAGCCGCCGCGCCGTGCCTTATCCGATTGTCGCGCTTGTTGGTTATACAAATGCGGGAAAATCCAGTCTGTTCAACAGGCTGACGGAAGCGGGGGTCGCCGCCGACGACATGCTTTTCGCGACCCTCGATCCCATCTTGCGCGGTGTCGCGCTGCCGCATGGTGGTCGAATCATTCTTTCCGATACCGTCGGCTTTATTTCTGACTTGCCAACCATGCTTATCAAGGCCTTCCGGGCGACGCTTGAGGAAGTCCTTGAAGCGGACGCCATTTTGCATGTCCGCGATATCGCGCATGAAGACGCCGAAGCGCAGCACGCCGACGTCGAAGCCATCCTCGCCAGTCTCGGGATCGATCCCGTCAATGATCGCCGCCTCATGGAAGTCTGGAACAAATGCGATCTGTTGGGCGAAGCCGCCCTCGCCGCGCGGCGCGGCGCGCAGCGGTCGTCGCAAGGCAACGGGGTCATGGTCTCGGCGTTGACGGGGCAGGGTCTCGACGACCTTCGCGCCGCGATTGAAACGCGGCTCGCAAGCGGCCGGATTGTCTTCGACATCGCGCTCGATCCGGTCAATGGCGCGGGGCTTCATTGGCTTTACGAGAATACCGAAGTGATGCGCAAAAGCACGGCGGTCGACGGCGCCGTTCATGTGCGGGTTCGGGTCGTGCCGGAACACGCGGAGCCACTTCGGCGGAAGTTTTCCGCCACCGCTCTCCAAGCTTGAGCCCTCTAGCTTCCGTCGCTCCAGCCGCTGGACGCGATGATGTCTCAACGCCGCCTTTTTCGGATTTTTCGTCCCGTTTGATGCTCGCCCAGAGGGGTTTGACTTTCTCGGGTGAACGATCACCCGTCGCGGCAAACACTTTTTTGTGCGATCGCCTCGAGCATGCCGCCGAAATCGAAATGCCCGCGCTCTCGCCCAATTCCTCCTTGAAACCCCGCATATTCTCGCGCGCGAAGGCGCGATCTCGCACGCCTACTCAATCCTGTACGGGACGATGGTCTCGAATGTACGCCCGATATCTCAGTCGCAGCCCTTCCCCGGCCGACGCAAGGCCGGCATGATTTCGGTCAGCCGGCTGATATCGCCGGATGGATGCACCGGATAAAGCCGGACAACCGGGAGAGGGAGCAGGGATCGCACCCCTCGCCCTTGTCACGGCCGAGTGGCGCTCTCGTTCAATCGAGCGAAATAGACAAAGCCTCGCGGCCCTTTGGCGTATCGACGACCTGCATCGTCACGGGCTGGCCTTCGGCAAGGTTCTGGATTCCCGCCGGACCGAGGATCGAAATATGGACAAAAACGTCCTTGCCGCCATCATTCGATTGGACGAAGCCAAAGCCCTTGTGGTCATCGAACCATTTGACAGTCCCCCTGATCGAAACCGCGGTCGAAGCATCGGGGGCGCGGCGCTGCGGGCGGGGTGAATCGCCAAATCCGCGAGAGTGCGGTGGCACCCTTTCCGCCGCTCCAGCTGTGTCGACCTCGAGGACGCGGGTGACTTGCGCGCCTTTCATGCCATTGCTGACATTTACCTTCAACTTCGCGCCTGGGGGAACCGAGTCATATCCCGCTGCCTGAAGCGCGCCGATATGCAGAAACGCGTCGCCGGTTCCATCGCTCAACTCGACGAAGCCGAATCCCTTTTCGCCCTTGAACCATTTGACGACCGCGTCGATGCTCGGCCCGCTTGGCGGCGCCATTTCCTGGGGGCCGCCGCTTCCGGCTCCGAAGCTCGCTCGCGGGGACCGGCTCGACCGCGGAGAATCATAGGGCGAAGGCCCATCGTCATCGAAGCCGCGCTTCTTCGGTCCCCGGAAGTCTCTACCTTTGTTCATGATGTGCCTGCTGGTCTCCACCAAAAAACCGTAGCTAACATTGGCCCGGCCCGGTTCCCTCCGCTAGCTCACACCGGCTCATCGGCCGCAATTTCCGAAAAACGCGCACGCCAAAAGGCCAGCCCCGCAAGGGTGCCAGCCCAAAATCGCGCCGATGGTCGTTGCTCCAAATGCCGAAAATCCCGTGTCGCGTAAAACATAGCAATTGTCAGCCTGCTTGGCTACTCGAATCGGCATGGTTTGAAGTCGCGCGATTGGAAAAGACCGCCCGCCACGGCAGCCATTCGCATAATCTATATTATGGAACATAACTTCAAAGCCCGGGGGCGTGACAGAGCGCACCTTGCGTTCGTATCCAAATTACAAGTTTATATCAATGTATTATCTTACGAATCTACAAATTGAAATGACAACTGATCGGCTCATTTCAGCCGCAAATTCGCATGCCATCGAAAGCAGGTTCAACATTCGCCGGAAGTTCGCTTTTGAGCCGCGCGAAATCGAGATCGCTATGAAGATTGGTGAGAATCGCGCGCTTGGGCCGCAATTTGGCGATCCAGTCGAGGGTTTCCGGCAAGGAAAAATGACTGGGGTGCGGCGTGTAGCGCAAAGCGTCGACGATCCACACTTCGAGCCCCTCCAGAAAACCGAGGCTCTCGATGGGAATCGCGTTGAGATCCGGCGAATAGGCCACCTTGCCAAAGCGAAAACCGAGCGCGTCAATCTCGCCATGTTTAAGCTGGAACGGAACGGTATCCAGAGGTCCGCCAGGACCATTAATAGTGATAGGTTGGCCTGTTATGAGGCGATGTTCATTTAGCAATGCAGGATAATGGCTGCCGGGTGGCGGTTCGAAAATATAACCGAATTTCGTCCGCACGATCGCCGAGGTGAAGGCATCCATATAGAGGTCGATTTTTCGCCGTGCCATGATGACCAAAGGCCGGATCTCGTCAATTCCATGAATATGGTCGGCGTGCGAATGGGTCAGCAGGATGGCGTCGAGCCGGGCAATGTCGAGCCCGAGCAATTGTTCGCGAAGATCCGGCGACATGTCGACGAGGACTTGGGTCGCGGCGCCGTTCTCCCCGGTGCGCTCGACGAAGATCGAACAGCGCCGGCGTCGGTTTTTGGGATTATTGCGATCGCAGGCGCCCCAGCCTTGGCCGACGCGCGGAACCCCGCCGGAGGATCCGCAGCCGAGGATGGTGAAGGTGAGGCTCACGCCGCTTCCACGCCGATCGCGGGAGCAGGCATCTTGGAAAACAAGCGGAGCGCATTCGCGCTCGTTTCCGCGGCGATTGTTTGCAGCGAAACGCCCTTCACATCGGCCAATGCTTGGGCGGTGGCCGCGACAAATGCCGGTTCGTTGCGCTTGCCGCGATAGGGAACCGGCGCCAGATAGGGCGCGTCGGTCTCGACCAACACCCTGTCCATTGGCACCGCGCGGGCGATCTCCCGCAGCGACCGCGAGTTCTTAAACGTCAAGACGCCGGAAAACGAAATATAGAGCCCTAGCGAAAGCGCGGCCTCGGCAAGCATGACGGACGAGGTAAAGCAATGGAGAAGCCCCGCAAAAGCGCCATTCCTCATTTCGTCCCGTAGAATCGCGGCGATATCGGCGTCCGCGTCGCGCGAATGAATAACAATCGGCAGTCCGCTTTGCCGGGCGGCTGCGATATGGGTGCGGAAAACTCTCGCCGCGATGGCCCGCGGGGTTTTGTCGTAATGATAATCGAGCCCGGCCTCGCCAATGCCGACGCATTTCGGGTGACGCGCCAACTCGACCAAGCGATCTTGCGACACTTCGGCTTCTTCATGCACGTGATGCGGATGGGTCCCAACCGTGCAAAAGACGTCCGGGTGCGTTTCGGCGAGCAGGCTGATCGAAGCAAATGCTTCCGTGCGGGTCGAAATGGTGATTATCCGCTTAAGCCCGGCGGCGCGGGCGCGTTCGACCACGGCATCGCGCTCGGAGGCGAAATCCGGAAAATCGAGGTGGCAATGACTGTCGATCAGCATAATTGCCTCTAGAAACGTGCCGCTACACAGCTAAGGTAGCGGCTGGGTAGGAAATCACCCTGTCCCGCACTTACGCTGCGGACCGCCTCTTGGTGTTGCGCCGATGCCACATCGGCTATTCATTTATGCTTCGGGCGGAATGTTATCGAAGTTTTGACGAAATTTCGAGCCCACCATCTGCCGCGCGGTGGTGTCCGCTTTGCTGCCGCCGAAGATATGCAAGGACGAGGGGTTTGGCAAAAGCCCGATGCCATGGTCAAACCCGTCGCCAGCCTCCATAGAAAGCACAATCAAATCAGGGGAGTCCCTAATGTCTGTTGTGCCGTCAATAATCGTTCTCGTGATAACAGCTCTGCTAGTTTTTCGCCGGGAGCTCACTCAGCCCACGGCCGGCGCCAAGCGGCGTCGTGCACATCGAGCCAAGCTAGTGCCGCGCCCGGAAGCTAGATGGGCTTCCCGCAACGCGCCTTGGCCGCCTCGCCTCGAAAAAGCCGGCCAGGGCCTTCCAGGACCTCACTGAGACACCCGGGGTCGAGATTCGACCCGCGGTGCTTTGGGCCGCGAGGACGTGGCGATGCGTATCGACCTGCATCTCACCGTGGAGTTCTGGAACGGACTCCTTTGAGCGCTTTTGCCCCGGGTCAACGCGGCCATGAAAATGATATGGCAAACTGCGGCTGCTGGGTGGGCTGACGTTACCGAATGTCACCCCCCAGCTGCGGTTTGCGGTGCAGGTTTGCTCACTTCAAGCCGGCCGCTTACCTTCTGGATTTGCAATGCCTGCTCTTTGAGGCTTGCGGCGAGAGCCTTAACTTCCTTCTGCTGCCGCGCAAAGTCCTTCTGCTGCTGCGCGATGGCCGCTTCCAGCTCCTGCACCTTGCGGTGCTCTTTGAGGAACTCGTTAAGCAACATCGCGTTCACCGCCTCATAGCGCACGGTGTTGACCTTCCCTTGGCCGTCGCGCGCCACCAGAACGGGGTTCACTTTTTCGACCTGCTCGGCCACCAGGCCGAACTGCGGGATGCCCGCGGGATCAAGCTCGTGCTTATAGCGGAAGGTCACCGGCTTAAGGGCGAGGATCGCTTCGCTCGCCTTATCCATCGGTTTGATCGCTTCCTTGAAACGCGCCGAGGAGATTATCGTACCGAGTTGACCGTCGCTACCGACAATGACTCCTACGCCACTGGCCACGGTGGCCCCACGAATGCCGGCGATAAATGTCGCATTCTGCTCTCCCATACGGCTGTCGATCAGCACGCTAGACCTCTCGGGAGCAAATCTTCCTCCGCGTCGGTGTAACGCGGAAAAACCGGCGCGGGCGGGGGCAAAAGCGTTCCCGCCACGAGACCTTGCGCGGTCTCGGCGTTAGCGAATTTTCGCGCGTTCGCGGGCGCATTCAAAAGGCCGAGAAGTTTTTCCATCGAAGCCGGCATGAACGGTTGCGTCATGATCGCGACCATACGCAAAACCTCGGCGGTCACATAAAGGATCGTTTGCATCCGTCGGGGATCATTTTTCCCCTTTGCCCAAGGTTCCTCGCTGGCGAAATAGCGGTTGGCTTCGCCGACCACGCGCCAAATCTCGGTCAGGACCATGTGCAAGGCATAGTCTTGCATCGCGGCGCGGGCTTTTGCCGGAAGCGCCGCCGCTTGCGCCAAGAGCGCCTGGTCCGCTGCGCTCATCAGCGCGGCCGGCCCCGGCAATATGCCGCCACAATTCTTCGCCACCATCGACAAGGAGCGCTGCGCGAGATTGCCGAGATCGTTGGCAAGATCGGCATTGATCCTATTGATGATGGCTTCATGCGAATAAGTGCCGTCCTGGCCAAACGGCACTTCGCGGAGCAGAAAATACCGCAACTGGTCGGCGCCATAATGTCCGGCGAGCGCAAGCGGATCGATCACATTGCCGACCGACTTCGACATTTTCTCGCCCCGGTTGAAGAGAAAACCATGGACGACGATTTGGCGAGGCAGCGCAAGTTTGGCCGACATCAGGAACGCCGGCCAATAAACGGCATGAAACCTGGTAATGTCCTTGCCGATCACATGCGCGCTGGCCGGCCAAAAATGCGCGCGCGACGCGGCAGGATCGGGGAAACCGGTTGCGGTGATATAATTCGC
>Ga0153928_1001379_pt1 | contig 10907 bp, 1 predicted proteins | sample TSNJ012MetaG_FD_106656 | JGI IMG/M metagenome (GOLD analysis project Ga0153928, IMG submission 106656) | Attine ant fungus gardens microbial communities from New Jersey, USA - TSNJ012 MetaG | ecosystem: Host-associated > Fungi > Mycelium > Unclassified | place: USA: New Jersey, Wharton State... | reverse complement strand
TTTCAGCAAGGGCAAGAAGAGGCCGGCGCAACCGCTGTGGCTGGGTCAGTGGGACATCGCGGGAAAGACTATTCTGCTGCACGGCGAGCAGGGCCTCGGCGACACCATTCAGTTCGCGCGCTACGTGCCGCTGGTGGCGCAGCAGGGCGCCAACGTGATCCTGGCGGTGCAGCGGCCGTTGACCGCGCTGATGGCCAGCTTGAAGGGCGCGTCGCTCGTTCGCGGCCAAGGAGAGCCGGTGCCGCCTTTCGACGGTTATTGTCCGCTGCCGAGCCTGCCGCTGGCGTTCAAAACAACGCTCGCGACCATTCCGGCCGACGTGCCCTATCTCTCTGCGCCGGCCGAGCGGCTCGCCAAATGGCGGCCCGTTTTGGACGCGCTCCCGCGTCCCCGCGTCGGCCTGATGTGGACCCGGGGGCCGTCGCCGCACGATCGCCGTTCGCTCCCGCTCCGCCTCCTGCAGCCGCTGCTTAAGCTGCCGGACGTTCGATTCGTGGCGTTGCAGAAGGAAGTGCCGGAGAGCGAAGCGGCATTGTTTGCCTCGACCGGCATGCCGAGTTTCGGCGAGCGTCTGGCCGATCTCGCCGACACCGCCGCCATCATCGCGATGCTCGACCTCGTGATCACGATCGACACGTCGATCGCGCATGTCGCCGGCGCGTTGGGCAAGCCGATGTGGGTCCTGCTGCCGTTTTCGTCCGATTGGCGCTGGCAACGCCACCGGACCGACAGCTCCTGGTATCCGAGCGCGCGGTTGTTTCGTCAGCCCGCACCCGGCGACTGGCAGAGCGTGGTCGCGCAGGTCGCAAACGCGTTGCGAGAGCTACCCGCCTAAAACGATCTAATAACCGCCGTCATTTCAACTGTGACCGGTGGCGGATGCCCCGCTTTCGCGGGGCATGACGACTCGGAGGCTAGAGCGTGATGACTTTTCTTCGAATTGTCATCCCGCTCTGACTTATTGTTGGAGCATGATCTTTTCCGAAAACCGGTATCCACTTTTCGGGATCATGCTCTAATCAGCCGCTGGCAAACAGCGGCTTCTGCATGGACGTCGGATCGGTCTGCCCCCCGATCAGGCTCGTGTAAGGTGTCGCAACACTGCCCGTCGAGGACGCGCCGTTTGCGGAGCTGTATGGCGACAGGGCCATCCCTGCGGAGCCATTGCTCGAGCCATTGGGAGCGCTCACTTGCAGCGCCGGGCCCGCGGTATCTGGAGAACTGACCTGCAACGCGGGTTGTTGAGCGGCTGTGATCGGCCCGTCGTCCTTCACGTGCCAGGTGGGGCCCGGATTGGGCAGCGGGCTGGCTGCGAGGATCGAGAAGCCGTTCATTTCCCAGATCGACGGCGTCCCGTCGTTGTTCTGCCACACGATGTCGGCCATGCCGTCGCCGTTGACATCGCTCGTTCCGATCGCGTGCCAGGTCGCGCCGGGGTTGGGCAGAACGGCGGCGCTCGCGATCGATGTGCCGTTCATCTCCCAGATCGCCGGCAGGCCGTCGTTGTTCTGCCACAGAATGTCGGCCTTGCCGTCGCCGTTGAAGTCCCCGGTTCCGATCGCATGCCAGCTCGGGCCCGGATCCGCCTGCCCCAACGAGTATGTGATGACCGCGGCGCTGGCGATCGAGCCGCCGTTCATCTCCCAAATCACCGGCAGGCCGTCGTTGTTCTGCCACAGGATGTCGGACTTGCCGTCGCCGTTGAAGTCGCCTGCCCCGATGGCGTGCCAAGTCGGACCCGGATCCGGAAGCACGATCCCGGTGGCAACCGAGGTGCCGTTCATCTCCCAGATGGCCGGCAGGCCGTCGTTGTTTTGCCACAGGATGTCGGCGTTGCCGTCGCCGTTGAAATCGCCGGTGGCGATCACGTGCCACGACGGCCCCGGGTTCGGCAGCGTCACCGTGCTGATGACGCTGGTCCCGTTCATTAGCCAGATTTCCGGCAGGCCGTCCTTGTTCTGCAGGATGATGTCGGCGTCGTTGTCATGGTTGAAGTCGGCCGTCGCTTCGACGCTCCAACCGTTCGGCGTCGTTATGGTGGCCGACGAAGTGACGCTGAACCCGTTGAGCAGTTCGACCATGACGTTCGGGGTGCCGAAGAACGGGACGTTCTGCAGCAACAGGTCGGACTTGTCGTCGCCGTTGAAGTCGTTCTTGACCGATCCGCCGATCGAGATGGTGGTGGTGGCGGCCGTGCTCAGGTTGTTGGAGCCATTGCCGTCGTTGACCACCCAGCTCACGGTGCGGGTGCGATTGAGGTTGCCGTTGCTCGGATTGTTGCCCGACGCGAAGGTGACCGAATCGAGCACCTGGCTGTAGTGCGCGAGCGTGTCGACGCCCGAAAGCGTGAGCGTCTCGTTCGCCGCGTTGTAGCTCGCCGTGATGTTGGTGCCCGTGGTCGTGGCGGAGAGCACGTCGCCGTCGCCCGCGAACGAGCCGCTGGTGATCGCCACCGTGGCGCCGGCAAGAGTCAGACCGTCGGGATCCGACGCCGTGACGTTGGGCGAGATCACGATCGTATGGTGCGGCTGGAATCCGTCGAGGGTCGCGACGTTCGATAGCGTCGGCGGGTCGTTGACGTTGGTGATGCTGACCGTCGAGGTCACCGGCGTGCTGACGTTCACGCCGCCGTTCGCCGTGCCGCTCGGATCCGTCAAGGTCCAGGCGATGGTGCGCGTCGGGTTCGAGCCGAAGTCCGTCGGGTTCTCGCCGGCACTGAACGTGACCGAGTCGAGCACCTGCTGGTAATGCGCGAGCGTGTCGACTCCCGACAATGTCAGCGTCTCGCTCGACGAGTTGTAGCTCGCCGTGATGCCGGTGCCCGCGGTCGTGGCGGAGAGCACGTCGCTGTCGCCCGCGAACGTGCCGCCGGTGATCTTGACCGTGGCGCTCGACAGGTTGACATCGTCCGGATCGGTGACCGAGACGTTGCCCGACAGTGTCGCCGCGGCGCCTTCCTCCGTATAGTTCGCACTGGTGGCAACGTTCGCGAGGGTGGGCGCGTCGTTGACGTTGGTGATGCTGATCGTCGACGTCACCGGCGTGCTGACCTGCGAACCGCCGTTGGCGGTGCCGCTGCCGTCGTTGAGCGTCCACGTGACGGTGCGGGTCGGGTTGGAGCCGAAGTCCGTCGGGTTCTCGCCGGCACTGAACGTGACTGTGTCGAGCACCTGCTGGTAATGCGCGAGCGTGTCCGAGCCGGTGAGCGTGAGCGTCTCGGTCGAGGAATTGTAGGTGACGGTGACGTTCCCGATCGCCGTCGCGGAGAGCTGGTCGTGGTCGTTGGCGAACGTGCCGCCGGTGATCTGCACCGTGGCGCTTACCAGGCTGAGGTCGTCCGGATCGGTGACGGAGACCGCGCTCGACAAGGTCGCCGCGCTGCCTTCCTCGGTGAAGAACGCCGTGCTCGCGACGTTGCCGAGCGTCGGCGGATCGTTGACGTTGGTCAGGCTCACCGTGGTGGTGACGAGGTTGCTCAGCTCAACGCCGCCGTTGGCGGGGCCGCCGTCGTTGACCTGCCACGCGAGGGTGCGGGTCGCGTTCGAGCCGAAGTCGGTCGGGTTCTCTCCGGCGTTGAACTTGACCGAGTTAAGGGCCGTTACGTAATGAGCGAAGGTGTCGGTGCCGGTGAGAGTTAGCGTTTCGGTGCTGGAGTTGTAGCTCACCGATATCGAGGCGTTACCAGTTGCCGAGAGAACATCGCCGTCGTTCGCAAAGGTGCCGCCGACGATCTTCACGGTCGCCCCCGCGAGCGTGACGTTGTCGACGTCCGTGACCGTCGCCGCGGGCGAGAGGCTTGCTGCCGCCGTTTCCTCGGTCCACGAGGCAACGGTACTGCCGAGCGCGAGCGTCGGGGCGTCGTCGACGTTGGTGATGCTGATCGTCGACGTCACCGGCGTGCTGACCTGCGAACCGCCGTTGGCGGTGCCGCTGCCATCGTTGAGCGTCCACGTGACGGTGCGGGTCGGGTTGGAGCCGAAGTCCGTCGGGTTCTCGCCGGCGCTGAACGTGACTGTGTCGAGCACCTGCTGGTAATGCGCGAGCGTGTCCGAGCCGGTGAGCGTGAGCGTCTCGGCCGAGGAATTGTAGGTGACAGTGACGTTCCCGATCGCCGTCGCGGAGAGTTGGTCGTGGTCGTTGGCGAACGTGCCGCCGGTGATCTGCACCGTGGCGCTCACCAGGCTGAGGTCGTCCGGATCGGTGACGGAGACCGCGCTCGACAAGGTTGCCGCGCTGCCTTCCTCGGTGAAGAAGGCCGCGCTCGCGACGTTGCCGAGCGTCGGCGGATCGTTGACGTTGGTCAGGCTCACCGTGGTGGTGACGAGGTTCGAAAGCTCTACGCCGCCGTTGGCGGTGCCGCCGCCGTCGTTGACCTGCCAGGTGACGAGGCGGCTCGGGTCGGAGCCGAAGTTGGTCGGGTTCTCGCCTGACGTGAACACGACGTTGTCGAGGACGTGATCGTAGTCGACGATGGTGTCGGCGCCCGACAGCGTCAGCGTCTGGGTCGAGGAATTGTAGCTGTAGGTGACGTTGATCCCGCTGTAGGTGCCGCTGGTCTGCGCGGTGCCGAGGGTCGTGTCGAACACTTCGAGCTGATCGGCGGAGAGCCCGCCGCTGGCGATCTGCACCGTCGCGCCGGTGAGAGTGACGTCGTCGACGTCGGTGACCGATGCGCTCGGCGCCAAGGTGGCGTTCGCGCCCTCCTCGGTCCAGGACGCCGAGGTGGTGCCGAGCGCCAGCGTCGGCGCGTCGTTGATCCGCGTGACGTCGATGGTCGAGGTCGTGCTGCCGACCTGGCTGCCGCCGTTGGCGGTCCCGCTGCCGTCGTTGAGCGTCCAGGTGACGCTGCGCGTCGGGTCGGAGCCGAAATCGGTCGGGTTTTCCCCGCCCTGGAACGTCACCAGCTCCAATGCCTGCTGGTAATGCGCCAGCGTGTCGGAACCGGCGAAGGTGACGAGGCCGTTGCCGGCGAAGGTCGGCGTGATGTTGGTGCCGCCGATAGCGATGCCGCTGGTCTGCCCGGCAACCAGGAGCGTATCGCCCGTGAACGAACCACCCGTGATCGACACCGTGGCGCTGACGAGATCAAGGTCATCGGCATCGGTAATCGTGATGGAGGGCGACAAGGTCGTCGCCGCCGGCGATTGTTCTTCCGTCCACGCCGCGGTCGTGGTGCCGAGCGCCAAGCTCGGCGGATCGTTGACGTTGGTGATGCTCACCGTCGTGGTGACGGGCGTGCTGGCCGAGCCGACGTGGTCGGTGACCACCCAAGAAATGCTCCGCGTCGGGTTGGAGCCGAAGTCGGTCGGGTTTTCGCCCGCATTGAAGGTGACGGAATCCAGCACGCTCTGATAGTTCGCCAGCGTATCCGAGCCGGTCAGCGTCAATGTCTCGGTCGACGAGTTGTAGGTCGCCGTGATGCTGGTGCCGGTCGTGGTGGCCGAGAGCACGTCCTGATCGTTGGAGAACGTGCCGCCCACAATCTGGACAGTCGCCGAGAGCTGCGTGTTCACCCCGTCCGGATCGGAGATGGTGATGTTGGGCGAGAGCGTCGACGCGGGCGGCGACTGCTCCTCGGTCCAGGACGCGTTGGTCAGGCCGCTCAAGGTCGGCGGCTGGTCGATGGTCAGCGTCTCGGTCTGCGCCGTGCTGGTGTCGAACCCGCCGTTGGCCGTGCCGCTCGGGTCCTGCACCGTCCAGGAGAGGGTGCGCGTCGGGTTCGAGCCGCCGTGGATCGGATCGCCGGCGGTCGAATGCCAAGTGATGGAATCGAGCGCCGTCTGATAAGCCGCAAGCGTATCCGTGCCGGAAAGCGTGAGCGCCTCGGTCGACGAGCTGTAGGAGAAACTGATCGAGCCGCTGTCGAGGGTGCCGCTGGTAGCGCCGTTGATAGCGAGCACGTCGCCATCGCCGGCGAATGTGCCGGCGGTGATGGAGACGGTGGCGTTCTTGAGGAAGAGGTCGTCCGCGTCGGTGACGGTCACGCTGGGCGAGAGGGTCACCGTGCTGGTGGGCGCGGCGGCAATCGAGGTATTGACGCCGCTCAGCGTCGGCGCGTCGTTGATGAAGGTGACGCTGATCGTGCTGGTAGCGGTTCCGACCTGGATGCCGCCGGCGTTGGTGCCGCCGCCGTCGTTGAGCGTCCAGGTGACCGTGCGGGTCTTATCGGAGCGGAAATCGTCCGGGTTCTCGCCGTTGTTGAACGTCACCAGCTCGAGGGCCGACTGATAGTCCGCCAGCGTGTCGGAACCGCTGAAGACGACGAGCCCGTTGCCGGCGAACGTCGGCGTGATGTTGGTGCCGGAGATGACGATGCCGCTGGTCTGGCCGGAGACTAGGAGCGTATCGCCGGTGAACGAGCCACCGGTGATCGACACCGTGCCGCTGACGAGGTCGAGGTCGTCCGCGTCGGTGATCGAGACGGTCGGCGACAAGGTTGTCGCGGCCGGCGATTGTTCTTCCGTCCACTGCGCGGTCGTGGTGCCGAGTGCCAGCGTCGGCGGATCGTTGACGTTGGTGATGCTGACCGTCGTGGTGTTGATCGGCGAATTGACGTCGCTGCCGCCGTTGGCGATGCCGCCCGGGTCCGTCACCGTCCAGCTGACGAAGCGGGTCGTGTTCGAGCCGAAATGGGTCGGGTTCTCGCCGGCCGAGAAGGTGATCTCGTCGAGCGCGGTCTGGTAATGCGCGAGCGTATCGGTGCCGCTCAGCGTGAGCGTCTCGGTACTCGAGTTCCAGGAGACCGTGATGGAGCCGCTGACAACGGTGCCGCTGGTGGCGCCGTTGACCGAGAGCGTATCGCCGTCGCCCGCGAAGCCCCCCGCGACCGAGATGGTGGCGCTCTTGAGGTCCAGATCGTCCGGGTCAGTGACCGCAATCCCGCCCGATAGCGTCGTCGCGCCGACTTGCTCCTCGGTGTACTGCGCGGTGGTGGCGACGTTCGAGAGCGTCGGCGGGTCGTTGACGAAGGTGACGCTGACCGTGCTGGTCGCGGTCCCGATCTGAACGCCGCCGGCATTGGTGCCGCTGCCGTCGTTGAGCGTCCAGGTGATCGTGCGGCTGGTATCCGAGCCGAAGTCGGTCGGGTTCTCGCCGCCGTTATAGGTCACCAGCTCGAGCGCCGACTGGTAGTCCGCGAGCGTGTCCGAACCGGAGAAGATGACGACCCCGTTGCCGCTGAAGGTCGGCGTAATGTTGGTGCCGGAGATGACGATGCCGCTGGTCTGCCCGGCGAGCAGGAGCTGATCGCCCGTGAACGCGCCGCCGGTGATCGACACCGTGGCGTTGACGAGGTCGAGGTCGTCCGGATCGGTGATCGAGAGGGTCGGCGACAAAGTCGTCGCCGCCGGCGATTGCTCCTCGGTCCACGCCGCGGTCGTGCTGCCGAGCGCGAGGGTCGGCGGGTCGTTGACGTTGGTGATGCTCAGCGTCGTCGTCGTCACCGAGCTGGTGTCCAGGCCGCCGTTGGCCGTGCCGCTCGGGTCCGTCGCGACCCAGGTGATGGTGCGGGTCGTGTCCGAGCCGAAATCGGTCGGGTTTTCGCCGGAAACGAAAGTGACGTCGTCGAGCGCGGTCTGATAGGCCGCGATCGTGGCGGCGCCGGTGAGAGTGAGCGTGTCGGTCGACGAATTGTACGAGACGGTGATGGAGCCGCCGTCGATGGTGCCGCTGGTGGCGCCGCTCACCCCGAGCGTGTCGCCGGTGAACGCGCCGCCGGCGATCTTCACCGTGGCGCTGTTAAGGTCCAGGTCGTCGGGATCCGCAATCGACGCGGCCGGCGAGAGCGTCACCGAACCGTGTTCCTCGGTGTAGTGCGCGGGGTTCGTGAAGCCGGAGAGCGTGGGCGGATCGTTGACGAACAGGACGCTGACAGTCGAGTTCAGCGGCGAACTGGTGAGCAAGCCGTCGTTGACCACCCAGGTAAGCGTGCGCGAGGTGTCGGTGCGGGTGAAGTCAGTCGGGTTTTCGCCGCTGTGATACTCCACGTCCTGCAGCGCGGTCTGGTAGTTGGCAAAAGAATCGATGCCGGTCAGCACCAACTCGCCGGAGCTGGCGATGTAGTTGAAGGCGATGGTGCCGTCGCTGAAGGCGTCGGTCAGGGTATCGCCGGAACGGAATCCGCCGGTGATGCTCACCGTCGCGCCGGCCAACATGCCGTTGTCGGTGTCGCTGGCGCTGGCGCTCGTGATCAGGGCGACGCTCGCCCCGTCCTCTGTGAACGTGTTCGTCACCGCGCTGATCGACAGCGACGGCGCGTTGTCCATCGCCATGCCGTCGGGGAAGAGGCCGTTGGTGTTCGTGATCTGCAGGAAGGCGGTCGGCGTCTGCGCCACCGTTCCGCCGGTCAGGCTGCCGATGTAGATCCGAGCGTCCACGGTCGGCGTGACGCCGATAAACGAGGTCTCGTCTTCGACGTAGTACTTGCCGGTGGCGGGATCGACGTCGATGTAATGCAGGCCGCCGTCGGGCAGGCCCGAACTCGAGGACGAGGCGTTCGGGGTCGGCTGCAGCCAGACAGTACCGTAGTTTCCCGCCGTATTGCCGTTGATCGCGTAGGAGAATATGCCGCCGTTGGTGTTGCCAGAGATCGGGTCGGTGGCGAAATAAATCGTCTCGGTCGCGCTGTCGAAGTCGAGCCCTTCGAGCTGGCCGAGAGAACTGGGGAAGAAATTCGGTATTCCGTTCGTATCGGAGGGCGAGACCGGCAATTGCGACAGCGTCACCGACGAGGCGGTCGACGTGACGCCGGTGGCCACGTAGAGGAAGTTTGTTTTAAGTGTTACAGTGCCGGTGCCTTCGTGCGCTGACTCCTCCGTGAAAAAGGCCTTGCCGTCGGCGAGATCCAAAGCAAAATCTGAAAATCCGACGTTGGTGCCAGACACGCTGAGGGTGGCGAGCGTGGTCAGGCCGGTGCCATCGTAGTTCATCCGATCGAAAAAGGCCTCGCCCCGGGTGGCACCGCTGGGGATGGCGTTCTCGATGAAATAGATTTGATGGTGGATGGTATCGAGCTCGATGCCGGTAATGGCGCCCGCATTTGCGACGCTGGTACCGAACGTGTCGGAATAGAGCGTCTGGAAAGTCGGCGTCGCGGTCGGAGTGCCGACCGCTTGGGACAGCGTGCCTTCGAGGATGCGGTTATGGCCCTCGCCGTCGGAGTCGACGAAAAAGTACAGGTTCTTGTTGACGTCGAGGGCGATGTCGGTCGGATGAACGATCTGAGTGCTGCCGTTATACAGCGTGGTCGCGTTCGACGCGGTGTTACTGCCGTTGTTGTTGTCGACGTGGACGATGGCGTTGTCACCGCCCGCCGCCGCGACCCAGATTTCGGTATTCGGAGTGCCGGCAAGCTCGCCCTGGAAATTCGAAAGTGCATTCGCCGTGAAAGGCGCGTTCGCGTCGTTCGTCGGCGTGCCGTTCGACGACGTGTTGAGCGTCCAACTGCCGCCGCCTGAAACGCTGCCGACGAGCTGGGTCGAGGCCTCGACCGGCGCGCCGCCCGCGAAAGTGGAAAAATCGTTGATGAACTGCTGGCCGACGGCGCCAAGTCCGACGTCACAGCCGTAAAGCTTGATGCTGCCGTTCGGCGCCAGCGCGGCGCCGATTTCGGCGAGCGCGTTGGAATAAGAGGCAAGGCTGGAATCGGTAATGGACGAGGAGCCGAGTTCCATCTCGCCGGATTCGCCGTGACCGACGATGGAAATCGACGACAGGTCGGTGAAATTATTTTGCGCCAGGATGTCGGCGATCTGCTGGACGCCGTCGCTCGAGGAATCGATGACGAACGCCTGCTCGCCCGGCGACAGGCCGTCGAGCAGGGCCTGTAGGTCGGGCACGCTCGAATCGATGAAGACGATGCTTTGCGCCGTATACGTCGTCACGATCGGACTCCCCTCAAGCCTGGTTGTTCTTTGGGTTCGACGCGGTCAGACGCGAGCCGCTCCGCCTATCCGGAGGTCACGGCTCGATAGCAAGTGGCAAATGCCTATTCGGATCACTCGGGATGGGCTCGCTGCTCGAGTTCAATACGGAATGCGCGCAACCTCGCGCGCGAACGCCCGTCCCCGAGACAGCCAAACCCCTGCGCCCTTCGCTGCACTAACGTCGGCTCGAATTATGGGAACTCTGCGCGCCGTCCATCCACCCGGCGATCGGCGCACCGAGAAACCTTCCCTCGTGAAAGCCCCAGGTAGTCTGTTTACCAATTTCGAACCTATCATGTCCCCTCGCGGCGGCACAAGCGCGCCTGGCCCGCGCTATCGTGCCGCGGTGCGTGGGTGGGGCAAGCCGTTTTCACATTCGCTTGAATGCCGGTGCCCTGCTCGCTTTTCTCTCTGCGATCGGCTTCACGGGCTGATTTCGGACCGTGGACCCGATTCGAGCGGGGCATCTTGCCGTCCAATGCCGACTTCCGAGGTACTCCACCAATAGACAACGCGAAATCGCGAACAGCGCGCACGCTCCGGCATGATTATTCTCAAGGGCTGACCAGTCGTTGCGCCGGCGAGGCTAAACGGGCGGAAGAACAGCGAAGAAAATGCAATTGCTAAGCGGTCGCTTTGGGCGGAAGCGCAAGATAATAATCCATTGGAAACGAAAGTTGACGGCGGTATCACTCGTCGACGGTCTCGGCGGGCGGCCGTCTTTGAATCTCTTGCGCGAAGCTCAGGGAGCAGATCATGGCCCAACCCTATGTCGGCGAAATTCGCATATTTGCCGGCAATTTTAACCCCGCCGGCTGGCAGTTCTGCAGCGGACAATTGTTGCCGATCTCCCAATACGACGTGCTCTTCAATCTGATCGGCACGACCTATGGGGGCGACGGTCAGTCGACCTTCGCGCTGCCCGACCTGCGCGGCCGAGCGCCAGTTCACTTCGGCACAAGCCCGGTTTCCGGCGCTAATTAC
>Ga0153928_1001378_pt1 | contig 10909 bp, 10 predicted proteins | sample TSNJ012MetaG_FD_106656 | JGI IMG/M metagenome (GOLD analysis project Ga0153928, IMG submission 106656) | Attine ant fungus gardens microbial communities from New Jersey, USA - TSNJ012 MetaG | ecosystem: Host-associated > Fungi > Mycelium > Unclassified | place: USA: New Jersey, Wharton State... | reverse complement strand
TCTTCCCAGGTTTCGAGCGGTTCGCCGTCGAGCGCTGCGGGAAAGCGAACGCAGAACCCCTGGTCGAGGTGAAGACCGACGACGCTCACCTCCGTCCCGCGCGGAAAGTACGTGCCGTCCTTCCAGAGTGTGCCGTACGTCGTGTTATAGATAGCGCCGATCTTCAGCGGTTCGTCCATATCGTTACGAAAGTACCCCAAACGGGTCCATTGGTTTCTCACCGATGTACGTGAGGACGCTCTTGGTCTCCGAATAGAGGCGCATCGTCTCCATACCCAACTCGCGCCCATACCCCGACTCTTTGTAGCCGCCGAACGGCACGCCCGGAAATACGGCATATGGCGTGTTGATCGCGACCGAGCCGCATCGAATTCCGCGCGCGACGCGGTTGGCACGCCCGACGTTCGCCGACCAGACGCTCGCCGCCAATCCATACTCGCTCGCGTTAGCGAGCGCAATCGCCTCGGCTTCGTCGCGGAAGCGGACGAACGTAGCGACCGGGCCGAAAATCTCTTCGCGCGCGATTGCGTGCGAGTGCTCCGCCTCGAACGCCGTCGGACTCCAGAACGTTCCGGCCGCGAACGCTTCGCCAATCGCGGCGGATGAACCGCCGAAGAGCGGCTTCGCGCCTTCTGCAACGCCGATCTCACAGTAGCTCTTGATCTTTTCGTACTGTTCGCGCAGCGTGATTGCACCGATCTGCGTCTTCGGATCCTCGGGATCGCCGATGCGAATCTTCTTCGCCTTCTCGCTGAACGCGCTCACGAACCGGTCGAAGATATCCGATTGTACGAGGATGCGCGAGCGCGCTTCGCAGCACTGGCCCGCATTGTAGAAGACGCCGTAGAGCGCGCCGGCTACCGCCGCGTCGAAATCGGCATCGTCGAAGACGACCGACGGTGATTTTCCGCCGAGCTCGAGCGTCACGCGCTTGAGCGTCCGTGAGGCTTCGGCGGCAACGCGCTTACCCGTCTCGGTCGATCCGGTGAACGCGATCTTGTCGATGCCCGGATGTTCGACCATCCACGCACCGACCGGCCGCGTCGAGCCGGTGACGACGTTGAGCACGCCCTCCGGAACGCCGGCTTCGAGTGCGAGCCGTCCGAGCTCGAGCGCCGTTAATGGCGTGACGGATGAGGGTTTGAGAACGATCGTACAGCCGGCGGCCAAGGCCGGCGCGACCTTCCACGATGCAAGCAAAAGCGGAAAGTTCCAGGGCACGATCGCGCCGACGACGCCGACCGGTTCGCGCACCGTGTTCGCCAGGTAGGTCGGGATCGGCGGCGGCAGCGTTTCGCCGTAGTTCTTCGTTGCGGCGCCGGCGTAGAACTCGAACGTATCCACGATCGCGGCAAGCTCGCCTTTGGCCGTCGCGATCGTCTTGCCGTTGTCGCGAACTTCGAGCAGCGCAAGTTCCGGCGCATGTTCGCCGATCAGCTGCGCGAGCTTATAGATAATCTTTGCGCGTCGCGAGGCCGCCATCGTCGGCCATTTTCCAGCGAAGGCCGCGCGCGCGGAGGTCACCGCGGCGTCAACGTCTTCGTGCGTCGCGTCCGCTACCTCGGCGATCTTCGCGCCTGTTGCCGGATTGCGGTCTTCGTAAAGGCTGCCATCGCCGGCATCGCGCCAAGCGCCGCCGATCAGAAGCTGCGTCTTCATTAAGGTTGAGGTCGAGGTCATGTCGCTGCCTTCAACTCCACGCGTTCGAATACCGTTGCAATCCCCTGCCCGACGCCAATGCACATCGTCGCCAAACCGTAACGGCCGCGACGGCGGCGCAACTCGTGCAGCAGCGTCGTGGCGATCCTCGCGCCGCTTGCGCCGAGCGGATGTCCGAGCGCAATCGCACCCCCGTTTACGTTGGTGATCGCCGGGTCGAGTGCAAGATCGCGCATGCACGCGATCGCCTGCGCCGCGAAGGCTTCGTTTATCTCGACGAGATCGAACTCGCTCACGGTCAATCCGAGGCGTGCGAGCGCCTTCTGCGTCGCGGGAATCGGACCGAGCCCCATGACGTCGGGTGCTACACCCGCCGAGGCGCCGCCGAGAAAGCGCGCCATCGGCGCGAATCCGCGCCTGCGCGCTACTTCGGCTTCGCAGAGCAGCAACGCCGCCGCGCCGTCATTGATTCCCGACGAGTTGCCGGCCGTTACGGTCCCTTCTGCTTTGAAGGCAGGACGCAGCTTCGCGAGCGCGGCGAGCGTCGACTCGGGACGCGGATGCTCGTCCACCGCGAACGACGCTTTATCACCGCGCACGCCCGGTACGTCGACCGCGACGACCTCGCCGGCGAACTTCCCGCTCGCCAGCGCCTCTTTCCATTTCAGCTGCGAAGCGAGCGCGAATGCGTCTTGCTCTTCGCGTGAAATGCCATAGCGCTCGGCGACCCTCTCCGCGGTCTCACCGAGAGAGATTGTCCACTCCTGCGGCATCGCGGGATTGACCATGCGCCAACCGAGTACCGTATCGAAGATCTGCTGCTTGCGCCCGAACGGCGACTCGGATTTCGGCATCACGTACGGAGCACGCGTCATGGATTCGACGCCGCCCGCGACCATGACGTCACCTTCGCCGCAAGCGATCGCGTAAGCCGCGGCGTTGATCGCCTGAAGACTCGAACCGCAGAGCCGGTTTACCGTCACACCCGGCACCTCGACCGGGAATCCCGCGAGCAGGGCCGCCATCCGTGCGACGTTTCGGTTATCCTCGCCGCTCTGGTTGGCGGCGCCGAAGTAGATGTCGTCTATTGCGGTGGGCGCGATGCCGGTGCGCTCGACGAGCGCGCGCAGAACGATTGCCGCAAGATCGTCGGGACGGACGCCGGCGAGCCGCCCACCGTAGCGGCCGATCGGCGTACGCACCGCATCGATGACCCAGACCTCGCGACTCATTGCGAAGCCTCCTCCGCTTCGGGCTCCTCGTCGGGCTCTTCGGCGAGGTCGAGGATCCACAGCGATCGGTGCGGGGCGAAGGCATCGCCCTCCGAATCGGCCAGCCGCCTTAAGATGCGTTTTACGCGCCCGCCGCCGATCTCGCGACCCCATTGAATCGGTCCGATCGGATAGTTAGCACCCAGCCGCATGGCGGCGTCGATATCGTCGGCGGACGCGATATCTTCGGCGATCGCAACGATCGCTTCGTTGACGATAGATCCGACGGTTCTTCCGAGAAAGAGTCCCGGCAAATCTTCGACCAAGACGGCGCCTTTACCGAGATTAGCGAAGAGCTCTTGTGCGAGCGCGAGGGCATCGTCGGAGACGCTCTCCGAGTCGCAAATCTCCACCACCGACTGAGCTTCGAGCGAGCCCAGCAGACCATATCCGACCACACGCTCGGGGTGTCGCAAGCGCCGCGCGCAGACAGCGAGATCCGTCGCGTACGCATCTACGAAGAAGACACTCTCGGCGCCGAGCAGCGAGTCCAGCTCGGCGAGGATCTCCCCGCGATCGTTCACGCCGTCGCCCGCATCAACGACGACCGTCGTTTCCGCCTTGAGCTCGTCGAGCAACTCATCGTTTTCGATGCGCTGCAGGTTCGCATAGCGTTCGGAGAGGCGTTCCGCGAGTTCGTCGGCACGCGCACCGAATCCGAGGATCGCTACGATCTCTTGCGAGTCGGAATCGGCCGGCACCGATTCGGGCGTGGCGTCGTAGCGTCCGGGATTTCCATCCCGATAGACGTAGAAGCCTTCGCCGCTCTTGCGCCCAAGCAACCCTTGTGCAACCATCCGCCGCTGGATCTCGATCGGGGCGAAGCGTCGTGCTTCCGTACGTTCGTAAATAGACTCAGTCGTGGCGAGATTTACGTCGAGACCGATCAGATCCATCAGCTCGAACGGCCCCATCCGAAATCCCGCTCCGCGCGCTAGTGCATCGAGCTCTTCGGCCGACGCAACACCTCCCTCGAGCGCGCGCAGCGCTTGAAGATAGAAAGGACGCGCGACGCGATTGACGATGAATCCCGGCGTGTCGGCGGCAAGCACCGGAGTCTTTCCGCATCGCTCCGCTAACTCGTACGCACGCGTCAAGACCTCATCGGTCGTCTCCGGTGCCGCGACGACTTCCACAAGCGCCATCTTCGCCGGCGGATTGAAAAAATGCAGACCGAGGACTCGCTCAGGGTGCGTGGCGACGTCGGCAAGCTCGCCGACTGAGAGCGCCGAGGTATTCGTCGCCAGCAACGCGTCCGGCGCAAGCGCTCGCGAGAGCGCGATGAAGACGTCTCGCTTGAGATCGAAACGCTCGGGAACTGCTTCGACGGCGACGGCGGCATCGCTACTCGGGGGAATCGCATCGAGCCAGCGGATGCGCTCGAGATCCGAAGGATCGCCGGAACGTTCCGCTTCGCGCTGCATCCGTGCCGCGGCGCGCTCACGTGCGGCGGCAAGCGGTTCGACCACGTCTACGTCGTAGCCGCCCCGCGCGGCGACGTACGCGATACCGGCGCCCATCGTTCCGCCACCAACGACCAAGAATCGCTCTCTCATCGCCGGCCGTCCTTCGGGAGAGGAGGTGAAAAGGCTTCGCCATAGATGAGCGCCAGATGGAGAAACCGATTTGGCGCCTGCGAGCGTCGCGCTATATCGTCGAGTCGCCCTATCTGCGCCTGCGCGAAGATGAGGTCGAGCTGCCCGATGGGACGATCGTTCCGAACTACTACGTCCGCGAGTCGCAGGGCTTCGTCGCCGTCGTCGCCTTGACCAGCGACGGGCACGTCGTCCTGGTCCGCCAGTATCGCTACGGCTCCGATTCGATCCATCTCGAGCTCCCCGCCGGAATGCTCCTCGACGGCGAGGATCCGCACGACTGCGCTCTGCGCGAGCTCGCCGAGGAGACGGGGTACGAAGTCGAGCGTTGCGAGCTTGCCGGCCGATTCTACGCTGAGCCGGTCCGCTCCACGGCCTGTGCTTACGTTTATATAGCCGCCGGCGCCCGCAGAGTACGAGAACCCTCGCCCGATCCGACCGAGCACCTCGAGGTCGAGCTTGCGCCGCTCTCGGAGTTCCGCGCGATGCTCGCGGACGGCCGGATCGACACCGGGGCCTCTATTGCGGCGGGACACCTCGCGCTCGACCGTTTGACGGCCTTTTTGAAACCTGGGAGCGAGGGCGGCGGTACGTCAGGTCGAGGATGAAAAACGTGACTAGGCCCAAGCTCAACCCCATGCTTTCGCTCTTCTTGAAACTAACGGCGGTCGTCGCGGTCGCGATCGTCGTGCTCGTCGTAGCGGGATATCTCTTGAAGATCGTCCTGATCGCCGCAATCATCGCGGCGGTCGTCGTCGGCGCCTTCTTCGTTTACAACTTTTTCAAGCGCCGCTCAAACTATCCGGTAATCCGCTAAGCGCTCAGCCACTCCCCTAGTACTTCCGTGACGAAAGCGGGCTCTTCCAGCATCGGAAGGTGCCCGCTCTGCGCGCACGTCACGAATGCCGCGTGCGGAAATCTGGCGGCTATCGCGTGCGCCTCTTCCAACGGAACGACTCGGTCTTGCCCGCCGGCGATCACCATCACCGGAAGATCGAGATCTTCGGCGATGTCTTCCGACGACGGGCGCAGCGCGATTCCACGCAAGGTCGCGACCATGCCGGGCGCCGCATTCGCGCGCGCGATTTTGTAAGCGCGTTCGACGATCTTCGGCTTCTCTTCCAGCGTTTGCGCAGAGAGCAGACGCGGCAAGTAGGCCTCGATTAGCGGTTCGATGCTGGCCTCGCGCTCGACGCGAGCCGCGAGTATTTCGCGCCCGGCAGCCTCGCCGGGCGTATCGGCGCGCAGCCGGCTGGTAACGAGTGCGAGACGCGTGACGCGCTCGCTGAACATCCGCGCGAAGGCCATCGCGACGTAACCACCCATCGAGTGTCCGACCAGTGCCGCGCGGCCGATTCCAAGCGCATCGAGTAGCGCGGCGACGTCACCGGCAAGCCGTTCCATGAGATACGGACCCTCAGTAGCACTCGAGGTTCCCGCACCGCGCAAGTCCGGACGAATCGCGCGGAACGCACGTGCGAGCGCATCCGCTTGATGCTCCCAAATCTCGCGCGTCATCGGAAAACCATGGATCAAAACGACTGCATCATCGTGTTCTCGCCCGCCGACGATTGCATCTATGCGCGCACCGTCATCGCCCAAAACTTGCATTGAAACGCGTAATACTGTATAAGGTAGGCAACACCCCTGGTCGCTTGCCGACCAGAGAAAGGATGACTCGTACTAACGATGGCAGTTAGAAAGAGAGCGCGCAAAGCGGCCGTGAAGAAAGCGGTTGCAGTCGCGTTGGTTCGCAAAGCGGTCCGCAAGAGAGTTCGCCGTAAGGTGGCTCGCAAGGTGGTCCGTCGCGCTGTAGCGCGCAAAGTCGTTCGCAAGAAGGTGCGCCGTAAAGTCGCCCGCAAGGCGGTTCGACGTAAAGTCGCCCGCAAGGTGGTTCGACGTAAAGTGGCCCGGAAGGCCGTTCGCAAGAAGGCCGTCCGCAAGGCGGTTCGTAAGAGAGCCCGCCGCAAAAAGGCCTAGCAAACGACCCACGACTCCGCACCGTTCTAACGGGCGGAGTTATTTATAGCCAAGCGAGTCGCGATCGTCGCGACTCGCTACTTTTTACGGGCCGTTCGCCTTAAACGGCGCGCACTGCCGGGCGTAGGAACCAGATCGCGATCAGCAGCGCGGTGCAGATTGCACCGGCCAGCGCGAACGTCTCGCGCAGGCCGATCGCCGAGGCAACGGCCCCGTCGACGAGGGCTCCGAGCGGGACGACGCCGATCGCGATCATCGTGTAGATCGAGAGCGCGCGACCACGAACCTCGTCGGGCGATAGCATCTGGATCAACGTATTGGTCGCGCCGAGCGAGGCCAACGTTCCGACTCCGATTGCAAAGAGCACCCCAAGCGCAGTGGCAAGCGCTGGGACGAATCCGAGCGCGAGTACGCCGAGCGACATGATCAGGCTCGATTGCACCCAGAGTGCCGAGCGGCGCTCGCGCTGCGCGAAGTACGCCGTCACGAGCGCGCCGCCTAACCCGCCAATACCGATTGCCGAAACGGCCCAGCCGAGCCCGCGCGCGCCCGCGTGCAAGACGTTGACGGCGAGCGCCGGCACGAGCTGACTGTACGGCCGCGTCAGCAGCGACGTAACGAGTTGCGCCAGGATGATCCAGCGCAGCGCCGGATGGCGCGCGATGAAGACGATCCCCTGACGCATCGCGAGCAACGTTGATTCGCGATACGTCGCGGCCGGCGGCGACGGATTCATTAGGGCGACCGCAACGACGACCGCAAGCGTCGCCGCCGCATTGAAATAGAATGCGCCGGCTACACCGATCCAAACGATTGCCAAACCGGCGAGCGCCGGACCGATGACCGCAGGCGCATTAAACGCAACCGAGTTCAGACCGACTGCGTTCCCGACATATTCGCGATCGACGAGTTGCGGTACCCAGCTCTGGCGCGTCGGCGAATCGAAAGCCATCGCCGCGGAGCTTACTGCGGAGATCGCGACCAATCCAAGCATTTCGAGCCGATGCGCCGTCGCAAGGATCGCAAGCGCTAGTGCGGCCGCCGCCATCGTGACGTTCGTCACGAAAAGCACGCGACGCCGGGGCAGCCGATCGGCGAGGACGCCCGCAAGCGGCGAGAGCAGCAAGACCGGGATCGCCCGCGCGGCACCGATGATTCCGAGATCGAGCGCCGCCTGATGCTGCGAGCCGGCCATGCGCGCGACGAAGAAGCCCATCGCAGTGAACTGCATCCAAGTACCCAGATTCGAAATCAGGAGGCCGAGCCATAAGAGCCGGAAGTCGCGATAGCGCAGCGCCTCGAATATCGACCGTCGGCTCGGCCCCGTCGGGGCCGGCTCAGGATAAGCGCGAATCTCGGGCACGTACTGCTGCGACGATAAGCGCGGCGCTCTGCGGCGGATTCAATCGCGACGCATCGATGCAGAGATCGTAGTTCTGCGGATCGCCGAACGTTAGCCCGTACCAATCGCGTAAGTAGGCCGCGCGCGCGCGATCCACGCGTTCCAGCTCCGCTTGGGCGATCTCGCGGCGCGTCCTCGTCGTCTCGACGACGTGCGCGATGCGCCATTCGCGCGGCGCGCGAATGAAGACGCGCAGCACGTCGGGACGCGCGCCCAGAATCGCCGAAGCGCCGCGACCGACGATCACTACATTTCCGCGGGCTGCATACTCGCGCACCGCATCCTGGACCCCGCGCAAGAGCTCTTCGTCGAACGGTTCGGTGGCGGAGGCCTCGGCGAGCTCCGGCGTCGCGCGTTCGAGACCTGCGAGAAAGCGCTCGCCGAGCGTCCGCCCCGTATCCTCGTTCGCCTCAACCGCCTCGGGCGTGACGCGCAATCGTTTCGCCACGACGACCGGAAGCTGCTGATCCACGTACTCGTAGCCAAGTGCGGCCGCGACCCGCGACGCGACGTCGAGGGCACCCGATCCGTACTCGTTGGAGAGCGCGACGATCACCGGGAAAGAAGTACGAACTGCCGAACCGTCGTGTCCTGCCAATCGTAGCCACGCGCGATTTGCGCAAAGTCTTCCGCACCCGCAAGCGCATGCCGGGCACGCTCGGCGCGCTGCGTTCGTTTTTCTCCACTCAGTACGAAGAGCGAGTCGCGGTCGACGCGGTCAGCTTCTCCCTCGAGCCGGGGGAGCTGGTAGGTTACATCGGTCCGAACGGTGCCGGCAAGTCAACCACGATCAAGATGCTGACCGGCATCCTGGTTCCGACCTCGGGAGAGGTTCGGGTAGCCGGGCTCGTGCCGTGGAAGAACCGCAAGGAGAACGCGCGAAATATCGGCGTGATTTTCGGGCAACGCAGCCAGCTCTACTGGGATCTGCCGCTCGTAGAATCGTTCGAACTCCTGCGCGCGATCTATGGCATTCCGCGTGAGCTCTATCGCCGTAACCTCGATGAGTTCATCGAGATCCTGGAGATGAGCGACTTCTTGCGGACCCCGGTTCGTCAGCTCTCTCTCGGGCAGCGCATGCGCGGCGACTTCGCAGCGGCGCTTCTCCACAGCCCGAAGATCGTCTATCTGGACGAGCCGACCATCGGCCTCGACGTCGTCGCGAAAGAGGCAATCCGTGAGTTCATCGCGCGCATCAACGCCGAGCGTGGTGCCACGATCGTGTTGACGACGCACGACCTTGCCGACGTCGAGCGTCTCTGCCGCCGAATCGTCCTCATCGATAACGGCACGCTCATCTACGACGGCGATATCGACCGGATAAAGAGCGAGTACGGCCGGTTCCGCACGCTGGTCGTACGATTCTGCGAGCCGATCGCCGATCCGCAGCTTGATGGTGCGCAACTGACCGGTGTAGAGGATTCGAGCGCACGCTTTCGCTTCGACCGCAATCTGCAGCGCGCCGATCTGCTCGTGCGGCAAGCGAGTGAACGTTATCGTGTCGAAGACGTCAGCCTGGAAGAGCCCGATCTAGAATCCATCATCCGTCGCATCTACATCGAGGGGTACGGCGGCCGGACGGAGGAAGGCGCATCATGATACTTTCCAGCGGGACGAAGAGACCGAAGATTCACTCGAGCGCCTACGTCGCCCCGACGGCGACGATCAGCGGCGACGTCACGATCGGTCCGGAGTCCGCGATATTGCACGGCGCGGTCGTGACGGCCGAGGGAGCGCCGGTGACGATCGGCGCGCACACCGTCGTGATGGAGAATGCCGTGCTCAAAGCCAGCGGTGGGAGCGCGCTGACTCACGCGCTCTCGATCGGCGACCGTTGCATCGTCGGACCCGGCGCGTACGTCGTCGGAGCGACCGTCGGTGATGGCTGCTTCGTCGCGAGCGGCGCGAAGATTTTCAACGGAGCGAAGCTCGAGAAGGGCAGCGGCGTCGCTCTTGGAGCGATCGTTCACGTGAAGGCTCGCGTGCCGGCTGGTGCGAGCGTGCCGATCCTGCACGTCGCGTGGGGCGATCCCGCCACGATTTCGCCCCCCGAGAAAGCGCCGGAGATCCACGCCAAGATCGACTTCTTCGCCGACGTCTTCAATCTCGAACCCGGCGAAGACGTCCGCGGTCGAGCGGCCGAGACCTACGCGAAGTTCCTGCGCAAGGCGCACGCACAAGACACCGCCCTCGAAGAGCATCGCAACGTCAAACCTCCGCCGCGCCGCCGCTCCGGCGAAGAGCCGCCGCCGACGCAGGCTACGCAAGTCGACAAGGTCGTGGACGTCATGATGCTCGAGCTCGAAGAGATGGAGCACCGGCGCCAAGAGGCGATCCGGCGCCAGAAGGGGCGCTAGTCCAATAAATCTCGCTCCTTACGTCGAGTTCGCGCGGAAAGCGTTCTCGCGCGAGGCGACCTACCGGATGGAAGTCCTCACCGAGATCGGCTCCCTCGTGCTGCGGATCTATATTCTGCGCGCGCTTTGGACCGCGCTCTACGCCCAGAACGCCGCGCCTATTAACCTTCCGTTGCACAGCATGATCACGTACGCGTCGGTCGCGATGCTGATGTCGCTCATTCTCGAGGTTGACGGCACGCGGCTAATTCGCGAGAAAATCCGCGAGGGCACGATCGCAACCGATCTCATGAAGCCGATCAGCGTTCCGCTCTACTTCTTCAGCGATGGTCTCGGACAGACGATGCTGCATGCGCTGCTCGTCATTCCCTCGCTCCTCTGCGCGCTTCTGCTCGTCCGGATCGACGTGCCTTCGCCGGCGGCGTTCGCGGCGTTCCTTCTCTCGTTCGTCGTCGGCTACGGCGTCAACTTTTTCTTGAATTTTCTGATGAACTGCATCGCCTTCTGGACGCTCGAGACGTTTGCGGCGCAGCTGATCGTGCGCTGGGTCTCCGATCTCCTCTCAGGGCAGATCATTCCGCTCACGCTCTTTCCCGGAGTCCTCGGGCGGATCGTCTTCGCGCTGCCGTTCGCGGCAATCTACTC
>Ga0153928_1001372_pt1 | contig 10928 bp, 9 predicted proteins | sample TSNJ012MetaG_FD_106656 | JGI IMG/M metagenome (GOLD analysis project Ga0153928, IMG submission 106656) | Attine ant fungus gardens microbial communities from New Jersey, USA - TSNJ012 MetaG | ecosystem: Host-associated > Fungi > Mycelium > Unclassified | place: USA: New Jersey, Wharton State... | reverse complement strand
CGGGTGCTGATTCAGGAGATTTTAGAGGGCAGATAATTAAGTATAGGTGAAGAATGAAAAATAAATACGCCGATATTATCATAGACATCAGTCATGAAAAGGTTGACCGTTCATTTCAATATGAAGTTCCGGTCAAGATGCAGGATAGGATCCGGCTCGGGATGCAGGTTAAGATTCCCTTTGGGAATGGCGACCGAACCAGAAGCGGTTACGTGGTTGCGCTGTCTGACGAGGCATCCTACGATCCGGCCAAGATAAAAAAAATCCTGGCTATTCCTGATACGGGGGTGACCATTGAGTCCAAACTGATTGAACTGGCATCGTGGATTCGGATTAATTATGGCTCGACGATGATTCAGGCACTTAAGACGGTACTTCCCATCAAAGAAAAGGCAAGACATAAAGAAATCCGCAAGGTTCTGCTAGTGGCTTCCCAGGAAGAAGCGGGGAGGTTATGGCAGGAAGCAAGGGATAAAAAGCACGCTGCAAAGGCTCGGCTTTTGGAGCATTTAATCCAAAGCAATGAGCTTCCTTATACCGAAGTTACACAGCGGCTAAAGGTTGCACCGGCAGTTCTTCAGAAATTTGCAGAACAAGGGATACTGCGTATCAGCAGTGAGACGATATATCGCAGCCCCATAAAAGCAGATAAGATCAGGACCCAGATGACGGAATCAACGCCGCAGCAAAAAGAAGTACTGGCCGGTATTTTAAAGGAATGGAGTACCAGCCAGCCAAGAACCTGCCTGATCCATGGCATTACCGGAAGCGGTAAAACCCATATATATATAGAATTAATTGAACATGTAATAGCTAAGGGCAAGCAGGCAATTGTCCTGATTCCGGAAATTGCCTTGACCTATCAGACTGTATTGCGGTTTTATCAGCGGTTTGGCGATAAGATTGCCGTGATTCATTCCAGAATGTCTCATGGCGAGCGTTCAGATTCCTTTGAACAGGCCCGCAAGGGGAAGATTCAGGTTATGATAGGACCGCGCTCAGCCCTGTTTACCCCATTTCCCAGGTTGGGACTTATTATCATTGATGAAGAACATGAGCATACCTACAAGAGTGAAGGAACTCCACGGTACCATGCTCGGGAGACGGCTATTGCCAGAGGTGAAATTGAAGATGCCCGGGTTGTGCTGGGTTCGGCTACCCCTTCGGTTGATGCTTACTACCGGGCCCAGATCCAGATGTATGCCTTGTTTTCATTAGATGAACGATATGGTCAGGGGGTACTTCCACGGGTATATACTGTGGATTTAAGGGAAGAATTAAAAGAAGGAAACACTTCCATTTTAAGCCGGAAACTAGAAGCGGCCATAGAAATGCGGCTAAAAGATAAACAGCAGATCATGCTGTTCTTAAACCGCAGAGGTTATGCAGGTTTTGTATCCTGCCGTTCCTGTGGGTATGTGGTAAAATGTCCCCACTGCGATGTGACACTTTCGCTCCATAATAATGGGAAGATGATTTGCCACTATTGTGGATATGAGAGGAAAAATGTATTCCGTTGCCCGGAATGTGATTCCCCTTACATCGGTGGTTTTCGCGCCGGAACCCAGCAGATTGAAGAAATCGTTAAACAACGCTTTCCGAAGGCTCGGGTACTGCGGATGGATATGGATACCACCCAGAAAAAGGATGGACACACAAAAATATTGTCTGCTTTTGCCAATCAGCAGGCAGATATCTTAATCGGTACGCAGATGATTGTAAAGGGGCATGATTTCCCGAATGTGACACTGGTGGGTGTTCTGGCTGCGGACTTATCACTTTATGCACAAGATTACCGCGCTGCCGAGCGGACCTTTCAGCTGCTGGTACAGGCAGTGGGGCGTGCCGGCAGGGGCAGCACCGGTGGTGAAGCAATTGTGCAGACCTACCACCCGGAGCACTATAGTATTGCAGCCGCCAAAACCCAGGATTATAAAAGCTTCTATGAAGAGGAGATTGGCTTTCGGATGCTGATGGGATATCCTCCCGTGGCTCAGATGATGGCTGTGATGGCCAGTGGTGAAGAAGAGCAGCAGCTGGCAATGGCGATGGGATTTCTCAAAAAATATATTATTCGGGTGAATCGTCAGTCGGATCTAAAGATTATCGGTCCTGCGGATGCATCAGTTGCAAAAGTTAATGACCGATATCGAAAAGTCCTGTATGTAAAACACGATGACTACAATGTTCTGATTAGCATAAGGGACGCGCTGGAACGCTATATTGAAGTAAACAGCGGTTTTAGTAAACTATATATTCAATTTGACTTCAATATGTAAAAACCTTAGTCAAATACGTTACTGGCTGTGAAGAGTAACTCAAATACCCCATAGCAGGCTATCAATAACGACAAGGAAGGAAAAGAAAATGGCAATAAGAAATGTGCGACAAGTAGGAGACCCCATATTAAATAAAAAGTGCCGTCAGGTAGAGGAGATGACTCCCAAGATTAAAGAACTGATCCAGGATATGTTTGATACCATGTATGAGCTTATGGGCGTGGGTCTGGCAGCACCACAAGTAGGGATTTTAAAACGGATAGTTATTATCGATGTTGGCGATAATCCGTGGGTATTGATCAACCCGGTCATTGTTGAGAAGAGTGGGGAGCAGACCGGAGATGAAGGCTGTTTAAGTCTTCCGGGCAAAAGTGGTACTGTTACCCGGCCCAATGAAGCTACGGTCCAGGCATTGGATGAAAATATGGAGCCCTTTACCTTAACCGGATCGGAACTGCTGGCACGGGCAATCTGCCATGAGTGTGATCACCTGGATGGGATTCTCTATACCGAGCTGGTAGAAGGTGAACTTCACGATGCAGCATTAGATGATTTTGAAGATGAAGAGGAAGAGTAGATGAAAGTTGTTTTTATGGGAACACCTGATTTTTCAGTGGGAACATTGGCGGCACTGATCAGTGCCGGCCATGAGATTGTTGGTGTTGTAACCCAGCCGGATAAGCCAAAGGGTCGGGGTAAAGCGATGCAGGCAACACCGGTGAAGGAAGCAGCACTTGCTCATAATCTGCCGGTATATCAGCCGGTAAAGGTGCGGGACGAGGAATTTGTCCAAACACTGCACAGCCTTGATCCGGATGTCATTGTGGTAGTGGCATTTGGTCAGATTATTACGAAAGAGATTCTGGAATTGCCGCGATATGGCTGCATTAATGTTCATGCGTCACTGCTTCCCGATTACCGCGGGGCAGCACCGATTCAATGGGCGGTAATCAATGGTGAAAAAGAATCTGGTGTTACAATTATGCGGATGGATGAAGGACTGGATACCGGTGACATGATTGCCAAGACGGTAGTTGTGCTGGATGCGCAGGAAACCGGCGGAAGCCTTTTTGAAAAGTTGAGTGCCGCCGGTGCTAAGCTTTTAGTAGATACCCTTAGGTCTTTGCAAAACGGCACCGCCATCTATGAAAAGCAACCTGAAGAAAGCCCTACACCATATGCCACGATGATCAGAAAACAGATGGGGGTTGTAGATTTCACCAAAGGTGCTGATGAGATCGAACGGCTGATTCGAGGATTAAACCCATGGCCCAGCGCATATACTCATCTGAACGGTAAAACACTGAAGCTGTGGCAGGCTTTTGTTGCCAATGAGCAGTCAGGTATGCCTGCAGGGAGTGTTGTTCGGATGGACAAGCAAGGAATCTGGATCCAAACCGGTGACAATTTGCTTTGCATCACTGACCTTCAGATGGAAGGTAAAAAACGAATGGGAGCAGAAGCATTTCTGCGAGGATACAATATTGAGACAGGAACTATGTTGGGCTAGTTCAGGAGGAAGAAAACATGGCAAAAGGAATCGGTACAAGAGAACTGATTTTAAATATCTTATTAGAAGTGAATAAAGATGGTGAATACAGTCATATTGCAATCCGCAATACGCTGGATAAGTACCAGTATCTGCTGAAGCAGGACCGGGCATTTATTACCAGAGTTTGTGAAGGAACAATTGAATATATGCTGCAGCTTGATTATATCATTGAGCAGTTTTCCAGTGTAAAAGTGGAAAAGATGAAGCCGGTGATTCGAGAAATTCTGCGCAGCAGCGTTTATCAGATTCGCTATATGACCCGGGTGCCGGATTCTGCTGTGTGTAATGAGGCGGTAAAACTTGCGCAGAAAAAAGGATTCTACAGTCTCAAGGGGTTTATCAATGGAATTCTGCGCAACATTATCAGAAATAAAGATACGATCACATTTCCTCCCGAAACTCAACCGATTCCTAATCTTTCCGTCAAATACTCTATGCCGGAGTGGTTGGTGGAACGATGGATTTACCAGTTTGGATTCCCACAGACGGAAATAATGCTTAAAGATTTCCTTCAGGATAAGCCGACGACCATCCGCTGCAATCAGTATATGATTGATGTTAGCCTGACCGTCAGGCGGCTGGAGAATCAGGGCGTAACGGTGGAAAAGGCACCTTATCTGGACTACGCATACTATATTTCCGATTACAATTATCTGACAGTTTTGGATGTATTCCAGATGGGCTGCATCGTTGTTCAGGATGTAAGCTCAATGCTGGTAGCGGAAGCAGCGGCACCCCAAAAGGGTGACCAGGTCATTGATCTATGTGCGGCACCGGGTGGGAAAAGTCTTCATGTAGCGGATAAGATGTGTGGCTATGGTCATGTGGATGCCCGGGATCTGACAGAGCATAAAGTCGAATTAATCAACGAAAATATCAACCGGGTAGATGCGATCAATGTTACTGCATCCTGTAAAGATGCAACGGTATTCGATAAAGGAAGTGCCGGTCAGGCGGATATTGTGCTTGCAGATGTTCCCTGTTCCGGGTTTGGGGTAATTGGTAAGAAGAATGATATTAAGTATAAGATTACCAAACAAAAACAGGAAGATTTGATTATCCTGCAGCGGAAAATTTTGCACAATGCAGCAGAGTATGTTAAAGTAGGCGGTACCTTGATCTACAGTACCTGTACGATTGGGAGGGAAGAGAATCAGGATAATGTGGAATGGTTTGTGGAGAATTATTCCTATGAACTGGAAAGCCTGGATCCCTATCTATGTGAAGAACTGCATAGTGAGACTACAGCAAAAGGTTATCTGCAGCTATTACCGGGAATTCATAAGTGCGATGGATTTTTTATAGCACGATTAAAAAGGGTAAAATGATGGAAGAATTAGATATAAAGTCCATGAATCTGTCCGAACTTGATGTGGTGATGGAAGATCTGGGTGAGAAATCGTTTAAGGCAAAACAGATATATGAATGGCTGCATCAAAAGATGATATCGGATTATGCAAAAATGACTAATATTTCCAAAGGATTGCGGAAAAAGCTTGCAGACATGTATCCTTTGAATGTAATGGAGATAGCGAAGGTGCAGGAATCCAGGATTGATGGTACAAGAAAATACCTGTTTCGGCTTAGTGACGGAAATGTAATCGAAAGTGTATGGATGAAATACAAACATGGTAACTCTGTCTGCATTTCTTCCCAGGTAGGCTGCCGGATGGGATGCGTCTTTTGTGCCTCGGCCATTGGCGGCTTGACCAGGAACTTAAGGGCATCGGAGATGCTGGAGCAGGTTTATCAGATTCAAAAGCATACGGGTGAACGGATTTCTAATATTGTTATGATGGGAACCGGCGAACCTTTGGATAATTATGAACAGGTTATTCGATTTATCACTATGATAAGTGATGAAAAGGGGGTCAATATCAGTCAGCGTAATATTACCATTTCTACCTGCGGCCTGGTTCCGAAGATACGAATGCTGGCTGAGGAAGAATTGCAGGTCACCCTGGCATTGTCACTGCATGCAGCCACCGATGAAAAACGCCGGGAATTAATGCCTGTAGCCAGACAATATCAAGTCAGGGAAGTGATAGAAGCCTGCCAATATTATTATCAAAAAACGAAAAGGCGGCTGACCTTTGAATATAGCCTGATGGCTGGGGAAAATGATCTGCCGGAAGATGCCGGGCAGTTGGCAGCGTTGATCCGCGGACTCAATTGTCACGTAAATCTGATTCCGGTAAACCCTGTCAGAGAACGAAATTTCGTTCAATCGAATAAAAAAAATGTAGAGAAATTCAAAAATAAACTTGAAAAATGCGGAATTAATGTTACTATTAGAAGAGAAATGGGGAGAGATATCGATGGTGCCTGTGGGCAACTGCGAAAGCGTTATCTAGACCAAACCAAGGGAGTGTGAGGAATGAAAATATTTTCCGTTACAGATGTTGGGAAAATTCGCCAGGCGAATCAGGACTACATATATGCATCTGAACAGCCCATAGGAAACCTTCCTAATATATTCGTTGTAGCTGACGGGATGGGGGGGCATAAGGCCGGAGGGTTTGCCTCCAGCTATGCAGTGCAGGTTCTTTTAGAATCAATTCGCCGGGATAACAACTTTAACCCTGTTAAGATCATCCGTCGGGGAATTCAAACGGCAAATGCCCAGGTTTTTAAAAAAGCCGGCACTGATGAAGAGATGGCCGGCATGGGTACAACTATCGTAGTGGCTACAATAGTAGGGCATTATGCTTATGTGGCAAATGTGGGCGACAGCCGCATGTATATTATGAATCAAAAGATGGAACAAGTCACAAAAGATCATTCACTGGTACAGGAGATGATTAAAGTCGGAGAGTTGAACAAAGAAGAAGCGCGGATACATCCGGACAAAAACATTATTACCAGGGCATTAGGTGCAAAGGTGGACATTGAAGTAGATTTCTTTGAGGTAAAGCTGGAACCCGATATGAAAATCATCATGTGTTCAGATGGCTTATCTAATATGGTCTCAGATGATGAGATGCAGGAACTGTTGGGGAGATATGGACCGGAGGAAAATCCGGCGCAGTTGCTTAAGGATAAGGCAAATGAAAACGGCGGCAAGGACAACATTGCAGTTATAGTGATTGAACCATGTATAAAAGAGGTGAGAGGATGTTAAAAGAGGGAATAATCATAGCGGAGAGATATGAGATTATCAGTCGCATAGGCACTGGCGGTATGGCAGATGTATATAAAGCGAAAGATCACAAACTGAACCGGCTGGTGGCAGTAAAGGTACTGAAGGCGGAGTTCAGGGAGGATACAACATTTATCGGTAAGTTCAGAAAGGAAGCACAGGCAGCTGCGGGGCTTTCTCATCCGAATATTGTGAATGTTTTTGATGTTGGTGAAGAAGACGGTATTTCTTATATTGTAATGGAACTGGTAGAAGGAATTACCTTAAAAGATTACATTACAAAAAAAGGCAAGTTAAGTGTAAAAGAAGCTACCAGTATTGCGATCCAGGTATCACTGGGCTTAGAAGCTGCACATAACAGCAGCATTGTACACCGGGATGTAAAGCCCCAGAACATCATTATTTCCACTGATGGGAAAGTAAAGCTTTCTGACTTTGGAATCGCCAGAGCGGCATCCTCTAATACTATCAGTTCCAATGTGATGGTATCTGTTCACTATAGCTCACCGGAGCAGGTGCGTGGGGGATACAGCGATAAGAAAAGCGATATTTATTCACTTGGTGTTACCATATACGAAATGATTACCGGCAGGGTTCCGTTTGACGGTGATACTTCAGTTTCCATTGCTATTAAGCATCTGCAGGAAGAAATGGTGCCGCCTGTCCAGTATACCCCGGAGCTGCCATACAGTTTGCAGCAGATTATACTAAAATGTACCCAAAAGAGTGTGGACAGACGTTATGATAATTTATCAGAAGTGATTGATGATCTGAAACGTTCCCTGGTTGACCCAGATGGAAACTTTGTTACATTGGCACCGCTTTCAAGCACTGCGCAGACGGTTACCATATCCAAGGAAGAATTGGATGCGATCAAAGACGGCAGAGGGACTCAGGAATCGGAACCGAATCAATATGCCGTGCAGGATGATGGCGATGATGAGGATGATGAATATGACGAAGATGATGACGAAGATGACAAAGACGGTATCAGCAGCAAGCTGGAAAAGGCGATGACCATTGGCGGATTTATTATCGGTGCGATCATCATTTGTATTTTAATTTATTTTATTGGAGCCGCAGCAGGTATCTTCAATCTTGGCGGTTCTAAGGAGGACAACAACGATCAGGTAGAAGTGACACCAACGGAAACGGTTGCTGCGACAGATGAAAACGAAGTAACTGTTCCAAGCATTTTGGGTAAAACACCTGAGGAAGCACAAGAAATTCTGAATCAGCTTGGTCTTGGCATGGAAAAAGTAAGTGAAGAAGCATCCAGTGAGTATCCTAAGGGGCAGATTATGGCACAGAATGTAGAAAGCGGATCAAAAGTTCAAAAGAATACAACGATTGGATATACATTAAGTACCGGCGAAAGTGCAATTACAGTACCGAATGTAGTTGGTCAGCTGCAGGCGGATGCCGAAGCAGCACTGAGCGATATTGGGCTGGTGCCTAATGTCAGCAGAGAATATAACGATGATGTTGCAGCTGGCCGGGTTATATCTGTTAATCCGGAGGTTGGCAGCAGTGTTACAAATGGCACTGTTATTGATGTGGTGATCAGCAAAGGTGTTGAAGGCGTTCAGGTGCAGGTTGTCAGCGTAGGTGGTCTGTCAGAAGAACAGGCGAAAGAAGTACTGGAGCGACTTGGTCTTTCGGTTATCGTACAAACAGGCAGCAGTAATTCAGTTGGGGAAGGCGAAGTTATCAGCCAGAGCATTAAGTCGGGAACGATGGTAGATGCCGGAACAGAGATTACGATTACAGTTAATCGCGCTGCAAGTTCTGATGAGGAAGTACCTACTGCGTATAATGACGATAGTGAAACGAGTGCTAATGTAACTTACAGTGGTGCATGGACATGTAATTCATTGCTGGAGATACCTAGTGAATATAGCGGCAAATCCGCTAAACTGGAACTTCTGCAAGAAGTTAACGGCAAGGTTGTCAACCGGCCCATTGTTGAAGGAATTACATTCAGTAAAAGTGAATATTCGCTGAATACCACCGGTGCTGATGGTGTCGACACAGGAACCGTATATCTGTATGAACTGCTTGATGGCGAATACAAACGATTGGTTCAGTACACAGTACCATTTACGAAATCATCATAATATATGCAGGGAAAGATTGTAAAAGGAATAGCCGGATTCTACTATGTGCGGGTAGTAGAGTCGGGAATCTATGAATGTAAGGCAAAAGGAATATTTCGTAAAGAAAAATGTAAACCACTGGTAGGTGATGCGGTGGAAATTGAAATACTGGATGAAGCGGAGAAAACCGGTAATATCGTTAAAATCCTCCCCCGCAAAAATGAGTTGCTCCGTCCGGCCGCTGCGAATGTGGATCAGGCGATGGTCATTTTTTCAATGGAGAGTCCCAAACCCAGTTTTTCATTACTGGATCGGTTTCTGATCATGATGGAGCGGCAGGGGATTCCGACGGTGATCTGTTTTAATAAAAGGGAACTGGCATCAAAAGAGGAGCTTCAGTTTTTGGCTTCTGCGTATGCAAATAGCAGATATCAGGTGCTTTTTGTTAGTGCGAAGGAGGAAGCGGGGATAGAATCATTGGAAGCGCAGCTGGCAGGTAAGACCACCATAGTGGCTGGTCCATCCGGTGTAGGTAAGTCTTCACTTACGAATCTGCTGCAAAGTGATGTGCATATGGAGACAGGAGAGATCAGCAGGAAGTTAAAGCGTGGAAAGCATACTACCCGCCATAGTCAGTTGATCACTATTGATCAGAATACCTATCTGATGGATACGCCGGGGTTTAGTTCTTTGGATATTGAAGGTATGGATAAGGAAGAATTGAAACTGTATTTTCCGGAGTTTTATCCATATGAGGGCCAGTGCAAGTTTCAGGGATGTGTTCATATACATGAACCTCAATGCGCAGTAATTCGGGCCAAGGATGAGAAGAAGATCAGTGACTTGCGTTATCAGAGTTATGTCAATCTTTTTGAAGAATTAAAAGAAAAGGAAAAAAGGAGATATTAGTATGTATCAGTTAGCACCATCTATGTTATCGGCTGATTTTAATTGTTTGGGAGAACAGTTTAAGATTCTGGAAGAGTCTGGGGTAAAATGGCTCCATATTGATGTAATGGACGGAGATTTTGTGTCCAGTATATCGTTTGGGATGCCTGTGATCGCATCAATCCGTAAGGAGAGTAAACTGTTTTTTGATGTTCATCTGATGGTTTCTGATCCGGGACGTTATGTGGAGGAATTTGCAAAGGCCGGGGCTGACTTGATCATGGTACATGCGGAGGCTTGTCCTCATCTGGAAGGGACGGTTTCTCAGATTAAAAAGCTGGGATTGAAAGCCGGGGTGGCGCTTAATCCGGCGACACCGCTTTGTTATCTGGATTATGTGTTGGATAAGTTGGATATGGTTTTGATCATGTCGGTGAATCCGGGATTTGGCGGACAATCTTACATAGAGAAGTCGACCCAGAAGATCAGTGATTTGAAGAAGATGATTAATGAGCGGGGATTGCAGGTTGATATTGAAGTGGATGGCGGCGTGAACCGGCAGACTATTGATACTGTTCTGGAAGCGGGTGCTAATATAATTGTAGCCGGGTCGGCGGTATTTAGCGGTGACATTAAAGCAAATATCAAAGATTTTCAGGATGCGTTTGAGCGCCATAGCAAATAGAGGACGAAAATGAATATATTAATTATCAGCGGGGGCGATATCAATTATGATTTTGCCCTCGATTTCATAACAAAGATAAAGATAGATACTATCATCGCTGTGGATGCAGGGCTGGAGTTTGTGTATCGGAATCAGTTACAGGTGCAGTGTATCGTAGGGGATTTTGACAGTGTTCAGGAGAAGGTGATTAATTATTACCGCAGGCAAGGGGATATTGAAATTGATGCTCATCAACCGGAGAAGGATGCTACGGACACACAGATTGCGGTTGAAAAGGCAATTGATATGG
>Ga0153928_1001371_pt1 | contig 10931 bp, 9 predicted proteins | sample TSNJ012MetaG_FD_106656 | JGI IMG/M metagenome (GOLD analysis project Ga0153928, IMG submission 106656) | Attine ant fungus gardens microbial communities from New Jersey, USA - TSNJ012 MetaG | ecosystem: Host-associated > Fungi > Mycelium > Unclassified | place: USA: New Jersey, Wharton State... | reverse complement strand
GAACGAGCTGGCATTTTCCTACTTAACGATATTCAAGGCGTTGCGCCTGGCATGGGAGGGGCGGTTCCGCGATGCAGGTCAGTTGCTATCGTCCTGTTGGGCGTCACTGCCTTTCACATTTGAGCGAATCTTGTGTGGCAGCGAGTACGGGCTGTGTCTAGCCTTTGAAGGTAAGCGTGAGCGGTCTGCATCCGTAGTTAGCGAAGTGCTGGTTCTTGCAAACTCGACCCCCGTTTCCGGCCGCCGTCGTGTCCGTTCCGTTGCCCTTGCTCGAATGTTCTGTGCAGTGGCGGAAAGCGTTAACGGCCGCTCCACTTCGGCGGATCGAGCACTAGCTAGTTTAAGGGCGAGTGACGACGATGTCATTGCCTTGGCTCTGCGGATGACTGTTCAAATTGTTTCGAAATGCCGACACGGCCCTGATTCCGGCGCGGCAGGGATGAGGGATGCCTTAGAGGGCCTAGCGTCTCGTGGTTATGCCGATGTAGCGCAGCTGTTAGCATCGGTCGATCGTGCGATTGACGCGGCGTGCGCAAGAAGCGGTGGTAACTCAAAACTGACGACGGCGGAAATCGAAGTGCTGCGGTCTCTCGCAGAGGGCCTTGTGCCAAAGGAAGTTGCAGCGAGGCGGGAATGCAGCGTGTATACGGTACGGGTCCACATTGCCAACGTAATCGCGAAGCTCGGCTGCCACGGGCGAGCCGAGGCGATCAGAAAAGCTAGAGGCCTGAATCTGATCTGAGGGCCCCTCCCTAAAATCACGTAGTCAACTTTGATTATGGGCGGGAATTAATGGATGCTCTACCCTTGGCTTAAGCAACCCGTCCGCTTAGGGAGGATTCGAAGGAAATGCTAAGTTTCGTTCTAGGTCTCATTTTGGCACTTGCCATCACGCCTCCGGACCCATTAGTCTAGGCCCGGTCGCCCCGGGGCGCGCAGAGTTGTGCGCCACCCAGTTGGCACTCGTCCATGCCAAGATTGCGGCATGGACGAGTACTTTATCGGCGCGGGAGCCCTCCTGACGGCCGGCGAGAGTGCCTCGGTCGCCGGCGCGACGCTCCATGCCCAGCCCGACCCAGGTCTGGCCGGCAAAGTCCAGGCAGCCCTGGTTGACTTCGAAAGTACCGAACTGGCAGAGCTGTCGCGCCTCCTTATAGTCGCTGCAGGCTGGAGCGTGCCCCGGTTCCAGGACGAGGTCGTCCAGCAGCTGATGAATCAGGGGGAATGCCAGCTCGCGGACGTTATATGCACCCTAGCCAATGCGGCTGGAACGAAGGAAGTCCATATTTTCGCGCACTGGCGCCCGGACGAGGCGACGGTTGCGGCCCTTGCGCAGCGGGGAATAGCGGTGGTGGGCCATTCGCTGGAGGCCATCGGTCAGGCAGCCCTCGTCTCCGGCCAGCGACTCGCGCTGTGGCCCCGGCCTGGTCGGGCCGCTTAGCGGAGAGGGGTAGTTCAGGTCACTCCCAGGGTGGCAACGCACGATTCGACGTAGAAATGCACATTATGCCGAATGCCCGCGTTGCGGTTATCGACGACGATCGCATGGTACGGGAGATGTTAGAACTTGGACTCTCCCGCGAAGGTTATGAGGTTCGGACGGCGACCGACGGCCTAGCCGCCCTCGAACTGGTAAAAGTCTTCGACCCCGAGCTGATCGTGCTCGACATCATGATGCCGAAAATCGACGGCGTCACGCTACTGCCCCGCCTCCGCGAAATCACGCAAGCGCCGATTCTCATGCTCACCGCCAAGGGCGGCACCGAGGATAAGGTACGCTCCCTCAGTTCCGGCGCCGACGACTACCTGGTTAAACCGTTCGTCTTTGAGGAGCTGATTGCGCGCCTCCAAGCCAAGCTACGGCGACCGCAGCTGATCGAAGAGAATATTCTGCGCTGGCGCGACATCTCAATCAATCCCGCGACGCGAGAGGCGTGGCGCGGGAAAGATCCGCTCGAGTTCACGCAGCGCGAATTCGACCTCCTCGAAGTCTTCATGCGCGAACCGCGGCGCGTCTTCAGCAAAGATCACTTACTGGAGATAGTATGGGGGCACGACTTCGAAGGTGGCCCCAATATCGTCGAAACGTACATCTCGTACCTTCGAGCGAAGGTGGACCGCCCCGGCGAGCCTGGATCGTTCGTTCGAACGGTACGCGGCGTCGGATATGGCCTCTCGCAGTAGCCGAGGTTCGTTAGCGTGAAGCTCGCGGCACGTCTTTCCGCTCTGTACGCGATGCTGCTTGGCGTCACGGTCCTGATCGTAATTCTCGCGTCATCGATCGCACTGGTCTTGGAACTCTGGCAGTTTTCACGAGACATCACGATCGCAAAACATGAAGAAGCGCGCATTCTCGTAGATCAATTCCGCAGCGAGGGCATGACGCTCACCCAAGCCGCGCCGGAAATCGTGAACGCACTGAGCGGGATCGGGCTGCGCGTCACGGTCTTTGATTCAAAAGGGCGCTACCTGGCCGGCGACAAGTCGCTGCGTCCGAAAGTGCTGACCGGCGTACTCGCCGCAGGTGGCATGCAGCATTTCATTCCACGCTCATTGCACGGGGGATCCGCGCAGTTCCGTCCCCAAGATCCCACGCAACTCGAGCCGCTCTCACTGACGGAGGTTCAAGGCGGGTACATCGGCTTCGAGCCGTCTATTCCCCTCGTACTCGTATCGCTGGCACCTTACTGGCGAATTGTCTTGACGATCGCGCTTGCGGCGATTTTGCTCTCGTGGTTTGTCGGGCGGCTCTTCGCGCAGCAGTCCTTGCGGCCAATCAATGAGGTCAGCGATTCGTTGCGAGCCTTGGCCGACGGCGACTACACGCAGCGCCGCTTCGTCATGGCCGGCGGCGATGAGATCGCTTCGCTTACCGCGGCTTTCAACGATGCCGTCGAGAGTGTCGCGACCGCGATCGACGACCGCCGTCACGCCGAGGCGCGGATGCGCCAATTCGCCGCCGACGCCGGCCACGAGCTGCGCACGCCGTTAACGGTAATTGCTGGGTACATAGACGTCTTACGCCGCGGTGCGATCGAAGAGCCGAGAATCGCGCGTCAGATCCTCTCGACGATGTCGATCGAGAAGGAGCACATGCGGGGATTGATCGACCGGTTGATGCGCCTCGCTCGGCTCGATGCAGAGGCTCCGCCGAACGTCGAGCACGTGGACGTCGCCGAGCTCTTCCGCGATCAAGTCGAAGCGGCGCGCCGCCTGGACGATCGCCGCGCGATCGATTACAGCGTCGAAGGCGTCAAGACGATCGAAGCCGATCGCGGCGAACTGGGCGAAGCGGTCTGGAACGTGATCGAAAACGCGCTCAAATATGCGCCCGACGCGCCAATTCATCTGCGCGCGTCCCGGACTAACGGGCAGGCGATCATCACGGTTCGCGACGAGGGTCCGGGGATGTCGGAGTCGGAGCGGCTTCATGCCTTCGAGCGTTTCTATCGCGGTGACCAACGCGGTGAGATCTCCGGTACGGGGTTGGGTTTGGCCATCGCTAAACGGGCCGTCGAGCGCGCGGGCGGCGAGATCTTCATCGACAGCGCGCCCGGTCAAGGCACTGCCGTTACGATAACGATCTAAGAAAAGCCCTTTCACAGCGGCGTTCAAGGCTCCGCGGCTCCTGGCTTTCGTATAATCGACCGGACATGTTGCGACGACCAAGCGCAGTCGTGATTTTCATCTGCTTGCTTTTGGCCGCCGCTATTCAGGGCGCGCGAGCGCAGACGGATTCGGGCGAGATCGACATCGTCGTCGTGGACGCGACAACCAAGCAGCCGCTCGAACTTGCGCGTGTCCTACTCGACGGGCCCGTTATGGCGTCGGAACTTACCGCTAAGAACGGGAAGGTTACCTTTACCGACGTCCCGGACGGAATCTATCGAGCTCGCATCGTGCGGCGCGACTATACGAGTCTAACCTCGGCGTCGTTCGAAGTGCTCGACGGACGGATCGTCACCGTAACGTTCTCCCTTGCATTGGAAACCGGCGGTTTGAAAGTTATCGGCGAGGTGACCGCAAAATCGTCGGCGACAATCTCCTCGACCAGCATCGATCAGAACTCGCCACAACGCCGCCTCTCGACCGATTTGGCCGACGCACTCAACAAGCTCTCCGGCGTGACGGTCTCCACGTCGAGCGACGACAGCGATGCAACGCAAACGATTTCGCTCGAAGGTCACGACCCGTCCCAGACCCAGCTAACGCTCAATGGCATTCCCCTTAACGCACCGGGATCGACAGGTAATCTCGGCGCATTCGCCACCGATCTCTTCCAAGGCGCTTCGGTGCACATGGGCCCTTCGGTCGGGGGCCTCGGCGGCTCGGTCAACTTCAGCACGCTGCAGCCGACACTAAGCTGGCAATCGCAGCTTCAGCTCTCCACCGGAACGAACGGCCGCTATAACTACTCCGTTGCGGAGACCGGTTCCGACGGTAAGTTAGGCCTCGCCATGCAGACCGTCTACCGGCTCTATCCGAGCTGGGTCGATGGCGATCTCTACGCTGATGCGAGCGGCCTCGACTACGTACACGATGGCGATAGCAACATCTCGGGCAACGTATTCTCAGCGCGATATGAGTTCGGCGATAACAACTCGGTCAGCGGGCTCTTCATGAATTCGACCCGCAACACGAACATCGTCTGTCTTCGTTACAACGGCGATCCGGCGACGAGCCTTCCCTGCGGATACGGTCCGAACAATACCGATAGCAGCAACGTCCAGCTTTATTCCCTTTCGGACTCCGCGCTGCTCGGGGCTACCCAGGTGCAGACCTCGCTCTTCTCGCTCGATCAGAGCGGCGTTCTTAACGAACTTGCCCGGTACGTTAACGGTCTGCCTTCGCCGACGGGTTACTCCAGCGAGACTCGTTCGACGGGGTACGCGGTCAACGCGACGCTTCCGGCCCAACAGCGGCACACGATTTCGATCCAGGCCTACGGAACCTCGTCGTCCTTCACGACGACTCCGCTCGTTCCGCAAGCCGAGGCGTACTATAGCGGTTCGCAAACGACGCAGTATAACGTTTTGCAAGCCTCCGATACAATCCATTCGAGCGACAAGCTGACGCTGCTGACGTCGGCCGGCTTGAGCACCGCAACCGGCAACACCGGTGTCTCGGCGCTCGGGAGCGTCGGCGCGACGTGGCATCCGAGTCCGCGGGATACGTACGGCGCGTCGTTCGCGCTTGGTGGCGCGTCGGCCACGCAAGGCCGCCTGCAAGTTCTCAGTGATCCGGCATCGTTGCGGTTCGATTGCGCGGGAAAGGTCGCGTATGGCAATGCGCCGGGCCAGCAACCGCAGAACAGTTCCTCAAACTCGGTGCGCGTAAGCTACACGCATCAACTGCACGGCGGGAACCTCTCGCTCACGCTTTACCGTCAGGTGCAAAATGGCGTACTGCTCCCCGTCTACGTCAATGGCACGATCATTAACCAGCTGGGTGAGCTGCCGCCATATTATTTGCAAGAAGCCGGGCAGCTCTACAACTCGCCCGCCGGCTGCAACACTCCCGCGAGCACGCCGTTTCTCGCGCAGCAGCTCTATTTTTTAACGCCGGTCTCGAGCGTGCGCCGCCTCTATCAGGGAGTGGAGCTCAGCGGCTATGTAACATTCGGGAATCTCGTCGTTCAACCGTACTACAACCTGACCGGCGCGCAGGCCGCTTCGAATAGCTATATTTTCGACAACCCGTGGTCCATTACGATTCCCAACGAGCAGTTACCAAACGTTCCGCTGCAAAAGGCCGGCATCGTGCTGGATTATAAGGCGCCTCATTCGATGCTCGAATGGCTCGCGGACGCGCAGCACGTCGGCTCGAACAACCCCAACAACCTGCCCGCCTATACGACGTACGATGCCGGTGTAACGGCCCAGCTCACGCGCGGAACGCTGACCTTTGCGGCGACAAACATTACGAATACGTATAGCGGAATCTTTGCAAGCCCCGCCAACGCGGTGCCGTACACGACGGCCGGCGGCTTTGTGATTCCGAACATCGCGCGTCCGCTTTCACCGCGCACGTACTCGCTGACGTACTCGGCACGCTTCGGTCAAGGCGTGACGTCACAAACGGCATCGACCTTCCGGCCTCGCGGAGGCGGCGGAGGGCCTGGCGGTCCACCTCCGCCGGGCGGTGGTTTCTTCGGCGGTGGGGGCGGAGGCGGCAACGGACGCGGGTTCCAGTCGCTCTTCACGCCCTTGCCCCAGACACCGCCTGCGGATCCGTTCGCGCTGAGTTCGCAAACCGGGCTCTGCACCAGCGACGGCGCGACCAAGGCGCACCAGCTCGGCGGCGAGCTCAAAGCGTACGTCGCCCAGGTCGAGGCGGCGCGCACCGCATCCGGCTATCCGGCGACGATGGCGTCGCCGTCGTTAAGCGATGCCACCGTTACCTACCACGGCCTGACCACGACCTACGCGCTCGCGATTGCACCCAAAGGCACGGGCATGCTGCGCGCCCTCGCCGGCTGCATGTCGCTTCATATCGCGCGCAGCGACGACGTCGCGCAGCGCAAACTCTACGCGCCGCCGAGCGGATTCTTCTTCGTACCGCAGCTGAACTTTATGCCGGCCGTCGGCCTGTACTTCGTCGCGCGTCCGCCGCAGGCGGGTCAAGAGGCGTTTCGCGTTTACAAACTCCCGACCACGCCGCCGAAGGACGCGTTTGAGATTCGGACCTCCACTTCGTGCGTCAGCGAGGCGCGAAATCTCGCAACGCCGGCGCTCAACGAGTTGAGGGCACACTTCGCAAGCGGCGCGGCGACGGCGAGCTGGACGATCACGGCGCACGAAGCCAAAGCCGGAACGTGGTACGAACTCGATCCCGGTGATGCGACCGTTATTCGAGCGATCATGCTCTGCGGGCGCGTCGCCGGTACGACGGCGGACGAGCTGACGCAACGCGGATACGACGGTAAGGTCGTACCCGAACTCAACTACGCGCCAAGCTTAGGACTCTATCTCGTTCGTCCGGCGGCGCGACCCTCGCCCTCGCCGGCACCCTAATCGCTCTCCGGCGAACGGCCAGCTGCGCGGGCTCGCTGGACCATCTCGCGCATGCGCGGGTGATCTCCGCGAATCGTCTCGACCCACGTTTCGAAACCCGGCACTGGTTCGCCGGTGCGAAAGAGAAAGTACCAGACGTTCATGTCGCCCATGAATGCGAAGCGCCGTTTGAGCTCCCTCGCGAGCGACTCGTAGGAATCGAACGAACGAAGGTAGTTGGCGAAGCCGCCGCCTTCGCGATCGATCTGCAGCAACGCGGCGGCGTTGGCGATCGTCGCGCGTATCTTGCGCGGCACGTGAAGAACTCCGGGTGTGGCGAGGATGCGCTCCACGTCGAGTTGGTCGTACGCGGCGACGCGCTCCGGGTCAAACGCCGAGAACGCCTCGCGATAGGCGTCCCACGACTCGGCGATCTGTCTCCACCTGACGCCCGCCTGAAAGACTGCCCGCGTCATAACTTCGAAGTAGTCGGCCAGTGAGCCGGGGGTGATCACGTCGGGAATAGTGTCGGTCATTTGGGAGCGCTCCTTCGCCGGTGGGGAGGCAGGGACCGGCGCGGTCGAGGTCGCAGAAGCCGGGCAACAATGCTGCTCTCGTCACGTGGTCGGATTCGCCGGTTTCCCCCGTTAAGTCCACACCGTCGGCAGAGTCACTAGGGAGTTTCTCGTTTCGTGTACGTAGATGAAATGCTCAACTGTGTGGACTGTGGACGCCAGTTTGTCTTCAGTTCCGGCGAACAACGTTTTTACGAGCAGAAGGGCTTCCAAAACAAGCCCAACCGCTGTCCCGATTGCCGCCAAGCGCGCAAGCAGATGCGCTCGAGCGGCGGATCGGGCGGCGAACGCACCGGCCGGCCGCGCGAAATGTTTACAGCGACCTGTAGCCAGTGCGGCGGCGTAGCGGAAGTTCCGTTCAATCCGCGCGGCGACAAACCGGTCTATTGCCGGGATTGCTTCGCCTCGCGACCTTCCTATCGCTGACGCGAAGCGCGCCTACGACGTCGCGGTAATCGGCGCCGGGCATAACGGCCTGGCGTGTGCGGCGCTTTTGGCAAAGGCCGGCCTTACCGTGGCGGTCTTCGAGCAGCGTGGTATTCTCGGCGGTGCGGCCGTTAGCGAGACCGGAGTTTGGCCGGGCTATACGCTTTCAACCGCGTCGTACGTTTGCAGCCTGCTCGATCCTTGGCTTGTCGAAGAGCTGGAGTTACGCTCGCGCGGACTCGAGTACTATCGAAAAGATCCGTATGCGTTCACCCCGTTGCTCGACGGGCGTTCGCTGCTGCTTGGGACCAATTCGGCAAAGAACGCGGATGAGATCGCGGCGTTCGACCGGCGCGACGTCGCGGGATTCGCAGCCTACGTCGAGCGGACCGATCGGCTCGGGCGCGCACTCTTCGAGACGTTTTCCGATGACCGGCCGCGTTTCGGGCGCTTCGACGCGGAGACCCAGGCGTTGCTGCGCGGATCGGCGGCGGAGTTGGTGGAGCGTTACATTTCGACACCGGTGCTGCAGGCCGAGCTCGTCAACGATGGCTTGATCGGCACATATCTCGGACCGCGCGATGCTGGAACCGGCTACGTACTCGCGCACCATCTCGCGGGACGCCTGTTAGGCACGCAGGGCTCCTGGGCATTCGTTAACGGCGGCATGGGATCGGTCTCGCGCGCGCTCGCGGCGGCCGCCGTTGCGTACGGCGCGGAGATCTTCTGCGGGGCGGACGTCTCCCGCATCCTCATCGAGAAGGGGCGCGCGTGCGGCGTCGAGTGTGCTACCACCGAATTTTCGGGGGCCGATACGTTTAGGGTGCGGGCGCGGGCCGTCGTATCGAACGCGCATCCGCGTACGACCTTCCTCGATTTGCTCGATTCGACGGCGCTCGATTCCGAGTTCGTGGCGAGCGTCAAGGCGTGGAAGAGTATCGGAGCGTCGCTGAAACTCAATCTCGCGCTCGGCGAGCTTCCGAACTTTACCTGCCGCCCTGGCACGAACGTGCAGCCGCACCATCGCGCGACGATCCATGTGGCGCCCTCCATCGACTACCTGCAGAAGGCCTACGAGGACGCGCGCGAGATTGGCGAGAGCGCCGAGCCGCTAATCGAATGCTTTCTTCAGACTCCGACCGATACGTCGCTCGCGCCGGCCGGCAAACATATCCTCTCGATCTTCGCGCAGTACTTTCCGTACGATCGGGCAGATGGCTGGAGCGACGAAAAGCGCGACGCCGCGGCCGATAAGATCGTTGCGATTCTGGCGCGGTACGCGCCGAATCTCCCGAATGCGATCGAGCAGCGCCAAGTCCTCGCCGCACCCGATCTCGAGGAGCGCTTCGGATTGATCGGCGGGCACATCTTTCACGGCGAGCTTTTGCCGGGACAGATCTACGAAGAGCGCTTCCCGACGGCGACGCCGGTTCCGAATCTGTACCTTTGCGGCTCAGGCGCTCATCCTGGCGGCTGCGTTAGCGGATTTCCCGGTAAGAGAGCGGCAAAGACCGTGCTACGAGAATTTTCGATCACACCACGATAAGAGAGCGACGACGTCGCGTTCACGTCCGCCCGCTAGGCTGAAGCGATGCAGGTAACGTGGAGACCGGTACGAGACGGAGCCGATTCTGCCCGCGCGCAACTCCCCGCCAGCGCCTTCGCCTTCCCAAGCGAGCGCAAAGAGCCCCTGATCGACGCGGCACACGTCCGCAGCGCGATTGCCCGGTTCGGCGCGGTACGTGGGGTCACCGAAGCCGAGCGGGCAGAGGCGTTTGCGAACATCAAAGCGGCCGCCGGATATTACGGCGTGCACGTGGGTGCGACAAGCTGGCGCGACCTGGTAGCCTGAGGGAGGCCGCCGCGATATGACAGGGGGGTTAGGAAAAACGTGCCGGCAAAGGGCGTCCCAGCAACTTTTACGCCCCATGGGCGTAGAATAAGGCATGAATAAACGTCTTTTTGCGCTGGCCTTCGCGCTCAGCGTACTTCCTATGGCCGCTTTGGCGCAGGATGCGAACGCGCCAGCCGGCCCTACCCCCGAACAACGCCAGGCGATGCGCCAAACGTTCGAGCGTTTCGCCGCGCAGGAGCAACAGCTCCACGACCAGATGCGCGCGCAAATCCTCGGGTCTTTGAGCCCGGTTCATCGCCGGGCGGTCGGCGCGGCGATCGGGGAGCTCGCAATCTCGCCAAATCCCGATCCCGTGGCGGCGGCAAAGCAGATCGACGCGATGCTTTCGCCCGGCGAGCGGCAGCGGATCGTGGCGGCGCACGAATCCTATAAGTCGCAGAGCATGCAGCTCCACGAGCAGATGCGCACCCAGATGCAGAGCGAGATGCCTGCCGGCCATTCCGATGCGATGGACCACGGGCCAATGAACGGCATGACGCAGCGTCCACCACTCGATGCCGGGACGATCCTGCTCACGGCGCTCGCGCCCCATCCGATGATGGGCATGCACCCGATGATGATGCATATGGAGGGCGCGCCTCAATAGTAGCGGTACTGCCAGAGCGTGACGTCGGGTTGGCAACGCACGCTCTGGCTGATGGTGACGGTGCAGACGATGATGTCGTTCGCCTTCTCCGTCTCCGGCCCGTTTCTACCCCTCTACATCATCCAACTCGGCGTTAAGCCGATCGCGGCCGTTTCGGTCTGGGCCGGAGTCATCGCGTCTGCGAACTTTCTCACGGCCGCGATCTTTTCGCCGATCTGGGGCGGCATCGCCGATCGCACCGGCCGCAAAGCCATGGTGATCCGCTCGTGCGTCGCGATCGCGATTTTCACCGCGCTGATGGGCATCGTCCAGAGTGTCTGGCAGCTCTTCAGCGCGCGAGCATTGATGGGCGTGTTCAGCGGTTTCTCTGCGGCGGCCATCGCGATGGTCGGAACCCAGGTCCCCGAAGAGTATCTCGGATTCTCGCTCGGATGGAT
>Ga0153928_1001369_pt1 | contig 10940 bp, 11 predicted proteins | sample TSNJ012MetaG_FD_106656 | JGI IMG/M metagenome (GOLD analysis project Ga0153928, IMG submission 106656) | Attine ant fungus gardens microbial communities from New Jersey, USA - TSNJ012 MetaG | ecosystem: Host-associated > Fungi > Mycelium > Unclassified | place: USA: New Jersey, Wharton State... | reverse complement strand
TGTCGGTCAGGTCCTGTCTTTCCTTCCGGTTCATGTGTGCACGGCAGTTAATATGCAGACGGATGTTTATATTTTGGAAAACGGCATGCTTAGAAAGCAGAAGGTAGATGCCAGAGGAATGCTGACATAGAGGAGCGAGGTATCTGGATGGACATTCTGATTAAAAGAGGACTGATTTATGACGGAAGCGGTGAAGCGCCGTTTCAGGGAGATATTCTCATACACGATGGAACGATTGCCAAAGTGGCGGCTGATATTGGCAGTACGGCGGAACGAGTGGAAGTGATTGATGCAAAAGGCAAGGCAGTGACGCCGGGATTTATTGATATTCACCGGCATTGTGACATCACACCCTTTACGAATCCGGATTTTGGGAACATTGAGCTGGCACAGGGAATTACGACTGCCTTTGTCGGAAACTGCGGACTTGCACCGGTGCCCACCGTGCCTTTATGGCGGCAGGAATTGTACAATTACTTAGAGCCGGTCATTGGAACGATGCCGGAAAATATGGTTTTGGCAACCTATGAGGATTATGTCAAAGCCATAGAGGCGACAAAGCTGCCGATCAATCTGGGTTTTTTGGCAGGAACAGACAGTATTAAGGTTGCCGTAAAAGGGTTTGGAAATAAGCCGTATACCAGGGCAGAACTGCAAAAGGCACAGGCGTATGTAAAAGAGGCGATGGAGCAGGGGGCATTTGGTATTTCGATGGGAATCATGTATCAGCCGGAATGCTATTCCAGCAGGGCAGAACTGGTGGAGATAGGAAAGGCGGCCGGCGAACTTAACGGAGTGCTTTGTACCCATATCCGCGGCGAAGGGGACAGTCTGACAGAGTCTGTGGAGGAAGTGATCGAGATTGCCGCCGGAGCCGGGGTGCCATTGAATATCAGTCATTTTAAATCCACAGGGATCAAAAACTGGAACAAAAAGATATATGATGCAATGGAACGGATCGAAAGGGCCCGGGCCGCCGGCCAGGATGTCACCGCAGATTTTTATCCTTATGACGGCGGTTCCACAACCCTGCAGTCACTGCTGCCGCCGACGGTTATGGAAGATTCGATTGAGACCCTGGCCGCCAGCTTATCGGAAACAAGGGGGAAACTTAAGCTGCGGGAGGAACTCGGTAAGATTCACGATGGCTGGGACAATATGTCGGAAAGTATTGGCTGGGACCGGATTATCATCAGTTCGGTCACGCTGGAAAAACATGGGTTTATGCAGGGACAGACGATGGGCGCGTTGGCAAAGAAGCTGGGATATGAGGCGCCGTCGGATCTTGCTGCCGAGTTGATTGTGGAAGAGCGGGGGAAAGTCGGGATTATTGTACTGAGCATGTCGCAGCAGGATGTGGATACGGTGGCACGTCTTCCGTACACCATGCTGATTTCTGATGCGCTGTATGGCGGTGACAAAAAGAATGCCCATCCAAGATTGCTGGGGACGACGGCCAGATTTTTAAATGATTACGTATTAAAGAGAAATGTCCTGACCATGGAAGCGGCGATCCACAAGATGACCGCTATGCCGGCGAAGCGTATGGGGCTGAACGACCGTGGGCTGCTAAGGGCAGGCTATAAGGCGGATGTGCTGGTATTTGATCCGGAGAAATTCGTGGATCATGCGGGAAGAGCATGTACCGGTATGGACCTGGTCTTGATGGAAGGGAAAAAGGTTTTCGCGGATGGCATCCTGACGGATCATACCAGCGGAAGGTTATTAAAAAAAGGTAGAAAGAGGTTCAATCATGAATGTATATGACAAGCTAAAGGAAATCAATCTGGAATTGCCGCAGGCACCGCCGAAAGGAGGGGTATATTCACCAAGTCAGAGTTTTGGGGACGGGCTGGTGTACATCTCGGGATGCGGACCGGTGATTGGAACGGAGGCGATTTCCGGAAAACTGGGAAATGATTTTACGGCAGAAGAGGGAAAAGCGTTTTCAAGAAATGCAATGCTGAATGTGTTGGCCGTCTTACAGGATAATATCGGGGATCTTAACAAGGTGAAACGGGCTGTCAAGATTCTTACCTTTGTGGCCAGTGCGGATACATTTTATGAACAGCCGGCCGTTGCCAACGGAGGCAGCGAGCTGCTGGCGGAGCTTTTTGGCCAGGAAAATGTGCCGGCCCGCTCGGCGATCGGCGTGAATGTACTGCCGGGCAATATTCCGGTAGAGACGGAAGCGATCTTTGAAATTAAAGTGTAAATTTATAAATGATGATATGAGGGACGAAAATGGACAGTCAATTTAAAAAAAATCTGATCGAATCATTGTACGTACATTATCCGCTGAAGCCGGAGTACGATAAAAGCATGGAGACTCACAATTTAAAAAAGCCGGTGCTCAGTTCGGTCCAGTTATGGGATGGAACAGGTCTGGAACCTTGGAGCTTTGACGGTGAGGGGCTGGCATACATCGAGGAGAGTCCCTCTCACCTGGATTTGGCGGAAGCGCCGACTGGCAGCATATTGTGCCTTGAGACAAAATCCCGGGCCGATCATTGGCCGGAGAGCGAGGTCCGGGCGAATGATGCAGCCGGCGGCCTGTATGCAACCTTTGGCAGTTACATAGCGAGACTGAATGTAAAAGGAAGGAACCTGAAAGGAAAAAACCGGATCTGGTTTCAGATTCGTCCGGTATGCCCGGGCCTTCACAATCCGATTGTTCGTGTCGGCTTTGTCAATAACGGAGAAACCAAGATACCGGATGCTTATTCAAGAGAAGGTTTTCATGCGGTTAATTTAAAAAACAATCAATGGAATACCTGTATCTGGGAGATCGAGTCCATTGCCCATGATGCGATCGAAGAGATATCCTTCAATATTCATCGCTACGGCAAAGAAGTAAGCACCGGTGATGATATGTTGTTTCAGCTCTGTGATATTCGGCTTCAGGAAGTAAAGCCGGAAGTTGTTCACGGCTGGCGGTGTGAGAACGAGACGGTGGTATTTTCTTCCACCGGATACTTTACCGATGGAAGAAAAATTGCAATTGCCAACACCTTGGCCGGGGAGTTTGAAATTGTAAATGCAGATGGTGGTTGTGTGGAATATTGTGGAAATATAGAACAAATTTCCAATCATCTGGGAACTTTTGCTGTTTTGGATTTCTCCGGGCTAAAAAAAGAAGGCCAATACAGAATTCGATTCGGCAATACATTAAGCGAGCAGTTCGTTATCGGAATGGATATTTTGGCGAGTTCGCTGTGGAAATTAACGAATTTCCTCTTTTGTGAGCGCTGCGGCTATCCGGTTCCGGGCGGTCATGGAACGTGTCATCAGGATATTATTGCCGAACACAATGGCGTTCAGTTGGTTTATGCCGGCGGCTGGCATGATGCCGCGGACGTTTCCCAGCAGACCATGCAAACGGCGGAGATTCTGGATGCCGTGATTGCTTCGGCCGGCAAAGTAAAGGACGCGGAGCCGATGCTGTACCGCCGGATGATGGAGGAAGCCAACTGGGGACTGGACTTTGTCCTGCGGATGCGCTTTGGCGACGGTTACCGGGCCTCCCATGCGGCGATCCGCAGATGGACGGACAACTTGATCGGCAATATGGATGACTGTATCGCCGACGTCCATAACCGCTCCTTTGAAAATTTTGTTTTTGCAGCAGTAGAAGCAGGTGCAGGTGCGGCGTTTAAGGATATGGATGCCGAACTGGCATGGAAATGCATCGATGCAGCGAAGGAAGACTTTATGTTTGCCTATGAGCGGTTCCGGCAGGTGGGGCTGGAAGAGCCGCGTTTGCTGGAGCACACGGCTGGGGCAAGTCTTTCCCAGTATTATGCGGCGGCAGCATGGGCGGCGGCCAGACTCTATAGCGTCACAAAAGATACGTGCTACTATGACTGTGCCGCTGAATATGCGGATAAGGTAGTTTCCTGCCAGGAACACCGTGATACTCTGCCGATGAAAGGATTCTTCTATCGGGATGAGACGAAGAAACACATTGTGCATTTCTCCCATCAGGCCAGAGATCAGATTTTTGTCATGGCGTTGTCCGAGGTGTGCGGGGCGCTGAAGGAGCACGGGAATCTGACGGTCTGGGAAGAAAGTATGAAGCTGTTTGGCGGGTATCTGAAGGGCCTGCAGAAATATACGGCTCCTTACGGCATGCTGCCGGCCGGTATTCATCATATCAGCGAGGCTGATGATCAGGTGACATTTCATGTTGTGCATCCGAAGGTTGACTATACCAGAGAGCGGGAGAATTATATCCGGCAGTTAGAAGAGAGTTATAATCTGGGTGACGGATACTATATCAAGACTTTTCCGGTGTGGTTTTCTTACCGCGGAAATGCGGCCATCCAGTTATCTATGGGGAAAGCAGCATCCATTGTGGGAACTTATTTTGATGATTCGGAACTGATTGAAATAGCCAGAGAACAGCTTTACTGGACGTTGGGCAAGAATCCTTTCGGACAGTCGCTGATTTACGGGGAAGGCAACCGCTATGGTCAGGAGTATACGGCGCTGCTTGGAGAAACGGTAGGAGAGATGCCGGTAGGCGTTCAGACCAGAGGGAATGAAGATGTTCCGTATTGGCCGCAGGCTAATATCGCCACATACCGGGAGGTGTGGACTACACCGCCGGGGCGGTTTATGTGGATCGCTGCGGATTTGATGTAATTAGAGGAGAATGACTGCAAACGCCGCTGAAAAGCAAAAACCTTGCTGTTTTTACTCTGTTGTCGGCTGGCTAAACCAGGCCGTTATGTTTCCATAGCGGCCATTTGCATTGATAGATAAGGTAATAATAAAACACGGCGCATCCTCCTATTCTATTTCTGCCAACTTCGGGCCAACTTGGCCCGAAGTATGAATTATATAGCTGTTCCTTTCCTTAACGTCTTTTTCGTTATTATTATCAAGATACAGGTAACAACCAAATAGAATGCTGCAAATATAGTTAGACTCTGAATTAAGTCAAACGTAAATAGACCAAGTAAATAGTTGTTTAGCACATGAACAATAATTGCTATTAAAAGGTTTTTGCATTTGCTGTATAAAATAGTAATAATGATGGAGCAACAAACAATAGAAACTAAAAAACTAATAATATAAATTACCAGTTCAGGCCACCCGTACCCCGATACCAACCACAACGGGAGATGCCAAAACCCCCAAATCAGCCCTACAATGAAACCCGATTTTAAGAGAGAGAGTTTTTTCTGTATTTCTGGCAGGAGAAAAGCTCTCCAACCCAATTCCTCGCCCAATGGGCCACTTGATAAATGAAACGGTAGCATATAAAAAAGTGGTAATGGAGAAGTGATTATCAGTTCGTAAAAGGGCTTTTTGTATAGGAGAACGGCAAATATCAACGCACCTAAAAAGATTGCTAAAGGTAAACCGATTGCCGCCAAAAGTATTGTTGGTTTAATCTTTTCGGTAAATTGTCTGCGAATAAATTGAAGTTGGCTGTCTTGCGGATAAATTTTCTTGAACATCAGAAGTAATATGAATGTTGGTGTCCATGCGGAAGCTGTTTGCAAGACAGTTACCAATGCTTCAATATTAAAAACATACATCACCAATCCTATTAGGCCAATGAACAAAATGAACATTAGATATGTGTGTATTACATAATTCTTAATATTTTTGTTCGTGCTGTTCAAACTCCTCTCCCTTACCAAGATAATCCGCAAAGGCTTCAACTAAAATACTAAGCATTTTTTTTCGGGCTGTGTCCACTTTTAAGAGTTCGCTTGAAGCAACATACTGTAAGGAATGTATCATTGACATCATAATTTCAATGCTTTCTTGACTTTCATCGAGCTTACACATTGATAGAAGTGTTCTAATTATATCTTGCCCATTTTTCATATCAGCTTGTATCAATTCCGGCGGTAGCTTACGCGTAATGTATTCCGTGTCCTCTTGCGTCAGATAAAATATAAGGCAACCATCATGTAAAAACAAGTCGTAAAAAATTCTTTGAACCTTTGTTTTAATGTCAATATCTTCTGCTGCTACAGATGAAATCTTATCAAGAAGTTGTTTTTCTTCCAATTTTATGATGTCCCAAAATAGTGTTTCTCGTGACTGAAAAAAAGCATAAAAAGATCCTTTTGCAATGTTAGCACCTCTTGTTATATCCTCAACAGTTACTTGACGAATACCTTTTTTTCGTATAAGGGCAGCACTAACATTAAGCATGGCCTCCTTTACGATCTCGCGTTCATGTTCACTAAATGCTTTTGGCATTTTAAGTCCTCCTTGTTGAAGTTGGTGACTATTATTTTATTTATAGTCATTGAAATCATTATATGTCTGTTTTTCTTATTTGTCAAGGGGATATGGAGGGTTATTACATCCTTTTTCGGCTTGCCACTAAATGGCAAATCCCGGTAAGCCGCTTTTTTATCAGCCACCAGTTTTTGAAAATCCGCTTTCAGCGTGTCCATCTTGGGAAGTTTCGCGCCGTTCAAAAGCCTGTCCATTGTGGCCTTGCCGTCCGGTAAGTGGCAATGTCGGCTTCATGCTCCGCAAGATATTTCTTGCTGTACCTCGCGGCCTTGTAGCCCTCGAATATGGGCCGGGTCTTGGCATAGTCAACGATTTTTAGTTTCCATTCGCGTGGTCTAAACCCACCGTCTTTAGACGGTATACGCTTTTAGCCATATATTTTATGGGCATACTAAAACCGAGAGGTGATAATATGCCAGAGGAATATAGTAAAAGCGGTCATGCTGCATTTGATATAAAGTATCATATTATATGGGTCACAAAATACCGCTAATAACAGCGGTTTTTATATTATGATGGATGATGATGGTGTCCAAATAAGAAGTGAGGGGTCTGTTTCAATTCAAGCGAAGAGAAATATGGTAATTACCAGTTCCAGCAGTTCCATAGAACTAAACGCATCAAAGAGGATTCGTCTAAAACAAGAGGATACCGAAATGAAGTTGGGCGGAGAAGTTACTATGCAAGGAGCCAGAATTAAACTATAATTACAAAGAAAGGGATTGGAGATGAGTTGTTCCAGACATCTGTTGGCATCTTTGGACAAGAGGACGACAAAGGGAACTTGGATCTGCAAGCAAAGTATAATGGAACAGGCAAGAGATGGTGAATTATCATAGTCAGAGCTACTTGCGGTAATTAGATACCAGCATAAGGATTATTACAATTAGAGCATAATGGATTCTATGAAGAGGGGAAAGAGTGTGAACAGTTTTAAAAAATCTTGGAAAATATATATGAAATGGAGTCTATTTCTACTGGCATGCATTTTGATTATATTATTCATAATTAACAATTATTGTAAACCTGTGAGAATGTCAGAACCATTTAAACGTCCAAATGGCACTGTATTTAATGATAGAGAAGATGAGAGTAGGATAGGAGCATATTCGAGTTTTTTTATAAAAAACCATTCCATGTATGAACAGAAAGTGACTTTTGTGTTATACCAGGATAATATTTGGGCAGAAGAAGATTGCTTATTTGATATTGATTATATAAATATTGGCTTCGGTAGTTCTAAAGTACGGACAAAGGATGGATTTGTGAAGGTACCCGCAGGGCAAGAATTGTTTATTACTATTGATTCAACAGCCAGAAACAGCTCCAAGGCAATAACATCAAGAACTGGTCCCATGGTTAAGATTGTTACGATTAGGTAATGATCTTCCACTGGTGAATGGTGAGAGTTTTACTATATGTTGGAAATTAGAGGAACATGCATCTATAATATTGGAAGGATATGTTGGGCTGGGGCGGGAGGTGAAGTATCAAAGCTCTGGTTTTGCAGATGGGTATGTTAAATTTGCAGGTGATAAAAGCACTGTAACAAAGAAGTGGGAGCTCATTATGAAGCACTTAACCCCTTTGCCGGAGGATTATGGATACTAATGGTGTACGGAATAAATAAGCAGTAGGAATAATAGGAGCGGGAGAATGAAGTTTAAATTTTGGTTACTTGTTTTGGTGATCTGCTTGAATTTAGCAGGCTGTGTCGTACCCCGATATGAAAAAAATAGTTATAGCGGAACATGGAGCTTGTTAGATATAGACGCGTTAGGTACAGAAAAAACCGGACATATTGCAGTAACTGACGGGGAAAATTTATATTACTTTACGGATGAATATGATAAAGCAGGTATTTATCAAATGAGTTTGGACGGTGGGGCAGAGATGTTGCTTGCAGAGGAGAAAGAGATTGGACAAATTCAGTTAGCAGAAGGAAAATTATTTTATTCATCATTTGCTCAAATCTATTATGGTGATAAGGAAAAAGGTGATGCGCGTGGAAATAAATCGTATTCTTTAAAATCATTGAACCTTTCTACTGGCGAAGTTTATGTATTTGATTGTGACTCTGTGTTAGCCTCTGAACTAGAGAAATATCCCAACGAAGTAATTGATCCCAATCGAGGCTTAGTCAATTTTCATTACTGTGGGGATAATGTATTTTTGGCATCTACAGTAGAAACCACGGTTCCTACGCGACGCTTTCAGATGTTTACAGGGTTTATAGCAGAGAATAAATTTACAAGGGTTGAGGAGTTGAAGAGATGGCTCGGCCTGTTCTGAAAGGAATAATGACCTGTCAAGAGCAGCCACAAGAAATTCTGTGTGACTTTCTTGCTGATGACATTCTTCATGAAAACTGGGAAATTGCTGAGAAAGAGGCAACGCGGCTCTACCACATTGCTCACCGCAACAAAAGCGATTTGAAATTTATTGGCCTTGCAATGCAATGCTGGGCATTTACCGATCTTTCCCGTGCATTTATGCTGTTGGATCGCCATCTGCAGTGGATTGTTGGTGTTTGGGACCAGCAGCTGTTATTTAGCTTCTATACCGGCGCATGGCTTGTATGTTCTCACATGGCACAGAAACAGACGGTGCTCCCTTTTGGGAATATCCCGTCTAAAAAGCTGCCATTTTTTAGACAGGACGGAGTTTATGAAGCGACGACTGTGGCAAAGTGGTTTTATGAAAATGCTTATAAAATCGGCATTGCCTTTGATTGCCGCAACGGAACGGCGAAGCATGCAGAGATTCTTAATCATAGGTTGTTGTTGGAACAAGGCGGAGTCATTCTGTAATCATGTTAAAGTGATTAAAGCGGAAGCAGTCGTGTAAGGAAAACTCAGAGGGAGATATACTATCAGAAGAAGGGCCTGACGGAACCCGGGAGTTTGCTTATATAATTTATTCTGCCTAATAGGGTAGTGAAAGGAGATAAGATGTCTGATTTTATACCTTTAGGGGTTGTTCTGGAAACAATTGAAAGTTTTACCTGGTCAGATGCGCTATATTTGCCGAAAAATGAGGAGTGGAATAAAACTACAAAAGGATTGATTTGGGATCCCAATGATGTTGAAGATGATGAAATGGATGCTCCGGCTCCTGCAATTGAAAACGGATTGGTTGATGCTTTGGATATACAAACGATTCAAGGAATAGTCTATAATGCAAAGGAGCAAAAGGAGCAAATTACAGTAGATGAACTTGTTGAAGCATATTTATTTTATTTTAATAATGATGCTTTTATAGAATTTGAATGAAAATAAAGTATAATAGAGGACGTAAAGAGAATCGGTTATGTGGCTCTATCACAATATCGATTGCCTGCGCGAGATGGAAAGATTCAGAATGTAGCAGCGTCAGCCTGTTCTTTCTTTGCTGGTTTCTCTTCCAGCCATATTTATTTTTGATACAATACAATTGCTTTTATGAAATAGCTACAATAGGTAGATAAGGGTAAGCAGAACATTATGGATAAAAATAAGATTCTTACGATAGGGATTTGCGATGACGATGAAATTTGTTTAGAGAGAGTTATAGCTTGTATTAAAGGAAATAGGCACTTGTTTCAAACGGAGTACTTTAATGTAAAAATATTATCTTACAATTCACCTAATAAAATAATGCGTGCTTTTGCTGACGTGGCTTTTAATTTTTGTGATTTTAGATATTGAAATGCCAGATATCAACGGCTTTCATGTCGCAAGAGTGTTACAAAATAAATATCCGGAAATACATCTGGCTTTTATTTCAAATCATGATAATTATGTCTTTGATGAATTTTTGGATAAATGATATCTTTAGTTTTGAGTCTTTTGGTCACAATTTGGTTGTGAAAACCCGAAAAGGTGAATTTCAGATGTATAGTTCGTTAACGCAGGTGGAGAAGCAACTCGAAAAATTTTTTTATTAGAATTCATAGAAGCTATTTAGTTAATCCCCTTCACATTGAAAAGATTGCTAATACTACTGTACAGATGTCAAATGGCCTTTTGTATGATATTGGCAAACCCGACTTTCGGCATTTTGAAGAGAAAAAACTAAAAAAAGCTTGATTTTAGCATGGCTAAGCATTTTAGAATGGTTTAAAATAAGGCTTTTTTGATACCTGAATTCCGGAAAATAAAAATGTAGTGACCTAATTATTTGCAGTATAAAATATTCCTCTTTCCTTATTGGAATGCAACGATAAATATATTGATGATCTGGCTTTAAGCCTCGTCTCTAACAATAAACTGTCCCAAAAACTCAGCGTGCTGGAAACGGCGGCGCAGTCAGACTCCGATCATTACGTACCCATTGACTTTGACTCCATTTCTACCGAAAACCCCCGCTCTCTTGGCGCCGAACTCGTTTGCTGGGACGCCTGGAATTTATTGGGGGTTGATAAGGTGTTGAAAGACTGTGCTTTTTCACGGAATCAGATGGCAGTCGCCAGGGCTGTGGTCTTTGGACGCCTGATTTCACCAGGCAGCGAGCGTCATACCATCGAATGGTTCCAAAAGCGTTCAGCCCTTTCCGAGCTTCCCGGCGCGGACGTCACCGGTTTTGGGAAGGATGTGTTTTATGAAATCGGCGACAGGCTCTACGAAAACAAGGATCAGATAGAAGCGTTTCTGTTTCAAAGGCAGCAGAATCTTTTTCCACCAGGCGACCACACGATC
>Ga0153928_1001367_pt1 | contig 10950 bp, 5 predicted proteins | sample TSNJ012MetaG_FD_106656 | JGI IMG/M metagenome (GOLD analysis project Ga0153928, IMG submission 106656) | Attine ant fungus gardens microbial communities from New Jersey, USA - TSNJ012 MetaG | ecosystem: Host-associated > Fungi > Mycelium > Unclassified | place: USA: New Jersey, Wharton State... | reverse complement strand
CTGAGTTACTCGTCGCCAATGCGGCCATATCACCCGCTTCCTGATTGTCAAGACTGGCGTTTGGGTAACCAGTATCTTATGATATCAAGAGTCAATCCCACAGGAAAAGTGATTGACCCAAAAAATATGCAAATCACAAGAAAGAAAAATTGTGATGATGATTGATGAAGTTGATCAGGCATGCAATAATCAGGTGTTTCTTGATTTTCTTGGAATCCTGCGAAGCATGTATCTGGATCGCTATGATAGTGGAGCAGCGTTTCAGTCGGTTATTTTGGCCGGTGTGTATGATATCAAGAATATTAAACTGAAGATACAGGATGAAAAAGTCCGCCGTTATAATAGTCCCTGGAATATTGCGGGTGAGTTTAAAGTGGATTTAAGTTTTTCTCCTGCTGACATCGCCACAATGCTTAAGCAGTATGAGGAGGATTATAACTTAGGGATAGACATCGAATGGTTTAGTACGCAGATTTATGCTTATACCTCAGGATATCCCTTCTTAGTCTCTTATATCTGTAAGCGGCTTGATGAGGATGTGTGGAAAGAAGATGGGTTTGGAAGCAAGAGAGCTGCTTGGACGTCAGTCGGATTTCAAAGAGCGGTTAATCTGGCGCTGTCCAGTAAGACTATACTGTTTGGGGATATGCTTAAAAAGCTGACTGATTTTCCGGAACTGAATGGGCTGATTCAGACGATACTCCTGCAGGGAATAGAACCCTCGGCAAACATTTATGACCCCAATATCCAGTTGGGAATGATGTTCGGATTCTTAAAAGAGCAGGATGGGAAGGCTATGATGGCAAACCGGCTATTTGAAACCCGTATTTATAACTGGCTGATTTCCGAGAATCAGGTAAACAACCTGATTTTCAAACGGGATGATGCTGAACAGATAGAAACGAGGAACCAATATAATGGCGCTTAAATTCACATCAGAATCAGAAATGGAAAGAAATCTTATTACCCAACTGGTTACGGGGATTTCGCAATGGACATTTCGCCCGGAGCTAAGCAGCGAAGAAGATCTATGGGCTAATCTAAAAGAAAAATTAGAGCAGAATAACACAAATGTGTTAAGAGAAATTCCGCTTACAGAGCAAGAGTTTCGGCAAGTGCAGAATCAGTTACGCTTTTCCAGTTTTGTCGAAGGCGCCAAGTGGCTGGCTGGAGAAAATGGAATTGCAAAGGTAAAAGTACAGCGGGAGGATGCTTCTTTAGGTACCATATGGCTGTCTGTTCTATGGCGAGAAGATGTAGCTGGTGGCCATTCCAGCTATGAAGTGGTCAATCAGATTGTCAAAAATAAAGATGATAGCGAAGATCAAAACCGCAGGTTTGATGTTACACTGTTGATCAATGGGCTTCCCCTGATTCAAATTGAACTAAAGAATCATGCAAATTCTTATATGGATGCATTTCGACAAGTAAAAAAATATTTAACACAAGGAAAATATACAGGAATTTTTTCCTGTTTACAGATGTTCGTAGTATCGAATGGAACGGACACCCGATACATTGCTTCCGCATCAGGTGAAAAGTTAAACGACCAGTTTCTCTCTACCTGGGTGGATAAAAGCAACCAACCGGTAACCAATTATTTGGAATTTACCGAGCAGGTACTATCAATCCCACAGGCTCATAAGATGGTAACACAGTATACTGTGATTGACAGCCAGAAGAAGGTTCTGATTCTTCTTCGACCTTATCAAATTCATGCCATTGAAGCGATTAAAGAGGCCAGTAAACGTCAGGAATCAGGATATGTATGGCATACTACAGGTTCAGGGAAAACATTAACCAGTTATAAGGTCGCAAGGAATCTTTTGCAAATTCCATCGATTGATAAGACCATTTTCTTAGTAGACCGCGTAGATCTGGATCAGCAGACCACCTCCAGCTTTTTAAGTTATGCACAAAATGACATAATAGAAATAAATGAAACGGATAATGTTAATGATTTGATCAAAAAATTGTATTCCAATGACCGTGCAGTTATTGTTACAACAGTTCAAAAGTTAAATCATCTCATTAGACGTTTTGAGAATAAAGATGATTCCCCAAAGTGCAAGAAGATTCGCAATCTGCACTTAGCTTTTGTTGTAGATGAATGCCATCGGGCAATTTCTGCGGGGAAGCAAAAAGAACTGAAGAGATTTTTTACCCGTTCTCTATGGTATGGATTTACAGGTACGCCTATCTTTAAGGAAAATGCAAAGAAACAGATTGGAAATCTTGCCCGCACGACAGAAGAACAGTATGGAAAGCGTGTGCATGAGTATACTGTGAAAGAAGCAATACACGATAAGGCGGTACTTGGATTTCAGGTAGAGTACAAAAGCACGATTTCAGAAGAGATGCTGGACGATATTGTTAATCAGAGAAAGCCAACGTTGGATGTACATACTATGTCAAATATCGAAAAGGAAGCGTGCTTATCCAAGCAAGATTATGAAGATGAAGAACATATGCTTGAGGTATTGAATTCTATCATAAATAAATCAGAAAAGAAATTTGGTCTGGGTCATGGACAAGGCAATACCTATACCGCAATATTGACAACCAGTTCCATTTTTCGTGCACAGAAATACTACAGCCTGCTGAAAGAAATAACGGAGAAAAAATCAAAGGTTACGATACGTGAGAAAATCAAACAAAAATTACCTGATTTCCCCAAATTCGCGATAACCTATTCTGTTACGGAGAATGAAGAGGATAGCACCATAAATCAGGAAAAAATGAAGGAGTCAATTGCGGATTATAATAAACAGTTTGGCACAAAATTTTCCTTAGAAAGCATTAAGGCCTATAATGCGGACATTAATGAACGTTTAGCACGGAAACAAGATAAATTTCGGTATCGGAATGAGCAATTGGATTTAGTTATAGTAGTAGACCGTTTGCTGACTGGTTTTGATGCACCTTGTATGGGGGCCTTGTTTATTGACAGAGCACCAATGAATCCCCAGGATATCATTCAAGCCTTTTCACGTACTAATCGCCTTTATAGAAAAGAAAAGAAGTATGGACAGATTATTACATACCAATTACCGCTTACTTTTAAACAGAGTGTAGATGAGGCATTGAAGCTGTATTCGAATGGCGGAGAAAACTATATATTAGCCCCGTCTTATGAGGAGGCCATGAACAAATTTCTGGATACATCCCATGCTCTATTTAAAATTGCACCAACGATTGATTCATTTACAGAGATTTCTACTTTGGAACGAATGAAACAATATGCAAAAGCCTTTCAGGAGTTTGATAAAGCCTATACGGCAATTCAAGTATATAGCGAGTTTGATTCATCTATGGCAGCAGGCGTGGATTTTGATTTACTTGAAGAATATCATGGTAAGTACGAAAATGTAATTGAAGAGATAAAAGTAACGGAAAAGGGAGGAGATGGGAATGGGAGGATAGATATAGATATTGAATATGAATTAGAGTCGATTACCAGTGATGAAATCAATTACCAGTATATCTTAAGCCTGATACAGGCATACCTGCCTCAAAGAGATGTTTTTTATGAAAAACCTTCAGAAACAGATATAAAAGAAATTAATGATTATCTGATATCGTTAAAGAAGCGTAATGAGAAATTTGCTGAGGAAGTGAGCGATTTGTGGGAAGATATTCAGGCAAATCCAAGAGAATATGAGGACAAGTATGTCGATATGCTTTTGGAGAAGAGAATTGAACAGCGCATAGACGGATTGTTAGAAAAATTTTGTAAAAAATGGTATGTAGGAAAGGAGCAGCTGCGTTTCGTAGTAAACAATTACAGGGCAAAGAATGAGAAGCAAAATGGTGAAACAGACTTAAAGGATTCCGCTAATTATCAAGAATATAATGCAAATACAGAGCAGCCGGTATCCAAACTTAGATTTTGGAAGGAAGTGCGATATGCATTGATACAGATGATACAAGATGAAATACTCCCGCTCAGGGAGCGGTAAATGTAGGGGATTTTTTACAGGAACAGATACAGAATGGAACAGTTTGAGGAGGATAGCGATATGCTAAGATTACCGGCAGGATTAATGTATGATAAAAAAGCGAATGAAATGGTAGAAAGATACGCACAGCAGCGTATCTTAGGTATAGTAAAAGATGTAATGATGGATTATGCATCTGACGACATTGACACGATTAGAAGGGATGACAAAGAATTCATTGCTTATGTGTCCATGTACTTTCCGCCACATTATCCGCGATCTAAGATAGGCGATACCTTCTTAGGCTTTTATGCATTACTGGAAGCTGAGGATACGTTTGTACCGGAATTAGTCATGGAATATGTCATGGCCAGTCTGTTTGAAACATTTATTGAGGAAGCGGATGCCCTGAATTTATCCACGGTAGAAAGGATAAACGCAGAAGACAGGGAATATATACTATCAAAACTTATTGAAGAGTGTGAGGAGATGTCGGATGATTCAGACGGGATTAGCGCAGGGGCCAGGAAAGTAGCAGAAGAGCGGCTGAATGCCATAGAGGATCTCCGGGAATATGAGGACTTATACTTTTGGGATACAGATTATGCATTGCTTAATGATTTTACAGAAGAAGCACTGCGAGCGTCTGAAATGAATAAAGAACTTGCCATCGGGTTGAAACCTAATGATAATGTATTTGTGATCCCCAAAGAATGGTATCAACCGTAAGAGTCGGGGATTAACAAACTCCTTTGGGATATACGGAAATGAATCAAATTGTAAGCCCGAACTGATTAACGCGTGAGCGGAGCTGTCCGGGCTATTTGTGATGCCATTTGTGATACTTTTTCGCAAGCTACTTTGCTTTTGCTTTATCCAATGCTTTTTGAATTGCCTGAATCAAGGCCTGGGAAGTATACCGGCTCTCTTCCTGGAAGGACAAATCGTCCAGCGACTGATTTGCATAAATCTGCTGGGTTAAATTGTCCAGAGAAGGCTGAATCAACGGATACATGGTCGTAACCGAGTCACTCAAAGGTACCATGGCAACTGAAGTGATCCGGTTAGCATCGACAGCAACTTCCACATTAACTTCCTGGGTGCCAAGCTGCAGCGACGAGGAATAGACTCCTGGTATGTACAGAACCTGATCCGAACTGGCGGTGACCTCTTTTTTGCCCGGATGAAACATGATAAACAGCAGGGTAATCAGCAGGATGCCGAGGCCGATAAAGATAGCTGTGTAGATAATCTCTTTCATTCGCAGAACAACGATTTTGGTATTGGAACTCATGGGGAACCTCCGTGCACATTTGATATAATCTATTCCCGTTTCTTCTCGATTATGTTATACTGGGAAAAGAATATTAAGGAGTTGAAGGAGAAATTCTATGTCACTGCAGCTGATTCTGGGTGGTTCCGGCTCTGGCAAGACCACATTTCTATATGACAATATTATAAAAGCCTCAATTAAACATCCGGACAAGCAATATCTGATCCTGGTGCCGGAGCAGTTTACCATGCAGGCGCAGAAGGATGTCGTTACCCGGCATCCTGATCATGCGACGATGAATATTGATATCGTCAGCTTCCAGCGCCTGGCATACCGGATTTTCGAGGAGCTGGCTGTGGAGCAGAAGCCGGTTCTGGATGATATGGGGAAGTCCATGGTGCTGCGCAAGGTTACGGCGGCTTGTCGTAAGCAGTTGGGCCTGTATGCCGGACATTTGAATAAAAATGGATTTATTAGCCAGTTAAAGTCGATGCTTTCGGAGTTCTATCAGTATGGCATTACCCCGTCGATTCTGCAGACGATGGCCGGGCAGGCCAGGACTCCGCTGCTGCAGCAGAAATTGACAGATTTTTCCGTTATTTTTCAGGAGTTTCAGGATTATATCAGCGGACAGTGCATTACTACGGAAGAGGTGCTGGATGTACTGTGCCAGGTGCTTCCGAATTCAAAGATCATTGCCGGCAGTGTCATTGCGCTGGATGGGTATACGGGATTTACGCCGGTTCAGTACCGACTGCTGGAACTTTTTCTGATTCATGCCAAACAGGTGGTGGTGACGGTGACGGCGGATAAGCGGATTCCTCTGCAGCCGTCGCCGGGGATGCAGAGTTTGTTCTATATGAGCAGCCAGATTGTTCGGCGGTTGTCAGTAATGGCGAAGGAGTATCAGGTTCGGCAGCTGCCGGAAATCTGGTGTGAAGGTCAACTGGAGGGGCGGTTTGCGGTCGGTGAGGAGCTGGCTTATCTGGAGCAGCATTTGTTCCGCTATGAGGCGGGACGTTATCAGGGAGCAATGAACGGGAGCCTGGAACTGTTTCAGAGCAGTAATCCGGCGGAGGAGATCGGTCAGGTGGTTCATCGCATTCAGCAGCTGGTGATCAGGTCAGGGCTGCGGTATCGGGATGTGGCAGTGGTCACCGGGGATCTGCCGGGATATGGCCGGGAGATTGGCCATCAGTTTGAACAGAATGGAATTCCGTTTTTTTTGGACGATAAGAAGACGATTATCAGTAATCCGATGGTAGAACTGATTCGGGCGGCGTTGGAAGTGGTGCAGCGGGATTTTTCTTATGAGAGTGTATTTCGTTATCTGCGCACTGGGCTGGTGACGACAGACCGGGTCAGGACGGACCGGATGGAGAATTATGTCCTGGCACTGGGGATCCGGGGATATAAAAAATGGAACAGTACCTGGGACCGGGTTTATCGCGGCGGCGGGGGACTGAATCTGCAGGAGCTGAATGAGTTTCGGGAACTGGTGATGACACCGTTGTTTGATTTGCGGGAAGCCTTGCGAAAGCCGGCGGTCACGATTGCCGGGATGGCGGAGGCGGTTATCCTGTTTCTGGAGACCTGCCAGGTGCAGGAAAAGATGCTGGAATATGAAGAACAGTTCACCAGCCGGGGCGAGTATCGTCTGGCCAAAGAATACAGCCAGGTATATGATATGGTGCTGGATCTGCTGGAACGGTTAAAGCTGCTTCTGGGCAGCGAAACGGTCGGTAAAAAAGAGTTTATGGATATTCTGGATGCCGGCTTTTCGGAGATGACGGTGGGCGTGATTCCGGCAACGGTGGACCGGGTAGTGGTCGGTGATATTACCCGCAGCCGCCTGGCTCATGTGAAAGTGCTGTTTTTTGTCGGGGTCAATGACGGTATCGTTCCGGCCCGCAAGAATCGGGGAAGTCTGCTCCTTGACCGGGAGCGGGAGTTTTTTGGTGAGCATCAGCTGGAGCTGGCGCCAACGGCCAGGGAGGATAGCTTTCAGCAGCGGTTCTACCTGTATCTGGCAATGACGAAACCGGCCAGGAAGTTAATTATGTCGTATGCCAAAACCGGTTCGGACGGTAAGAGCCGGCGGGCTTCGTATCTGATTGGTGAGCTGCGGCAGATGTTCCCGGATTTGCCGGTGACAGAGGGGAAATCAGAAGCCTTGGCCGGAAGCGGAATTTATTCTGTGCCGGAGGCGTGGCAGCAGCTGATTCGCGGCCTGCAGCAGGTATCCCAGTTGGATGACAGCCGTTTTCTGGAGTTATACCGCTGGTTTTTGGCATCCGCAGAACATCGGGAGGATGTGGAAAAACTGGTAAATGCCGCCTGCTACATCTATGAGCAGCAAGGGATCGGACATGCCGCCGCCCAGGCATTATACGGCAAGATTATCAGCGGCAGTGTGACCCGACTGGAACAATATGCGTCATGTGCGTATAGCCATTTTCTGCAGTATGGACTGGAGCTTATGGAGCGGCAGCAGTATACTCTGGCGGCGGCAGATATCGGCAATCTGTTCCATGATTCGATTGATTTGTGTTTCCGGCAGATAAAAGAGGCCGGGAAGGATTGGAATACCGTTACCGATGAAGAGCGCAATACCTTGGTGGAGCGCTGTGTGAAGCAGGTAACCGAAGAATATGGCAATACCATTTTAAACAGTTCCTCCCGTAATGCTTATCTGGCAAAACGGGTGGAGCATATTACCAAACGAACGGTGTGGGCGTTACAGCAGCAGATTATCAAAGGTGATTTTGTACCGTCCGGATTCGAGGTGTCTTTCTCGGCGGCGGATAATTTACAGGCGATGAAGATTGCTTTATCCGAGGAGGAAGCCTTGCATTTGCGGGGGCGGATCGACCGAATGGATCTGTGTCAGGATGGGCAGCAGGTATATGTGAAAATTATTGATTATAAATCCGGCAGTACGTCATTTGACCTGGCGGCGGTTTATTATGGCCTGCAACTGCAGCTGGTGGTCTATATGGATGCGGTGATGGAGATGACCAGGCGGCAATTTCCGGACAAGGAAGTGGTGCCGGCCGGACTCTTGTATTACAATATCCAGAATCCGGTGGTGCAAAAGGAAGGCGAGCTTTCCCCGGAGGAGATCGATGCGGAGATTTTGCGAAAGCTGAAGATGAACGGTCTGATCAACAGTGAACTGGAAGTGATCCGCCATATGGACCATGAGATTGAAAAGGAATCGGATGTGATTCCGGTGGTCTTAAAAGGGGAAGAGGTACAGGAAAGCAGGTCTTCCGTAGCCAACCGGGAACGGTTTGAAAAGTTGTCGGTTTATGTGCAGGAGAAGCTGCGCCGGACCGGACGGGAGCTGTTAGACGGAGAGAACACGGCCGCACCTTATAAAAGCGGGGCACGGACGGCCTGCGATTATTGTCCATACCATGCGGTGTGCGGTTTTGATAAAAAAACAGCCGGATATGAATACCGGCGGTTCAAGAGTAAAAAGACAGAGGAAATCTGGGAGGAGATATGTCAGTAAACTGGACCAGAGAACAGACACAGGTAATTGAGAGCCGTAATAAGAATCTGCTGGTCAGTGCGGCGGCAGGAAGCGGCAAGACGGCCGTTTTAGTGGAACGGATCATTCAGATGGTGACAGATCCGGAGCATCCGGTGGATATTGATAAGCTGTTGGTGATGACTTTTACCAATGCGGCGGCGGCGGAGATGCGGGAGCGGGTTCATGAAGCCATTGAAAAGCGGTTGGCGGCGACGCCGGGGGATGTGCATCTGCAGATTCAGGCGGGCTTGGTTCATCATGCCCAGATCACTACCATTGACAGCTTTTGTTTGAATCTGATCCGGAATTATTTTAACCGGCTGGAGCTGGACCCGGCGTTTCGTATTGGTGATGAAGGGGAGCTGACGCTTCTGCGGGCGGATGTGATGGAGAAGCTGCTGGAGGATTATTATGAACAGGGCGGCGAGCGCTTTGAGTCATTTGTTGAGACCTATGCCCAGGGGAAAAGTGATGCCGGAATTGATGATTATATCAGGAAGGTCTATACTTTTTCCCAGAGCAATCCGTATCCGGACCAGTGGCTGGCCGGGTGCCGGAAAGAATTGCAGGAGCTGGCCGGCGAGGACTGGCTGAATTCTGACTGGCTGAAGTTCTTAATGACGGATGCCGGGAAACAGCTGCAGGAACTGATGATGCAGCTTCGGGAGGCGCGGGAGATCTGTGAGACGGATGAAGTGTTGGCGGTGTATGAGCCGACGTTTTTTCAGGAGGTCCGACAGCTTATGCGAGTCAGTGAGGCCCAGAGTTATGAAGAATTGAATGAACGTCTGGCAACCCTGACCTGGAACCGGCTGCCGGCAGTGCGCAGCAAGGAAGTGGATGGGGCAAAGAAGGGGTATGTGACGGGGTGCCGGAATCGGGTGAAAAAGGCGGTTTCCAAGATGAAGGAGCTGTATGCGTTCGGTTCGCCAGAGGAAATGCAGCAGGATATGGAAGGCACCAGGGCACCGATCGAAATGCTGCTGGAGCTGACGGAGGAATTTTCACGCCGCTATCAGGAGAAGAAACGGGAGCGGAACCTGGTGGATTTTAATGACATGGAGCATGAAGCGCTGCATGTGCTGATTGACTGGCAGGAGGGCGTGCCGGTTTATACCGATGTGGCCGATGAACTCAGCATGCAGTATGAGGAGATTCTGATTGACGAATATCAGGACAGCAACCTGGTTCAGGAGGCGCTCCTGCATGCGGTGTCACGGGAACGGTTCGGGCAGCCCAATGTGTTCATGGTCGGCGATGTGAAGCAGAGTATATATAAATTCCGCCTTGCCAGACCGGAGCTGTTCCTGGAAAAATACGAAACCTATGATGTATACGGAACCGAAGGAAGCGGACAGCAGAAGATCGAACTGCACCAGAATTTCCGGAGCCGGGAACAGGTACTGACCGGAATCAATACCATTTTTTATCGCATTATGACCGAGAATCTGGGGAATATTCATTATACCGAAGCAGTGGCTTTGCACCCAGGAGCGGTGTTTGCCGAATGTGAGGGGAACGGAGCCGAGATTCCGGAGTTGTTGCTGGTGGATACCGGCGATGCCAGTCTGGAGCAACTGGATGATGATGCGGCGGATTTTACCGCAAAGGAAATAGAAGCCAAGCTGATTGTCGCCCGGATTCGGGAGATGACAGATCCGGAACAGGGACTTCTCATCTGGGATAAAAGGTTAAACGGGCAGGGGGGCTACCGCATTGCCCAGTACCGTGATATGGCCGTGCTGCTGCGTAGTACGGCAGATTGGACAGAGCAGCTGCTGGCAATATTTATGAATGAGGGGATTCCGGCTTATGCGGAGTCGCGGATGGGATATTTTAATACCATCGAGGTGGAGACGGTGCTTAGTCTGTTGGCGGTTATTGATAATCCGATGCAGGATATTCCGCTGGCGGCAGTACTGAAATCACCGGTAGTGGGCCTTACGGACGCAGAACTGACGGATATGATGATCTATTATAAAAATGTCGCCCGGAAAGGGCAGGACCGGGGGATTTATGCGGCAATGCATCTGTATCTGGCGGAACATGAGCAGGTGATACGTAAGCTGCCCGGATTTCTGGAACTGCTGGCACAGCTGCAGGAAAAAAGTACTTACCTGCCGATCCATGAGCTGATTTATGAGGTTTATGAGCGAACCGGATATTATAACTATGTTTCGGCAATGCCGGCGGGAGAGACT
>Ga0153928_1001365_pt1 | contig 10964 bp, 8 predicted proteins | sample TSNJ012MetaG_FD_106656 | JGI IMG/M metagenome (GOLD analysis project Ga0153928, IMG submission 106656) | Attine ant fungus gardens microbial communities from New Jersey, USA - TSNJ012 MetaG | ecosystem: Host-associated > Fungi > Mycelium > Unclassified | place: USA: New Jersey, Wharton State... | reverse complement strand
GCGTCTATTTCATCATGATCACGCTGGCGTTCGGCCAGATGATCTTCTTCACCGCGTCCTCGCTCGCGCCCTACGGCGGCGACGACGGGCTCACCATCGCGTCACGCAACACGCTGATCGGCATCCCGCTCTTCAAAGACCCGCGCGCGCTTTATTACCTCGTGCTCGCCGCGCTTGCCGGCACCTTCTTTCTGTGCCGCGCCATCGTCGGCTCGCGTTTCGGCCGGGTGCTGCGCGGGGCGAAGGAGAACGCGACCCGCATGGCGACCCTCGGCTTCGAGGTCTACCGCTTCCAGCTCGTCGCCTACGCGATCTCCGGCGCGCTGTGCGGGCTCGCCGGCTTCCTCCTCGCCAACGCCAACGATTTCGTCAGCCCGGCCTATATGTCGTGGCAGCGCTCGGGCGAGCTGATCATCATGGTGCTGCTCGGCGGCATCGGCACGCTCTACGGCGCCATCATCGGCGCCGCGGTCTATTTGCTGATCGCGGAATTTCTCTCCCAGTGGACCGAATACTGGCAGGTCATCTTCGGCCCGTTCCTGGTGCTGGTCGTGCTGTTCGGCCGCGGCGGCCTCGTCGGGATCGTCTCGCAGTGGGCTGGCAAGCGCCATGACTGAACCGGTGCTGCGCCTCGAACACGTGCGCAAAAGCTTCGGCGGGCTGCTGGTGATCGACGACCTTTCGCTCGAGGTCGGGCCGAAAGAGCTGCACGCCGTGATCGGCCCCAACGGCGCCGGCAAGACCACGCTGATCAATCAGATTTCCGGCCTGATCGCGCCCGACGAAGGCCGCATCGTGTTTGCCGGCCGCGACGTGACCGCGCTCCCCGCCCATGCGCGTGCCAGCGCCGGGCTCGCGCGCTCGTTCCAGGTGACCTCGATCCTGCCCGGCTTCTCGGCGCTCGAAAACGTGGCGCTCGCGGTGCAGGCGCGCGCGGGCTCGAGCCTGCGCATGGTCGGGCGCGCGGCGGACGAGGAGGCCCTCAACGGACCGGCGCTCGCGGCGCTGGGCGAAGTAGGGCTCGGCCCGCGCGCGCATGTGCCCGCCGCGCATCTTTCGCACGGGGAAAAACGCGCGCTCGAGCTCGCAATCGCGCTCGCGATGGCGCCGAAGCTGTTGCTGCTCGATGAGCCGATGGCCGGGACCGGGCGCGCGGAGAGCGCGCGGCTCGTTGGCCTCCTGCGCGGGCTCAAGGGGCGCTTTCCCATGGTGCTGGTCGAGCACGACATGACCGCCGTGTTCGCGCTCGCCGACCGCATCTCGGTGCTCATCTACGGCCGAGTGCTCGCAAGCGGCACGCCGCAGGAGGTGCGCGCCGATCCGAAGGTGGCGGCGGCTTATCTCGGCGACGAGATGGAATGATCGGATGACGGATGACGGAGGACGGAGGACGGAAGAAGCAGAGGGACGTCCGTCCTCCGTCGTCCGTCGTCCGTCGTCCGCATTGCTTGCCGTCGAGCATCTCCAGGCCGGCTACGGGCCGGCGCAAGTGCTGTTCGACGTGAGCTTCACGGTCGGGGCCGGCGAGGTGGTGACCCTGATCGGCCGCAACGGCATGGGCAAGACCACGACGATTCTTTCCGTCATGGGGCTGCTGCCGCCGACCGGCGGCACGGTCACCTTCGAGAACGCCGCGCTCACCGGCCTGCCGCCCTACCGCATCGCCCAGGCGGGCCTCGGCCTGGTGCCGGAAGGGCGGCAGGTGTTTCCGACGCTCACCGTCGAGGAGAATCTGGTCGCGACCGCGGCGGCCCGGTTCGGCGCGCGCTGGACGCTCGCGCGCGTCTATGAGTTCTTCCCCAAACTCGCTGAGCGCCGCCATCACTACGGCCATCAGCTTTCCGGCGGCGAGCAGCAGATGCTGGCGATCGGCCGCGGGCTGATGACGAACCCGAAACTCCTCATCCTCGACGAGGCGACCGAGGGCCTGGCGCCGCTGGTGCGGGCGGAAATCTGGACGTGTCTCTCGCGCCTCAAGGCGGAAGGGCAGGCGATCCTGCTGGTCGACAAGCATCTCGAAGCGCTGCTCAAGATTGCCGACCGCCACGTGGTGATCGAAAAGGGCCACGTGGTGTGGACCGGCTCGTCGGGCGAACTCGCCGCCGACCCCTCGGTGCGGGCGAAATATTTGCAGGTGTGAAGCCCCCGTCATTGCGAGGAGCCCGAAGGACGACGAAGCAATGCAGGAGCAACAACCACCGCACACGTTGCCCTGGATTGCTTCGCTGCGCTCGCAATGGCGGCAATGCTACATCAACCAAATGGCCGGCTGGATCAGCGCGTCCGGCACGTCGGGGCCGAGCACGGTGCGAAACATGATCTTCAGGCTTTTCGCCTTGTCGATATAGGCGGCGTAGGCGTCGGCGCCCGCGCGCCTGATCGCATCCTTTAGGTCCGCCGGTGGAACCAACGGTTCGGGGCCGGACGCGCCCGTCCGGTTGGCGGCGGCGGTGAATTCATGCTCGGCGGCGCGGGTCGCGGTCGCAAGGTCGTTGAGCTCCCTGACCGACGGCGGCGCCACCATCTTGCCGGCGATGTAGACCACCTGGCTCAGGCCGAGCACGCCGAGCAGCGAGTCCGGAATAGTGAAACTCGCAAGGTCGGTGAATCCGCTCGCCAGCAGCGCACCGCCCACCGCCAAGCTGAAGGTGAGGCTCTGGAAGTGATAAACGTCGAACTGGCCCTCGGTCGTCAGGATGTCCTTCCAGTGGGCGTCGTTGATGGCGCCAAGGCCGCTGGTCGGCAGCCAGCCCTTGCGAACGAACCACGCCCAGTTTTCGAAATCGAGCCGGTTGCGGTTCGCATCGGTGGCTTTGGAAAACGCCGCGCTGCCGCCGGAAATTCCGAGCAGCGTGAGAACCGTCAATGACAGGTCGGACAGGATGCCGGTGCGCGCCACGATATAGGCCACGAGCCCGACCACGATGACCGAGAAGAATAGAACCTGCAGGTTGGTGAGACTTCCCTTCCCGTTGGCGCCGGCGGTGAGCACCACCGGGTCGAGGTAGCGGAACCAGACGAGATTCTGCTTGTCGACTTTGGCGGAAGCGACCGCCGCAAAGCCGTACAGGATCGCGAGCAGCGGCCAGATCAGCAGGCCGCTGTAGAAGCGCGAACTGATCGGCATGTAGACGCCTGAGACGTAAAGGATGTCCTTGCCCTTGCAGGTGAGAACATGCAGCGCCCCCTGCCGCCACGGCCCGCCGAGATCGGACGGCAAGCGCATGGCGATGAGGGTCGCCGGTGCCAACACCGTGCCGTTCTTGATGAGCGGGTGGTCGTCGGGCGCCTTCCTGGCAACCACGGAGCCGACGTGGATGACGTGCCCGTTCGCTTCTGCGAGCGGATGATATTGCGCCTGCGGATCGAACGGCCGTTGCAGCAGCAGATCGACCGTAGCGCCCGCCGGTAAAATCCTCGTCGTGGCGAACAGCTCGGCGTGCTCAGCGACGTCGGGCCGCATCACCAGATCGAGCGTTTGTTGCGGGTCCGACGATACGCACGAGCCTTGCTCCTCGGCGCGCGCAACCGAGACCAGGGCAGCCGCGACGATGGCCGCCAGCCCAAACACTCCCAGCCGCATGGATCGCGCCTCCCGCCGTGATGCTGCGGCACGATTTTATCTAGAGCGTAGGACAAGAACAATCTTGCAGCGCGCGGATGCCGCAGCCCAACCAAATTTCCAATAGTTGCAAATCCAACCGAGCGCTACCCAACTACCCGGGCAGGATCGGCACGCCTTCCTGCGGAAGCACGAGATCAACCGCATCGCCCGGCTGGAATGAGACTCCGCCCGGACGGGTGTATTGGCTCGCCTGAAGCACCTGATCGCCCACGCGGACGCTGTACTCGGCTTTCTCCCCGAGGAAAGTTCGCGACACCACGGTCCCGCGCAAGCCGTGCGGCGCCCGCGCCTGCAGGGCGATGAGCTCGGGCCGGACGACGAGCCGCACGGCTGCGCCGGCGCAGAAGCCGGCGTTGCCCTGCGCCAGCGCCAGAACGTGACCGGCCAGCGAGATCTCCAATCGGTCCGCGTGCACGGCGGCGATGCGGCCGGCGAGGAGGTTGGCGCGGCCGATGAAGCGCGCCACGAACTCGCTCGCCGGGCTGTGGTAGAGCGCCTCGGCGCTGCCGACCTGGACAATCTCGCCGCGGTCCATGACCGCGATCCGGTCCGAGATCGCCATTGCCTCTTCCTGGTCGTGGGTCACGTAGACGGTGGTCACGCCGAGCCGCTTCTGCAAATCGCGAATTTCTTCACGCATCTGCACGCGCAGCCGCGCGTCGAGATTTGACAGCGGCTCGTCGAACAGCAGGACCCGCGGACGGAACACGATGGCGCGGGCGAGCGCCACGCGCTGCTGCTCGCCGCCGGAGAGCTGATGCGGCGCCTGGTGTTCGTAGCCGGCGAGGCCGACAAGCGCGAGCACGTCGCCGACCGCGCGGGCGATCTCGGCCGGCGGCCGTTTCTGCACGCGCAACCCATAGGCCACGTTCTCGAATACGGAGAGATGCGGGAACAGCGCGTAGTTCTGAAACACGAAGCCGATGTTGCGTTCGTTCGCCATCAGGTGCGTGACGTCGCGCTCGCCGATCACGATCGTCCCGGCGTCGGGCTCTTCGAAGCCGGCGATCATGCGCAAGGTCGTGGTCTTGCCGCAGCCGGAGGGCCCGAGCAGGGTGAGAAGCTCGCCCGGCGCGATCGCAAGCGAAACCTCGCGCACCGCGTAGACCTCGCCCTTCACGCGATGGCCGAATCGCTTGGAAATGCCGGCAAGCCGAATCGCGACGGGAGCGAGCACGGGTGCGTTCGCCATGTCACCTGCCCAGCACGGTCTCGACGGTGCCGTCGCCGGGAGCGCCGACGCGCGAGAGCAGGACGCGCAGCCCGGCGACAACCGCGATCACGACGACGATGACGAAGACCGAGAACGCCGCCGCCGGGCCGAGCGCGACCTCGGTCATGTTCTCGAGTATCCGCACCGTGATCAGCGTCCAGCCGATCGAAACGAGAAAGATGGTGGCGCTGATCGCGGTCATCGAGCGGATGAACACCACCCCGAGCCCGGCAAAGAACGCGGGCATGATCAGCGGCAGGGTGATGCGGCGGAACGTCGTGCCGCTGCGCGCGCCCAGGCCGAGCGAGGCCTCCTCGATGCTGCGGTCGATCTGCTGGAGCTGGGCGACGGTCGCGCGGATCCCGGTCGGGCTGTAACGAAACACGTAGCAGGCGATGATGATCAGCGCCGTGCCGGTGATCTCGAGCGGCGGCGCATTGAAGGCGATCAGATACGCTATGCCCACGATGGTGCCGGGCAGCGCATAGTTGATCATGGTGACGACTTCCATGGCGTGGCGGCCGGCGAAGCGGCGGCGTGCGACGAGATAGCCGACGAGCACGCCGTAGAGGCCACCGAGCGGCATTCCGATCGCCGCGATGATCAGCGTGTCGTAGATCGCCGGCAAGCCCTCGGTGAAGATCACGTGATAATGCTGCAAGGTCCACGCATGGTTGGCGCCGAACGCCACCACGACCGACGCATAGACCAGCAGCGCATAGAAATACACGATGGCGAGGCTGACGAGCGCGCAAGCCGCGATCAGCAGGAGACGCGCCGCCGCCGTCAGGGCGATGGCGTTCGAGCGCGGCCCAACCTTGCCGCTCACGGTGACGTAGCTGCGCCGGCCTACCCAGAAGCGCTGCAACAGATAGACCGCGGCGGCCGGCAGCAGCAGCAGCAACGAGAGCACCGCGCCGCCGGTGAGATCGAACAGTCCGGTGATCTGCAGGTAGGCCTGGGTCGGCAGCACCGGAAAGGCGTTGCCGGCGAGGATGAGCGGTGTGGCAAAATCCGCAAGCGACGCCGCAAACAGCAGCAGGAACGCGTTGGCAATCCCCGGAACCGCGAGCGGCAATGTCACGGTGCGGAAGACGCGCCAACGGCTCGCGCCCATGCTGAACGCGGCGTTCTCCATGTTGGGATCGGCTGCGGCAAGCACCGGGCGGAGCGTCAGATAGGCGATGGGAAAATAGGTGACGATTTCGGCGAGCGCGGTGCTGGTCAGCCCATAGGCGGTGAAATTGCCAATCCCGAGCAGGCGGTAGGTGATGAAGCCGCGCGGGCCGAACGAGAACAGGATCGCGACCGAGATGGTGAACGGCGGCGAGATCAGCGGCAGCAAGTTCGCAGCGTCGAGCGCCGCCACCATGCGCGCGCCGAGGCGCGCGCGCACTGCCGTGTAGGCGAACAGAAAAGCCAGCAAGGTGCCGCCGCATCCCACCAGCAGCGCTAGCAGCAGACTGTTGGCGAAGGCGCGCCGGTTGCTGGCGTCGGCGACGACGGTCAGAAACGGCCGCAGCGTCAGCCCGCCTTCGCCGGTGAAGGCGCGCACCAACAGCGCCGCGAGCGGATAGAGGATGAAGATTGCGAGCAACGCCCACAGAACGACGATCGCGCCGGTCACCAGCGGATCGCGCGCGAAACGCCGCATGTGGCTATTGCTTTGCGTTGAGCACTTCCTCGACCCAACGGTCGACCAGGCGCTTGCGGTTCGCCCCGGCGAAGTTCTCGTCGATCGGAACGATATGCGCATCCTTAAGGATGGCGGCGAGGCCGGCCTCGGTCTGAACCTCGGGATGCGCCGGCACGAAATTGATCTTGTGCGGCGCGAACAGCGACTGCATCGCCGGACTGGTGGCGAAGTCGATGAGCTTGCGGGCGCCGTCCGGATTGTGCGCGCCGTTCACCAGCGCGACCGCCTCGGCGGAGGAGCCGATCCCTTCGCGCGGGAAACTGATCTCGATGTCGTAGCCCTTGTTGCGGGTCTCGAGCGCATCGACGATGAAGAAGATGCCGGCGCCCGCCTGCCCGAGCCCGACGGGCAAGGTGCCGCCGCCGCCGCTCTTGGTATAGACCTGCACATTCTGGCGCAGCTTCTTCATGAAGCCGAAGGCCTTCTCCTCGTCGCGCCCGTTCACCTCGAGGATGGAGAAGATACGCGTCACCGCCGTGCCGGAGGTGCGCGCATCGGCCATCTGCAACATGTTGCGGTAGGCCGGATCGAGCAGGTCGTCCCACGACGACGGGGCTTTGAGCTTGTGCTCGGCGAGGAAGACGCGGTTGCTCATGAACACCAGCGGATCGTCGGCGATCGCGGTCCAATAGCCGTCGGGATGCTTGAAGCGCGGCTGCAGCAGGCCGAAGGACGGCGGCTTATAGGGCTCGAAGATGTTCTCCTTGATGCCGGCCGCGAATGTCTCGACCGGACCGCCGAACAACACGTCGACACGCGGGTTGCTCTTCTCGGCGATCAGCCGCGCCAGCGCCTCGCCGGAGGAGAAGCGAATGAATTTCACATTGATGCCGCTCGCCTTCTCGAAGGCGTCGAACATGGGCCGGGCATAATTCTCCGGCCAGATGGAATAGACGCTTAGGGTATCCGCCGCATACGCGGGCTGCGCGGCTTCGATGGCGGCGATCAGGCCCGCCGCCGCGAGGCAGGCGCGACTGAATGATAAGGCTCGCATGAACTCCCCCGGCTGGAGATCGACTCTGGACGGGAGGCTTGACGCTTGTCAGGAAACTGGCGCCCCGGCCGCCCGCTGACAGAATGGCGAGCGGCGGCCGCAGGAGCAAGCGGGCCGAGGACGATTACCGCGGCCTACCCCACGCCGCCTGAGCTGAGCACGATCACCTTGGCGCCGACCGGCACGCGTTCGTAAAGGTCGATCACGTCCTGATCGAGCATGCGGATGCAGCCGGAGGAGACGCTGCGGCCGATGGTCCACGGCTCGGAAGTGCCGTGAATGCGGTAGAGCGTGTCCTTGCTGCCCTGCCACAGATAGAGCGCGCGCGCGCCGAGCGGGTTGCGGGTGCCGCCCGGCATGCCGAGCCCGCCCTGCAGCTCGCTCATGTGCGCCATCAGATCGGGCTGGCGCGCGAGCATTTCCTTGGGGGGATACCAGTCGGGCCACTCCTGTTTGTCGTGCACGTTGGCGGTGCCCGACCACCCGAAGCCCTGGCGTCCCACGCCGACCCCGTATCGGATCGCCTGTCCGCCTTGCTGCACGAGATAAAGATAGTGGTTCTGCGGATCGATGATGATGGTACCGGGCGCTTCGCCCGTCCGGTAAGACACGGTCGCCCGCATGAAGGCGGGATCGAGGTCGGCCATCCGCACACTCGGGAGCTGGTGAGCTTCGCCCGAGGCCGGGCCGTAGAGCGACGCAAAGCGGCGCGCCAACGTCGGATCCTGACGATAGGCCGGACTGATCGCGTTCTCGGCCGGCCGCGGCACCGCCGGCGCCACGCGCTGGTTTTCCTCCGGCGGATAGGCGTACTGCCGGGGCGGATAGCCCCGCTCATAGGGGGACGGCGACTCGTAAGGCGTCGGCGCGCCGTAATACGGCCGGGCGGCCTGATAGCCCGGATAGGTCTGATAACCCGGATCGCCTTGGTAGCGCGGATAGCCATAGCCGGGCTGAGGTTGCGCATAGCCCGGTTGTGGCTGCGCGTAACCCGGCTGCGGCTGGGCGTAACCCGGCTGCGGCTGGGCGTATCCGGGGTAGCCGCGACACGCATAACCGTAACGGTCGCAGTCCTGGGCGCTCGCGGTTCCGGCGAATGCGCCGGTGAGGATGACGCTCAACGCAAGTGTGCGATAGTTCGACATGGGTCGGCCACCTCGCCCGCGCTACGCAACGCCGCCGGCCCCGGGCCATGACCGGCATGGAGAACGATAGATTCTCTTTGGGGAACTGGCAAAATTAGGACGCATTCCGCCCCCCTTCCGAGCGGGCTTAACGCCGTCGCCCGCGGCGGGTTCCGCTTGCCGGGGAGGTGGCCGGATGCCCGGTTAATCTAACGGAACGCGCATGGCCAACCCCCGCCTCGCATTGACCGGCGGCACCGGGTACATCGGGCAGCATCTGCTGCGCGCATTGACGCGGCGCGGCTATCAGGTGCGCGTGCTGCTGCGCCGGCCCACCATGCTGCCGCCGGATTGTACCAGCGCGGTGATCGGCGACATCGCGCGGCCGCAGAACATGGCCTCGGCGCTCGCCGACGTCGACGCGATCATCCACTCGGCCGGCTTGTCGGTCGCCGCCTCGGGGCGGCCGGAGGACGATTATCGCGTGCTCAACGTCGAGGCGACGATCGGCTTGGCGCGCTCGGCCCAGCGCGCCGGCGTGCGGCGCTTCGTATTCCTCTCCTCGGTGCGCGCCCAGGCGGGATCGAGCGACCCGCGTCCGCTCACCGAGGACATGGAGCCGCAGCCGACCGACGCCTTCGGACGCTCCAAGCTCGCCGCGGAGCAAGGTTTGGCCACGGTCGGGCTCGATTGGGTAGCGCTGCGGCTGGCGACGGTCTACGGCCCGGCCGTCACGGGGAACATTGCGCGGCTTGTCCAACTCGCGCGCTCGCCCCTGCCCCTGCCGTTCGGTGCGCTCACCGCGCGCCGGTCGCTGCTCTCGCTCGACAACCTCGCGGCGGCGGTCGATTGCGTGCTCAAGGTCGAGGGCCCGTTGCGACGGCCGCTGATCGCGGCGGACCCGCAACCGCTCACGGTCGGCGAAATCGTGGCGGCAATGCGGCGCGGGCTCAACCGGCGGCCCGGCCTCGTTCCGGTGCCGCCGCGCATGCTGGCCGCGCTGCTGCGCGCCTCCGGACGCGCCGATGCCTACGAGCGCCTCGCGCAGCCGCTCGTCGCCGATCCGTCCGCGCTACTGCAATTGGGCTGGGTCCCACCGGTCGCGACCGCGGCGGGACTTGAACAGTTGATGCGCGGCGGAACGTGAGCAATTGTTGGTGCCCGATGCCTGCACCAGGAAATGCCGGGGGAACCGGTGAAAACGAGGAAACCCCATGACGCAGCCATCCTTCTCTCGGCTTGCCGGAAAACTTGCGGTCGCGTTGTTTGTTTGTGCGGGCATCTCCGCTGCCGTGGCCGAGCCGCCGCGTCTGCCCGTGCCGGCGGTGGATCAATCGGCGGTCGCGGCGCGCGGCTATTTCTATGTCGGCGGCCGCTATGTCGGCGAGCCCGGCAAGGAAACCATGCAAGGGCAAATGTACGTCGAGGTGCTGGCGCCGAAGGACGTGCGTCGCCCGTATCCTTTGGTGCTGATCCACGGCGCCGCCCAGACCGCGACCAACTGGATGGGCACCCCGGACGGCCGCAAGGGCTGGGCGGAATTTTTCGTCGAGCAGGGCTACGTAGTCTACATGGTCGACCAGCCGATGCGCGGGCGCTCCGCCGCGCACCCGGGCGACGGCGCCACCCGCATGTTCACGGCGCCGCAGGAAGAGGGCCAGTTCACCGCGATCGAGCGCACCGGCGCCTGGCCGCAGGCGAAGAAGCACACGCAATGGCCGGGCGAAGGCGAGAACAAAGGCCGCCATGGCGATCCGATCTTCGACGCCTTCTATGCGACGCAGGTCGAGACCGTCATCTCGAACGAAGAAACGCAATTGCGCAATCAGTCCGCCGGCGCCGCGCTCCTCGACAGGATCGGGCCGGCAATCGTCCTGACCCATTCGCAGTCCGGTCCGTTCGGCTGGCTGATCGCCGACGCACGGCCGGCGCTGGTCAAGGGCATCGTGGCGATCGAGCCGGCGGGACCGCCGTTCGAGAACACGATCATCGGCACCGGCAAGGGGCGCGCGTGGGGCGTCGCCGACGTGCCGCTGACGTACGACCCGCCGGTCAAGGATCCGGCCGAGATCGCAGTCGAGCGCGAGGAGACCGCGGACGCGCCCGACCTGTTTGTCTGTTGGATGCAGAAGGCGCCGGCGCGCCAACTCGTCAACCTCAAGAACATTCCGGCGGTCGTCGTGGCGTCGGAAGCCTCCTATCACGCGGTGTACGACCATTGCACCGCGAAATACCTCAACCAGGCCGGCATGAAGGTCGAGTACGTGCGGCTCGGCGACAAGGGCATCCACGGCAACGGCCACATGGTGATG
>Ga0153928_1001364_pt1 | contig 10969 bp, 8 predicted proteins | sample TSNJ012MetaG_FD_106656 | JGI IMG/M metagenome (GOLD analysis project Ga0153928, IMG submission 106656) | Attine ant fungus gardens microbial communities from New Jersey, USA - TSNJ012 MetaG | ecosystem: Host-associated > Fungi > Mycelium > Unclassified | place: USA: New Jersey, Wharton State... | reverse complement strand
TCTTTATGCACGCTTATAAAAATTTGTGATGCTTTTGACATCACAGTATCCCAATTTTTTAATGATGGTTCAGAACCGATGTCACTGTCTGTCAGACAAAAAGAATTGATAAAGAAGTGGTCTGATTTAAGTGAATCTCAAAAAGAAAAGGTCGATATATTTATATCCGGTATGCTCATACAATAGCATGCAGTCATTGACGGCATGGAAGAGTGATAGCCCTTAATGCATATCAGGCTGTAGAATATTTTTACTGGGAGCTTAAGTGGCTCGTCCATATATAAGGTTAGCATTCATTAAGGCATTTGCCCCGGACACGGTTTGTCCAATTAGGTGCAAAAGAAAAGAAAATGCCCCCTAAAACAAGCAACTTTTAGCTTGCCTTAGAGGACGGTGACTATGAAAGTATAGTAATATATAGGCTTTTAGGGGGCGGACAGATTGTGTCCGATGGAAATCAACAAAATAAAAAATATTCATGATATTCATCTAGTGAGTGCGGCGAGACCAACAAAGTATTAGTTCGAGTGTCGCAAGAAATTGTTTGATTTCTCATCAAAAAATATTGATTTTACAAGAAAGAAGATGTATAATGGACAAAGTGATTTTTCTGTTCCTACGAAACATCTATTATTAAAATTGAGGTGCAATATGGGAATCAATTATAAAAAGCTTTGGAAACTCCTTATTGATAAGGATATGACAAAAACAGAACTAAGAAAGCAAACAGACATAGCATCAAGTACATTGTCGAAGATGGGACGAAATGAATATGTTTCATTAGACGTTCTTGTGCGAATTTGTTGTACACTTGATTGTGAATTGAGTGATATTTTGGAAATTGAAAGATGAGGATGTAGCGATTATGCTAAACAATAATAATAACGAGGTTGTAGCAGTTAGTCTATTTTCAGGTGCTGGAGGTCTTGATATAGCTAGCTTTCTTGCTGGTGTGCCTGTGATTTCCAGCACTGATTTTGATGCCGACTGCATAGAAACCTTAAAGATGAATGATATTTTTAAGGATTCTAAGATAATACAAGGAGACCTCCACCAAATAGATAGTGCCGTGTTTAAGGGAATACTTGAAGAGCATAAAGCGAAAAAGTTTATAGTTATTGGAGGTGCCCCCTGTCAACCATTCTCTAAAGCGGGATATTGGGTTGGTAATAACACTAGAAAAGGGATAAATGATCCGCGGGCAACATTGGTTGACGAATATTTAAGAGTAGTGACTGATTTGCAACCCGATGGTTTTGTGTTTGAAAATGTGGAGAGTTTATTACATCCGACAAACAGAACAATAGTTGACCGTTTCATAGATATTATTATTGAACAAGGGTATAAATACAAAATTGTAAAAGCAAATGCGTTAGATTATGGAGTATCCCAAAAACGTAAGCGTCTTTTTATTATTGCAACTAAAGGTGCTTTCATTAATGATGAACCTCAAAAGACACACTGTCCGCCAAAAGAACGTAGTGCAACTGGCTTAAAGGCATATGTAAATGTTGGAGAGGTAATAGCAGGATATGACACTCTACAATATTACGAACCCGAGGAGGAGACGGTTGGAGGAACATACCATGAAGATTTGCTTCAAGTCCCTCCTGGCATGAACTATAAGGCGCTAACGGCCTGGTATGGTTATGAAAATCCCAAATTTGTTGCGGATAAGCGATTTTGGAGTTTTTTATTAAAATTATCACCTGATATGCCCTCTTGGACAATCACTGCCCAACCTGGACCTTGGGTAGGTCCATTTCACTGGGATAATCGCAGACTAAGAGTACCGGAAATTGCTGCTATTCAAACCTTTCCAAAGGATTATAAATTCTATGGAAACAGAAGGTCTATCCAGAAGCAAATCGGTAATGCTGTCCCACCACTTATGGGAAAAGCAATGATTGAATTTGTAAAGGAGAGTATAACAGTATGAGCATAAAGGTACTTAGTCTTTTTTCTGGTGGTGGAGGAATAGACTGTGGATTTAAAAATGCAGGGTTTGAGATCTGCTTTTCAACAGACAATTGGATTCCTGCGTGTGAAACGCTTGAAAAAAATAAAATAGGGCAACTAGTGAAATGTGATGACGTTCGCAACATCGACTATAAAAAGGAACTAAAAAGCATTGATCTGGAATTAGATGATATTGATGTAATGGTGGGAGGACCACCTTGCCCGGCTTATTCGAAATCACGCTTTTATAGAACGGACAAAAAGCGCGCATTGGAAGATGAGAATTCTTTTACTCTTTATGAATACTTCCGTGCACTGGAAGAAATAAATCCAAAGGTTTTCTTCTTTGAAAATGTGTTTGGATTTGTATATAAACCACATCAAGCGGCGTTTGATGTGCTGAAAATGCGTGCTGATGAACTAGGTTACTATATTAGTTTTAAGGTCATTAATACTGCTAATTATGGTGTTCCCCAAATTCGTGAGAGATTTATATGTGTTGGTGTTAAAAAAGAATGGGGAGCAAAATTTGTCTTTCCAGATGAAACTCATTATAATTCCGAAAAAATATCGAAAGAAGATACGGGAAACAAGAAACCTTGGGTTACGTGTGGAGAGGCTATAGGTGATTTGGATTATGACTTGCCCGAAGATAAAGATATGCAAGCCGGCTCTAAGCATAAAGATTTATTAAAATTAATTCCACCAGGAGATAACTACTTATATTTCACAGCGGAACGTGGGTATCCAGAACCAATCTTTAAATGGAGATCTAGGTATTGGTCGTTCTTATTAAAGCTATCATCAGAAAAACCGTCATGGACTATACAAGCAAGTTTTTCTAACAACATGGGGCCATTCCATTGGAAGAATAGGTTTCTGCGTATAAACGAAATTAAGCGAATTCAGACATTCCCAGATGAATATGAATTCTGTGGTGATTTTAGAGAACAGTGGAGACAGATCGGTAATGCTGTGCCTCCTCTTTTAGTAGAACAAATTGCTACTGCTATAAAAGCACAATACTTTGAGGAGGAATCCAAATGAAAAACGAATTGCCTTTTGGAACCCAATTTTCACCAACACAAATCAATAACAATCTATCCTTATTACTTGAAATCATTAAAGAGAACGAGGGTGACGATACTTCAGCTATTATTGATGCAATTATTAATAACTTCTTTAGCAGTAATACACCAAATCAGCAAAGAGCGATGGCTGGGAACTGTAAAAACTCGCTAGTAGCTTACGGAATTATGAAAAGCGGTGGTGGAGTACATCTTACAGAATTTGGTCAAAAATTATTTGATGCCATTGACGTAGATGAACAGTATGAGATGATGGCAAAGCACATCTTACTAAATCTTAATGGTATGGTTTTAATGGATGTACTTAGAAATATGCATCGTAATGCTATAAAGGCGACAAATGAATCCGTGAATTCTGAACTCTCTGCAAGAGGCTTTTCATTGGCAAAAACATCCAACAATGTGCAAGTCATGAAGTTGTGGCTAGAAAAAGCAGAAGTCATGAATGGATGGAGGATAGATGAAGATAGATTGAGCAAACTGACTGACCTATCTGAAGGTGAGTTTGAACTTTTTAAAGAACTGCGTTCAGAACAGTACTATTTTCTAAAAGCATTATGCAATACTGCTTCAGACGACTTCCAAAAAGCAGCTGATATTAGAGAACTTGCTTCTGCAACGTATGGATTTGTTTTTCAGGAAAAGTCTTTCTCTAGTGTCATTCTTAAGCCGTTAGAGGAAAAAGGACTAATTGAAAAGCATAAGACCACAGAAGGTCGAGGAGGAAGTACACCTCTCGTTAAAATGACCAACCTAACTAAAAGAGAAATAATACTTCCATTATTATCTCAGGTGGAAAATATGATAGGAAAGGATGTATCTATATATTTTCAAAAACCATTAGTAGAACTCCGGAAAGATATTGACTCAAATGATATTTATGTTAAAGGTGTTGCTCTAGAAGCGTTCGCTGTTAAAATTATGAAAATTATAGGGCTGGATTTCATAAAAACTCGTTTAAAAGGTAATGAATCTGCAGGTGCTGAGGTGGATGTTCTTTTTGATTCGAGCAGATTGCTTTACTCTAGATGGCAAGTACAATGCAAAAATACTCAAAAAGTTTCACTGGATCAAGTTGCTAAAGAGGTAGGCTTATCACACGTTTTAAAAACAAATGCAATTGTCATCATGACAACAGGAACAATATCGGCTAATGCAAGAGAATATGCAACACAAATCATGAAATCTTTGAATCTATGCATTATTATGCTTGAGGGTTCTGATATTGATGCAATTATCGAGGAACCAGCAAAAATAGTAAGCATATTCAATAGAGAATCTTTGAATGCAAAGCATATCAAAGTATTCGAAATTTAAGGGAGGTATGACAATGCCAAAATATCAATGGGCTTGTGGTAACGGAGAAATAGTCGAAGCCGACTACGACAGATCTTCGGACACGCTTGATAATTACCAAGTAAAAGCAGAATTGCAAACTGCTTTTTCTCAGTATGGCCATGAGATCAGTTGCCAAGAGGTTAGTGATGACCTTAAAGAAGTATTTTCAATATTGTTTGAGAATGGTTATGGAGAACCTATCGTTGTGTGTGCAAAAGGAACAACTCCTGGAGGCCGCGCTAACCTTAATGACGAGCAACGAATTCAACAAAAAAGTAAATACATAAATTATGCATATCAGCAACAACAGGAAGGAAAACTCTCTGTTCAACTTGGTATTTACAAGCGTGATGATCAAACGATTTTTTGTGCATGGATGGTGAAGCAGTCGTCCGCAGTCGCAGAAACACCTATTTCCAAACAAATTAAAATAACAACTATTGCACAAGCGATGAAAGAAGGTTTTGTTCAACAAGATAAGGGGTCTGGTGAATATGCTTGTGCATTTAGAAAAGAATTTATATATTTTTATATTCGTAATGCGGATTGGCTTCACGGTTCATTAGTCTCGCAGCTTGCGGAACACACGTCACCGTTATCAGAGGAACCAACCGAAATTAATCCAGACGAACAAAAAGCAAAGTTCAAAGCGTGGTTGGGTTCACAAAAGAAAGTAAATGGTGATCCATATAGTTCAAACACCATCAATAGCTATATCGGCAATATGGGTCGAGCCTATAACGAATTTGAAAAATACAAGAACTATGATTCTGTATTCCAAATACAAGATGCTGAAGAGTTAAAGGAATACACAGATTACCTATTCAATGATCCAGGGTTTGATGACTTTAATGATAGAGCGGGAAACAAAGCTTGTAGTTGTGGACTAGCAAAGTACGATGAGTTTTTAAAGGAAAGTATTGAACTTCCTGAAATCAGATTCCAAACAGGTTTGAGGAGTAAATTTTACCGTAACCGTATTCTCTTCGGTGCGCCTGGAACGGGTAAAAGTTATACACTCAATGGGGATCGCAAAGAATTATTATATGGAGACCGCGATTTTAACGAAGATAATAGCGATTTAACTGCATATGGGATGTACGAACGTGTAACATTCCATCCCGATTATTCTTATGCCAACTTTGTCGGTACATATAAACCTGTACCCTGTAAGGATAGCAAAGGCGAAGATGCTATAACTTATGAATATGTTCCAGGTTCGTTTATGCGCATCTATGTTGAAGCCCTTAAAAACGGAAGAACGGATGATGTTCGACCATTTCTTCTTATCGTAGAGGAAATCAATCGTGCCAATGTGGCTGCAGTTTTCGGGGATATTTTTCAGTTACTTGACCGTGACGATGATGAAGTTAGTGAATACCCCGTTCAAGCTTCGGAGGATATTAAAAAATATCTTGCAAAAGAACTCGGTGGGAATCCAGAGAAGTATACGAAGATAAAACTTCCTGATAATATGTTCATCTGGTCAACAATGAATAGTGCTGACCAAGGTGTATTTCCTATGGACACAGCATTTAAGAGAAGATGGGACTTTACATATCTCGGTATTGATGACAGTGAGAAGAACTTGAACGGAAAGACTGTTGTACTTGGAGAAGGGCATACAAAACAGCGAATCGAATGGAACAAACTACGAAAGGCTATCAATAAATTCTTGGCAAAGAATAAAGTTAATGAAGACAAGCAGCTCGGTCCTTATTTTATCCCCAAAAGGATAGTTGTCCCTGCAAATGGTAATGAGATAGATCGAGAAGCATTCATTAGTACATTTAAAAATAAAGTCATTATGTATCTTTTTGAGGACGCGGCAAAGCAAAAACGCTCCACACTTTTTGAAGGATGTTTTGATAACAGTAATCGGTATTCCGAGATTTGCAAAGAGTTTGATATGAAAGGTATTGGAATATTTAACAGTGAAATACAAAATGCTGCAGAACCAACAGATTTACCGCTTATAAGTGAAAACGAAGAAAGCACTGTGGAGGAGAATAGCGAATGATATCCAAGTTTCTGCGGGAGCAAAAGAGGTATACGCAGAAAGACTTGTGTGACTTGTTTGAGTGTACAGAGGAAAGAACCATTCCTGTTATTCGCAAGCTAAAAGAGTTTGGTATTCTGAAAGCCGTAAAGTTCTCTGATACACAAAAAGATATGTCAGACCTCATAGATGAAGATATCGAAGTTGCCGATGTTGAAGTCGGTGAAAACGAGTTCTTATATGTTTTCACATTCGTTGGGGTTATAACAGTCGCAGGACGTGTGCTTAAATGCTATCCTAAATACATTTTGAATAATGATGAACCTAAAAACGAATTGAAACAAGTTCTGAAGGTGCTTGAAAAATACAATTCCAAAGAGCAGATTGTTCGTATGTTCAATGACAGTAGCGAAAGCCATACCTTTAACCTTTTGGCGGTGTTGCTTTTCTTGCTACATGATTACTACGAGAATGGAATATATACGAATATCGAGGACATTATCGAAAGCAACGGATCTGGCGAAATCCTGTGGGATAAAACCATAAACGATACATTTACTTTATTAAGCAATAACCGTCCTTATTATACTGATTTGCAGACCAGAAAGAGCATTACTGATGATTTTGATTATTTTAAACGGTTGCACGAATGTGTTCTAAGTATTGCTTCCAATGAATTAAAGGATGCCGATTTGCTTGATTTGTTTGAAATTGCTGAACTTGAATTATCAGATGAAACGTTAGATGATTTTGGCGATGAGGACTATATTCTGTATCGGGTAGAACAGGAACTAAATGTTCAGTTTAATACCCGCAAGCAACTCCTGCTGAAAACCATTTATGCATACGTTTCACACAGCGGTAATTTGCATGATATAGACTGCCTTTCAATGTTTGGAACGAATAGTTTCAATCTTGTATGGGAAAGAGTTTGTGCAGAAGCTATGGATAATCAACTCCAGAAGTCATTAGGGTCATTGGCACTTCCGATTTCGTTAAAAAGCGATTACAGTAGCAAAATGCTACTAATTAATTTAATCGAGAAACCGTTGTGGAGTGTGCCGAATAAAATTGCAAGCAGTACCCTTATTCCGGATTTAGTATCTATTGTAAAAGATAAAGGAGAATATAAATTCATCATTTTTGATGCAAAATACTACAATGTTAGGCTTGAACCGGGTAAACCGCCAAAAGCACAGCCGGGTATTGAATCAGTTACAAAGCAATATTTGTATCAACTTGCTTACATGAACTTTATCAACGACCATAATATAAAAATCATCAGAAACTGCTTTTTAATGCCGGCAGAAACAGATGAAATCATCGACAAAGGCACCGTGTCTATGGATATGCTTGACCGATTGGGATTAGAGAAGATACAAGCGAGATGTGTGCCAGCGAAACTGATTTACAGCCATTATCTCGAAGGGAGCAAAATTGATATAAGCCTATTAAAATTGTAAATTGAACGGGAGGAATGCATTATGGCGAAATACACAGATGAAGAATTAAGGGCATTTTCAAAAATAACATGGTAAGCGCTTCAAAAGATGACGTCTGGCATCAGAAGATGAAGACGTTACCTGCGAACTTCGTGTCTGCGAAGAGTTGTACTATCATTGCCAGAATGATCACCGCTATGTATCTGAGTTGAAAAATGCATTGCGCGAAATCGGACTTGACACAGATAAGATTGTCCAGCGAGAATACATTCTTAAAGAAGACTTTAAAGCGGATGACCTTTATAAGCAAGGTTTGATATTCATAAATGACCGTATAGTTAAGGACAGAAAAGATATTCGTGGGTTGACTCCTACTGTAAGAGATAATATTTATCGATACGAGGCTCATGTTGGTGCTTCGGGAATAGATGTTGTAATGAGCGACACTTCTGGTTCAAGTGATGCAAAAGTGGAATTGAAAACAGCACATATGACAATAAAGGAAATTGCAGCAATAAATTATGCATTGGTGAATAAAGCACTCATGAAATATCCTATTTATAAGTTTAATACTTTGAAGTCGTATTTTCCGAATGTGACCTCTACACGTCAATTTATTACTGCCGATAAATACCTGGGAACTGTTAGAATTGACATTCAAAGTAAAGATATAAACCCTACCACAGATACACTATATGAAGCAGTTTTTTATGTCCTTGGGAAAATAGCTGGTTCTATTTCAGGGATTGAGGAGACATATAAGGGGACAAAAGAATTTAGAGCAAGGAAAATGAAAGATGTTTTCCGAAATAAAACCGTCAATTATACTGATCCTCACGATGGTGGTGTAGGCATCTCACAAAACGATGTTTCTGTAAAGAAAGAGTGGAAAATAGACTTGAGGGAAGAGGATTGGTTTGCTTATACAGACAATTACGGTACGTCAGAAGAAAAAGCATTTATTGCTTACTTCCGAGGATATGTTGATGACTTGAAGAAAGTCTATAGCAAAATCTATCTCGTTAGAAATGAGCGTGAGTTTCATATCTATTCATTTGAGGATGGTGAGCGCTTTGAGCCGGACTTTGCTCTGTTTCTACAGCGAGATAAAACTGATGGGTTTGAACAAATGCAGATTTTCATTGAGCCAAAAGGTACACAATTATTGGAAAAAGATGCGTGGAAAGAGAAATTCCTGCTTCAGTTGAAGAATGAGGCTGTCCCTGTAAAGGTGTTTGCTGATGACAACGAATATCGTATATGGGGATTCCATTTCTTCAATCAAGATAACCGCATGAAAGAATTTGATGAAGAATTCCGTGCGTTAACAGGAAAATCGGCTTATTCTTATAAGCCATCACTTTCTATGGTTGCAGAAGATGGTCCTAGTACATTGAAGAATAGTTGTAAGCCAGAACAGGAGGAACACTATGCCTAAAAAGAAAAAAGAAATAAGTATACGCAGTTCAGCGGCTGAATATCTTACTTATGTTGCTTCGGTTGGTGACAATGCGGATAGCATAGAGCTGCGCTATGAAGATGAAAATATATGGATAACGCAAAAGATGATGGCTACGCTTTATGATGTTGAAGTCAATACAATCAACTATCATATAAAGAAAGTTTTTAAGGACTCTGAACTGCAGGAGGATTCAGTTATTCGAAAATTTCGAATAACTGCCGAGGACGGCAAGAACTATAATACGAACCACTATTCTTTGGAGATGATAATCGCTGTCGGTTTTAAGGTTAATTCTGAAAGGGCAGTACAATTTCGTAAATGGGTCAATCAAATTGCAAAGGATTATACTATCAAAGGCTGGGTAATGGATGTAGAGCGTATTAAACGAGGTACATACCTTACTGAAAAATACTTTGAAGAACAGCTTGAGCGTGTTCGTGAAATCCGATCAAGTGAACGAAAATTTTATCAAAAAGTTACTGACCTGTATGCCACTGCAATTGATTATGACAGAACTTCCGCAGCCACAAAGCGATTTTATGCAACAGTGCAAAATAGAATTCACTTTGCAGTTCATGGACACACTGCCGCAGAATTAATTGTGGAAAGAGCTAACAGTACAAAAGAATATATGGGTTTAACCACATGGTCGGACGCTCCGAGCGGAAAAATCAAAAAAACAGATGTTACGGTTGCAAAGAATTATTTATCTGAGTTTGAAATGAGTCAGCTTGAACGTCTGGTAACAGCCTATCTGGACTTTGCGGAGAGCATGACATTAAGACATATACCGCTTACAATGCAGGATTGGGAAACTCGTCTTAACGGTTTTATTGAAATGTTTGAATACGGAATTTTGAAAGATGCAGGGAAAATATCCGCAGAAATTGCAAAGCTTCATGCAGAGACGGAGTTTGAAAAATATCGAATTATTCAGGACAAGCTATTTATGTCAGACTATGATAAATATATATTGCAGTTAGAAGAAAAGTTGAAAGAATAACGGCAGGTTGAGACGATAAAATTGCAAGTCGAGACGATGGAAATTTCCATTGCTCAATGTTGAGTGCATTGAGGAAGTCAGAAATGCATTATATAGTAGTAATTTTCAGTCGACCTGTTCCCGAGAACTTTGACTCTATAAATTGGACAGCTGATATGTTTTCCTGAACGCATAAAAATTGTTGATATATTTCCAAGAATGCCGACAGTTGTGACATCAAAATCAAGGTATCGTTCCATGTGGAGACAATCGTGAAGCTGGAGCGGAAAGCTTGATAAATCAAAGGTTTGTGAGATTTGGGGAGAGAAATGGATGTGTGTTTTTTGACTTGATGAGTAGTCTGCGGAAACTTGTTTTACCCCGGGGGTAAAAAATGTGGAATTAGAATTCGGGTTATGCTTTGATGCTCGTAGGTATAAAATGTTTATATTTAGGAGGTTGAGTTTATGGAGGATTTCACGAAGGAAGATATGGAGGAAGCACTCCAAGCTATAGCTTCAATGATTGATCGGAGTGAGAAATCACAAAAGAAATTTGCACAAGGTACTTCACAGCATACTTTACTAAAGAACAGGATTAAGGCACTTAATATAGCCTCGTCATTGATAACTAAAAAATTAGCAGAGAGTGATGCAGCGGATAATTTTTCAGAAGAAGATTTACAAAAAGCGCTTGCAC
>Ga0153928_1001360_pt1 | contig 10983 bp, 18 predicted proteins | sample TSNJ012MetaG_FD_106656 | JGI IMG/M metagenome (GOLD analysis project Ga0153928, IMG submission 106656) | Attine ant fungus gardens microbial communities from New Jersey, USA - TSNJ012 MetaG | ecosystem: Host-associated > Fungi > Mycelium > Unclassified | place: USA: New Jersey, Wharton State... | reverse complement strand
GACCTGTCACTCAATTTACCTGAGCCCTAGGGAATCTCAACAAAAACAGGAATGAATGAGTCCTCACGATTTTGATGATGGAGAGTAATCCAATGTATCAAGTTGGTAGTCTGAAACTTGGAACATTGACGTTGTCCTCATACGACGGATCAGACAGACAAAATAGCAAAGAGAAATAGCAATTCCTGATTTCACATACGTTCGGGTTAAGTTTCCTGGCCGAAATATGAAGAGCGATAGATCGCAACAGTGGGTAGAACCAGTGAACATGGTTCATAAACTGTGGACGGCATCAAACTCAGGACCTATGATTTTTATGGGTTGTAAAGTGTTCTCCCTAATTAGAACTTTGAAACTTCCACTCCGATCATACAATGGTCAGTCGAGAGTCTAGTGTGAAGCAGTTGTGGAGCAACAACAATATTAAATAAAGTATTGTCTCCTGAACGGCCTACTGGGCAGTATTCTGAGCCTAGTCTTTGTCAAGCCATTAAACGGAAATGATAACACACGGAAAGAGCCTTTGTGACGAAAAGGAAGAGTTTGTGTGGAGTTTTTTTTTTTTTGAAGTCTACAATTTGTTACACCGGGCTCGGTGGCAGTCCGTATTTGTGCGGAGTTTGGAGTCTGTGTGCTTATCTTATGTCCGGATTAGGTAATATGTCAATCCATGACATCTGACCCTTCGACAAAACGTCCATCGCCGTCGTTACAAAAGGAAGTCCTCCCGGGAAATTCTTATATTCCAGTTGTTGGTGTTCATGCAACGCTTCTCGCCTTCAATGCTCTCTTCCTCCCACGGACAACCTTCCTGCAGGAGCTCACCGGAATCAGTGTCAATTCAGCTCAGCTCTCCTCCCTGGATCGCCCTCGACATCCATTTCTTGAACCACTGACACTGAACCCCCTGACAACAACACTCTACATCTGCTTTGGAGCTGCCATCCTCCAATCGTGGTGGGCCGGATATATTCGAGAGTGGTGGTCCCTCGTACTTGCTGATGGTTCAAAGAACGAGCAGCTCGAGAAGGCATTCGCAAATCGACAAAAAATCAAAGTATGCGTTTACGAAATCAGACGAGATCAATCATGACATTCGTATGACTCAGGCATTCACAGCGGCGTGGATCACAACGATCGCGACTTCTCTTATATTTCACTTTATCTTCATCTTGTTCGGGGCTCCCTTCTCCTGGTATGTCATCCATCTTTCTCCTACTATGTGTACTTGACAAGATTTTGGCTGTTAGGTATTCAGCTCGCACTTACTCCTTCGCCCTTCTCCTCTCTATTCTATCAATTTATACTCCTGCATTCGTATTTGGCCCCCCCAAGTTGAGCTCGGGTACGGCATCTTTCCTGAAACGTTTGCTTTGGATCAGGTTGTTCGCTGAATTCAAGTGAGTTATAGGTTTGTCCCTTTGCAGTTGATGAAGTGAAATGATGTACAGGATTCGTTCTCCCATAGAGCGCGCCGTTGTTTATCCTGCTATAGGCTCTTTCGTCGGAGCATGGCTTGGTACAATACCCATTGCCCTTGATTGGGACAGGCCATGGCAGGTGAGTCTTTCCATTAGCTCCTACAAATGTTGGCACTACAATGACACTTGGGTACAGGCATGGCCACTGACACCTATATATGGTGCTATCAGTGGATATATCGTCGGCTCACTTGTTTCCCTCGCTTTCAATACGGTTGGGCAGTCTGTCCTTGAACAAAGCTAACCAGGAGTTCATATAGCTAATTAGCAGACGATATCCTCTAACTTGTCTAATTCTCGATTGTTGCAAACAACGTCATTCTATTCCATCGTATCGTCCTCAGCACAGAGGTTGGACTTCGTCCATGATGCGGAAATCGCCAATAGATTTAGTTATAAACTTGGGTACAATTGATGAGGCGTTGGGTCCTGTGATGTCTGTCTCGGTCGTGATACCTGATGAAAGGGCTCTTATCGCTTGAATGCAAAAGTTAGACTGTACGTAAATACCTGTCGTGACGAGCAGAGTAGCCAGTCCGCCATTTATTCCAAATAAGATATCAGTATTCAAACGATCTCCCACCATAATTGTCCGTTTTGGCTCGAAGTTGACTCTGAATCGAATGATAAATTAGGTCTACCATTTCCTATGAGCTGATTTACTTGGCCTTCACGCAATCAAGCATAGTACTGGCTGGCTTTCCTGTGCACACGGGATCACGACCGAGGGCAAAGCGGAGCGGAGCGCTAATTGACCCTGCTCCAGGAAGCAAACCATGGGCACTAGGATAAGTGCTATCTTCGTTCGTCGCTATGAAAAGACATTCTGGATTGCGGGTCAAGAACTGGAATGCCTTTGAGAGTTTTGTGTAATTTATTTGGGTATCAAGGCCGCATACAACAGCAGCTACGTCAGGATCCAGAGTGAAATCGGCCAAATCAAAGGCAGTTAACGTATTGTCATTCGGATCCTAGCAAAACCATATGTGAACTTCCCGTATGCATAAGACAGGTCAAGGCTCACCGTGCCTCCGATATATGCAATCCCCTCATCTTGCAATTCTTCCTCTAGGCCCGCTTGACCGATAACATAGACTTTCTTGTGTTTCGGCAACTTGACAACAGAGGAGATGTACACTGCAGCGGCGTATGCAGATCCATAAATTTCATCCTGAAAAAAAGATTATATGTTCAAAGATACACAGAGCATAAATTGGATGCGTACCACATGAACGTTCAAGCCCAACTGGTCAAATTTCTTTTTATAACTCTTCCTAGATTTCGTCGCATTATTGGTAACGAAAACGAGTTTTTTCCCTTGGCCATGATAAGAACCGAGAAAGTCATGTCGAAAATTTTGGCGGGGGTCTCACCTCGTTTGCGCAGGATGTCGAGCACTTGGACCACACCATCGATAACCTGATCGCCCCGCCACAGAACACCATCACAGTCAAAGAGCCAAGTATCATAGTCGTCGAGCAAAGTCTCGTAGTCTGCGACTGACGAAAGGCGCAAACTCATCTTCCGAATGGCGATCTTTCGGAGATAGGTGTTGAATATTACTGGATCAAAATGGGCCCTTTAATAAACTTCTCGTGGTCAGATTTTTTTTCAGAAGGTTTGTGCCGAGATGCCAGACATGAATTTCAAATATATAACATCAATAATTTTTGAACTTTTTACTGAGATTATTAAAGGAAAAGAATGACTAGATAATAATAAAAACAAAGAAAAGAGAAGGAACCCAGATGCACAGATCATATGTAATTTGACTTTTGCAACCTGGGTTTGGTAAGCTATAACAAAAACATAACCAACATGAGACTAGACTACATCATGGTGAACACATGTTTGTTAACCAGAAAGTCAATCAAAATTGTCTAACTCAGAAAACTAGTGCATCACAACAATCCACACAGACTTGGGTGTTACATTGGACTATTATGTGCAATCATGATTCTAACACCCCTCAACCTGTCTTCCAATCCCAGTAGATCAGAGCAGTATATATATAATACCATCTATCAACATTCGCACCCAAGCATAAAAAATGACTCAGACGTTTACCTCAACACATGATCATATTATACACTATAACACGGTTTCAAAGATACAGCCAGTCCTGACACGAGTACGATACCTAGAAACTAATGATACAGCTGGGGCGCATACGATGATCAAAAGACCTTCACGCTCCCCCTTTCAACCTGATCAAACATCCAACAACTCCGCAAGTTTGGCCTACAGCGACTCTACCTTAAAGATCGACATACAACCCAGCGTCCTTTCTTATTTTGGTCATAGCTAAGAATGAATCCCATTATGAGCATCACATCGAATGGAATAGAGAAATATGAAGCAATCAATGAGAAATGAACGCCTTTCAGTCTCTGTTCACTGCAGTTCCGAGGCCCCTGGGGAGAAAGGGAAGAAGAAGCTTACCGGCAATGATAGCACTCCCAACACCACTTCCATCTTCGGCATGGTGAGTCACAATGTTCCTACAATACCGGAAATGAAACACGTTCGTCAGTAGCTTGAATATCATCAGGTTCTGAGGCAGCAGAAGTAGGACAAGGCTTATCAATCTCATACCCGCCTAGATGATTCATATCAAGCGAGGAGGGGAATGATGCTCAAAGACCGGTAGAATACATACCTCCCCTTTTCTCCGAATATGTCCACGAGTCCTTCGTGAATTCTATCCGCAAAACCAGGATATTTCTGATGGTAACAAAGGTCATACAGTCGTTCCGAGGTTTGTCGAGAGAAGGAAGAAAGAGTGACAGATTCAAAGATATTAGTTTATATGCATCAATGATGTCAAGTTGATTGACAAATTGAAAAAAATCAAGTACGTACATTGTATAAGCTCCCATCTGCACCAACAGAACAACCTTCATCAAGATATCCCATTTTGCCGACGATGGCAGCAATGCCGCACGCACTCAGGCGCGCAGCACGCCGACCAATCAGTTTCGCCAAAGCCCGGAAAAATTGACGCTCTGCAAGAGTAGTCACCACAGCAAAGAAGTGCGTAAAGATTCCGATGATCATGAGAAGCTCGTCCGTTGGATCGCTAGAGAACATCATCAAGATTCGGACGTGGGGTGAGGCAACTGATATGGAATCACCGCACCTTTCCATCAGAGATAAGAAGGCAGTATCCAGCGAATAAGGGACTTCAAGCTTGTACGTGTTTTGACCTAGGAAGAGGACACCCTCATCTATGAGTTCACAGATGACGAGACGAAGGATTTCGCCGAGATAGCGACCCGAGATCAGTTTCTGACCCACGTGTCGGGTGAGATATTGGTCTGTTCCACGCGGAAATGATTATTACCTCAAAAGACTGTTCATGAGGTTTGTTGGATGATTCATCAACGATGACATCATACTTTGTCCTCGGCAAGTGTTCGTGTTCAAATGCATCAAAAGCACCCTAATCAGAGTCAGAGAAGATTGCATCGAGCGCTGAAGTGAAGTCGCTGCATACCCATTCACAATTAATTGCCATGTCAAAATCGGGATCAATTCCGAGGTTGTTGATTTTGGGAATCTCGCGAACATGCTCCATGTATGCTGCATTACAACCTGTTCCGAATATACACGCAATCTTGGATTTGGGGTTCACATAATGAGAAGCAATGAGAGTCCCGGTAGTATCGTTGATGACGGCAGTGAGTTTCACAGGCACGTTCTACAAAAGTAGATACTTTTAGCCAAAATAACAGATTGTAAGGTGGAAAGTATGATCACGTATTTCGCAAGAGATTTGCGGAACATTTCAGCAACGTCGAAACCCTCAGTATTTAGCGCTCCGAAGCCTTTAGTCCAACGGATGAGTACTCCATGATCAATCTTTTTCTGGCTATTGCAAGGGCAGAGTTCAATGAAATCTGTTTGTAATAAAAGTATGGCCTTACAAGCAAGGGTATGAGAACTAGAGGAGTTGTTAGTTTTCCTGACAGAAGGAAAGTAATGCAATCTTACAGTAAATCCAAGGGGAAGAACCTCGTCTTGCTTGAGCGAGAGACTTCCATCTTCCTGGACAAAGTTGGTATCGATAAACGTTTTAAGGCATTCTGCGCAGAAGTCGAATAACTTTTGACCGTCATCCTGCTTTTGATCCTCTGTCAAGCGATACTTGGACTGAGTGATCTCGAATTTGCCTTCACCCTGAAGGGTCACCAGACAGACACGCAAGTTGGTTCCACCTTAACACAGTAAGCAGTAGTGCAGGTGTAGTCGAAGGGATGGATGCCAGCATCACATACCAAGATCAACTGCTAAGAAATCGCCTTGTTCTTGACCAGTTGGCCACCCAAAGACAAACGTTGGGATCATTGGCTGATCGTCTACATCAGTCACTATGATTAAGAGGCCCTGAGCCCAAAACGCACGACAATCTGCTCTGGTTTCTCGAGTCCATTCTCGAGCGCATCCTTGAATGCTTCAACGATCATGCGCATACGCTGAGGGGTCAAGGTAAAACTACAAGTCAAGTTATCTTGTGAGGTAAACAATGGCATAAAAAATATTTAAACATACAGGCTCTCGAGCCTGCGAAGGTGATCTGCCATCGTCCTGTAGGATGTCAGTTATCGTCCTGCGGAAGTGGCAGAGTACGCACTTCTTGGTCGCGTGGGGTAGATCCTCTTCATCCTGAGTCCTTGTGTGTATGGTCATAATATGACCACTGGGCAACTTAAGTGTTCCGGATCCTCTGCGTGAAGCTGGCATGATGATTGTCGATGTAGAGTGACTACGAGTAAAGTAGATTGCTTTCTTAATCGCTGAACCCAATTTGGAAACAATGTTCCTTGTGGGAATGAATTTCCTATGCTGCCAACAGACTTTCTACCTTCTTTGCTGACCGCTAATCGTCGATGATTGGACTAAAGAGTACTCTCAATGTATGTCCTCCACCTTTTTCCGCATGTCTATTCCTGATACTACCTGATGTCTAGGTCATAGACAATTCTGGTGCGCTCCTCGTTGAGTGTGTGAATATCCTCAAGAACAAGGTCAATAACGGCTGGGGCTCCGTCGGCGATGAAATTGTCTGTGTAGTGAAGAAAGCCCGTCCTATCTCTGCCGCTTCGCAAGCATCGGTGAATGCTGTCAAGGTTCGACGAGGCGACGTTCGACGCGCTGTAATCGTTCGAACACGCAAACCAGTCCGAAGACCCGATGGTAGAATCATTCGTTTCGATGACAACGCTGCAGTGCTACTCAATAACAAGCGTGAAATGCTGGGAACGCGAATCGGTGGACTTGTGAGTGCGGACCTCAGAATGAAGGGATGGGGGAAAGTCGTGAGTCTGGCCCCTAAGGTAAATGCATCCTTGATTATAGAACTGGCATGCACCTGAAAGACACCCAGGTTCTTTAATGTATAGAATTTGCATTGTTCGGGATACTTTCGCTTTGGCACACCACAGTCCACAAGAAACAATACATCAAACACTAAAAATCCTTCAATATGTTCCAGCGTTATAATTTGTTGTGATCCAGAACTCCCCCAAAAATCTCAAAAACCTGCGCCCTCTGGTCAGCGAGGAAGACAGTGATGGCTGCACTTATCCCTTCTTACATTTTCCATTATCTCAACATCATAGCAAGAGAATGAAAATGGAAAGAAGACGATATACATGAGACAAAAAATGTCAAAATATAGAAAACAAATGAGATTGCGAACTTAGAGATGTTGTTATTCGATCAAGCGATACATCTCGATGGTTTTCAATCCCAATCATACAATGCCCAAATTTTGAGCCTCTTCCCACTCTTTGGGGTACAGTTTCTGTGCTGCAGTAGGAAAAAGACTTAGTCGAGCATATCCGCTACGTTTTACGGGATCCTCCACAGCCATGAGAGCCTGGACCTTTGCATTTGGGGTTGCATGACTCTTCGCCAGGGCTGGATTATCGAATTGTGGAAGCGGGACGACTTGCTTATCAAGCCTCGTAGAGAGAACATAAGGAATGGTATACCTGTTCCGGGTCGCGAAATCTGCAGAGTACCAAAGAAAAAGAAACTTACCGATCTTTATCGATATTTAGTGTATTAACTCTGTGCGTCGTCGCGACAAACTTTCCACCCGTAAGGAGCATCAGTTGCATACCTGTCAATCAGAAAGTTAGGATGGGTTTTAAGGCCGATTACGGACGATTCACCGATATTACAGACAACTGCACCTTCAACCATGGGAACGTCAATCCATTCACCCACATGGTTTTGCACTTGTAGACCAGGACGGGACTGAATCAGACATGTCAGGAAGCTTGCCGGGTCACGATGTTCATGCATCCCATTAATGAAACCATCCTTCTCCGCACTCGTCATTTCCGAAGTCACCGGAAAGTAATGCCAAATAGCAGCATTAAACTCCAGTTTGGACGGGAAATAATCACTGATGGCGGAAAATGGAACATCCAACAACTGAGCGATCTGCTTGTTGAGCTCAATATTCAAGTCATAATAGCGTTCAAAAAGGGTCTCCATGATTTGTCTAAAACGGGGAAGATCTCTTTCAGAAGGCCATTGGTTGGGTCCTGAGAAGCTTTACTTCATGTACTTCGCTGTGTTTGATCAAATTGACACACCCTCGTGAAGGCGAAGCCAGAACGGCGCCAGAGCGTCAGCGGGAGGTGGATAGTCGGCACCAAATCGGATGGTTTCAGCATACGCCTATCGATATCAGACTCAAATTGCGAAAGTAAGGATGAAGTCAGACCTTATGCGGTCCTTCGGTCTCATCGCAACGGAAGTAACCACGCAAGGCCATTGAATTCTCAGTCCCAAGAGAACGCTTCCATTCAGGTGGTCTGCCGTAGAACTTCGCAGCAAGACTAAAAGCCTCATCCTGGAACGATTGCTCAAAACCGGGCACGTTGATGAAGATGCCGAACCCGACATCTTCGAGTGCAGATCTCAACTGTTCGAAGTATTTAGGAGGTTCAGATTCTCTAAGGGAGAAATCAATAACAGGGATAGCATTGAAACTCGACTTGGAGGTTGGTGAAACCAAAGTCTGAGAGAACGTTAAAATCCTGAGAATATCATCGTTATTATTTACCTCTGAAGACATTGAATCCTGGGGTAAGTATCGTGAACGTTGGTTCTTACAACTGAATCCAAGTGAGGAAATGAAAGCGAGAACGGCCAGAAAAAAAGGAGGACAAGAATCTTTCCATATAAGAGGGCGAACAGATGGCTTCATGTGCATATGTCTGATGCAATCAATCACACAGAAGACAGAAGTGTGTTTTGCCATAGACACTACAACAGACATAGACTCTTTGAATATGGTGTACATCGTGGGCAGCTCTTCGGATCAGGAAACAAATCAAAGGTCATACTCGTCCGAGAAGTTCGGTCTGGCACCATGTTGTGAAGCCTTCAGGGTCGCTAATCCGCTAAGTACTCAATCCTTACTAAATGTGTGTTGTGCTTACACCTTTTTCTGTTTTCCATCTCGCATGTTACATAATCCGGTCTTCATCGTCGGCTGACTTCTTGTGCACCTCAGTCTCATTTCATAATTCTGAGGTAAGAATAATTTATATTATGGACTAGAATTTGTCACTCAGTATACCTACAGTGTTTATTATCACTCTAGGTCCCTGCCGCTTGTTATAAAAGTGTGAGCTACTGAAAACACTCATGTAAAGATTTCACACCTGGGTTTCAACTCCAAAATCAGATCAACGCCCCGAATCTCAGTTACACTCTGGACTATGAATCCTGCCTTCTCAATCAATGCGTAGAATTGGGCTTTAAAGCGAAGGACGGTGCTCAGAAAATGCAGAATGAATAATACACATTTACCTTGAGTCCGTGTGATACCTCCATTTAAGGCAAGCAATTGCAAGGAAGTTGTGTGCGTAAAGCGGGATGAGGTCTGACTCAACATCATCTCGACGAGAACAAGTTTGGATATCGGAGCTGTGGGAGTTGCGAGCATTGCATCCCGTACATGCGTCAAGATGGTGACAACCTGAGAGCCGCTAAGTGACATTACCCAAACAATTATAAGAAACGATATTTTATACTTGTGCATCGTTCCAGTCATGGAGAACGTGTCGTATAACATAAGTACCTGCCCCCTCAGCCCGAGTAGGTATTTTGCTGTCAACAAGCGAAGATCCAAAGAAATCTCCAGCAACGAAAGAAACACGATCTTGCATCCATTGTGGTTTAGCAGCCCAAACCTATTAGCCAATGTTACACAAGGACAGGAAGAGTGGGTTGTGTTGTCTGGCCTTTCTGGTGTTATCGATAGTCTTATCAATATCGAAGATGGTGAACGTAAGTTTGTTGTTCTTAGGGACGGAAAGGAGCATTTCTTCAAAGGAGCCCATACCACCCCCGATGTCTATGATCGGGGTTGCTTGCTCCTCCCAAAGGTAATCTGTAATTTTGGTTCTAGATGTCTCGACGTCTTGCAACCATATTTTTGAAATACCTTCGCCGATGCCCCCATTTGCCATGCTATGAAGCTGTACCATAGCATTCCCGGCTCTCTTTCCTCGCCATTCATTTCCGGGAGAAGTCATCCAATTAAAGATGGAGCCATTGAAACCAAAACCAATGTTTGCGGCGGTCTTCTGATTTTCCCCTCCCTGAAAAGTGGCTGCATCCAATAAATGTATTGTTGCTTTTGCTCCATCGTCAACCCTATGGCAATGAGACAATTTTTGTAAGAAAAAAAAACTCGATAGACACTTACGATAAGCCGACAGCGTCTTTCATACTCTTTCCAGACTCTGCATCTATGTATGTCCGCAGAACATTGCTGAATTCATTATTGGCAACGACTTGCGACCCATTGTCTTTTTCGATTGTAAAGTATCCGTGATATGCCAAGGCACTGAGAGCAACGGCTGCAGTCCATTAACAAAAATACTTAGATTTGTCGTTGCTATTCTCACAAAGATATCTCTCATCTGCGTTGGTCTTTGAACTGAGCTCGGCCAAGCTCAACCTGCCATTCGGAGACGCAGCGATAAGATCCGCAATGCCCAAAGATGTGATGAGGTTCAGGGCTGAGGACTCTTGGCAAGACTCTGCATAATAAACCTAGTTAGAACCAGAATATGATTAAGCAACCAAATCCCACCTGCCAGGATGGCTGTATATTCCTCTGGGCCCTGATTGGAGCGTAGTAAAGCCAGACAAAGATCAGATATGCGATGCTTGGACTTGTACAGTTGGAGAGGATCGGTGACTTTTCCGGAATACGTGGAAACAACAAGTTCCTGAAGGTCATTTACAATGTCAGTAGGGGACATGAAAATTTTATTACGTGTAAGATTCAATAAAAACTACAGCTGTGAGAACATCGATATTTCCGTACTCCGCATGTAGTAAAGAACAACAGCAAACTCACACGGCGAACAGCTGTCAACCGATCAGCCAGAGTTTGATCAGTCAGCTGAAAGGCTGAATGATATGTAACATCAGCAACACCCTCAGTCGCTGTTACTCAAACGTCATG
>Ga0153928_1001358_pt1 | contig 10984 bp, 6 predicted proteins | sample TSNJ012MetaG_FD_106656 | JGI IMG/M metagenome (GOLD analysis project Ga0153928, IMG submission 106656) | Attine ant fungus gardens microbial communities from New Jersey, USA - TSNJ012 MetaG | ecosystem: Host-associated > Fungi > Mycelium > Unclassified | place: USA: New Jersey, Wharton State... | reverse complement strand
GCCGTGTGATCGCATCCTCGTTGGGGAAGATGCCGACGACATCGGTACGGCGCTTGATCTCGCCGTTGAGCCGCTCGAGCGGATTGGTCGAATGGATTTTCGCACGATGATCCTTCGGGAACGTCATGAACGCGAGTACGTCGGCTTCGGCCTCGTCCATGAGCGCGGCGAGCTTGGGCACTTTGGGACGCAATTGATCGGCAACTTGGCGCCATTGCTTGCTCGCTGCCTCGGCGTCATCCTGGACAAAAGCGGTGCCGATGAAGGCTGCGACCACGCGGCGGCCCTGGCGGCCGGCATGAGCGAGAGCGTTGCGCATGAAGTGCACGCGGCAGCGCTGCCAGGAGGCATGCAATACCTTGGCGACGGCGGCTTTGATGCCCTCATGCGCATCGGAGATCGCCAGCTTGACGCCGCGTAGTCCGCGCCGCGCAAGCTTGCGCAGGAACTCGGTCCAGAACGGCTCCGCTTCCGAGGGGCCGATGTCCATGCCGAGAACTTCGCGCCGGCCATCGCTGTTGACCGCAACCGCGACGATCACCGCGACTGACACGATGCGCCCGCTCTGGCGCACCTTCACGTAGGTCGCGTCGATCCACAGATACGGCCAGTCGCCTTCGATCGGGCGGGCCAGGAACGCCGTCACCTTCTCGTCGATCTCCTCGCACAGTCGGCTCACCGGGCTCTTGGAGATGCCGCCCATGCCCATCGCCTTGACCAGATCATCGACCGAGCGGGTCGAGACGCCGCGCACGTACGCCTCCTGCACCACCGCCGCCAACGCCTTCTCGGCCAATCGGCGCGGCTCCAAAAAGCCCGGGAAGTAACTACCCTTGCGAAGTTTGGGGATGCGCAGCTCAACCGTGCCTGCGCGGGTCTCCCAGATGCGATCGCGGTAACCATTGCGTTGCGCGAGCCGTTCGGGACTCTTCTCGCCGTACGCGGCTCCGGCGAGCCCCGCGACCTCCAACTCCATCAGTCGCTGGGCAGTAAAGCCGATCATCTCGCGCAGCAGATCGGCGTCGGAGCTCTTTTCCAGAAGCGTGCGAAGGTTCATGATTTCGTCGGTCATCGGTAGTTCCTCGAATCAGGTTGATGTTGCAACCCGACCTTACCGACGAATCTTCGATGACCACCGCGAAGCCGCCCGCCCGCTACGGCGCTATTGAGGGCGCGCGTGCGGGCGGCTTCGCTATCGCCGAGCTACACCACCACTCGGGACCTGACCGCGGCAAACGCGCCCGGCTGCCTCTCCCACGCGGGAAGAGCCCAGCAATGTGTGGATGGTCCCCCCGCCCGATCGCGGGTCCTCCCGGCGGCAAAATCGTACGCGGGAAGACCTGGCGCTCGCCTTCGCTAGTTTGGATGGCCTAAAAATTAGGTTGACAGGACCTTTTGGTTGACGCAGTTGACGAAAATTTGCTTGCAGTTTCATACGTTTAAGTTCGGTTAAACCTTTCGGAGATTGGCTAACGCTCCGGTTGACACGCGGCTGACAGAGCTGGTCAAGCCTGCTCAGCTGCGTCGCATTGGCGGACACGACGGTCTTGGCCGGCTGCCGGTGTTGATGGCCGGGCGCCCGTTCGCTGCTCATGTCCGAACGGTCACTGTTAAGCAGCCCCCGATTTCTGTTCAGATGTTCAGATGTGTTCAGTGTTCAGCTAACTTTTTTGGCCAGCCGGCTGGCGAAGGCGAGCGCTGGGTCTCCCCGCGTACGATTTTGCCGCCGGGAGGACCCGCGATTTTCGGTGAGCAGGAAACGTCTGGGCTCTCCCGCGAGAGGGGGAGGCAGTGGCGTGGTGTTGGCCGAAGCTTGCCGAAGTCACCCGCCGCATTTGCGCGTAGGTCGGGTTCCGGCCTCGGAATCGCGCACCTGGATACGCGCGCGCGTGCGCGTCAGAGGCCGTGAGAACGGCCGACGTGGATCGCCTGAAGGGGGCCGTTCATGCCGGCCTCCCGCATTGGGCAGCTTATGGCGCCGAGCCACCCCGGGCTTTGCGCCATAATACCGGGCAAAAACGCTATTTGCCTCCCCGCTACCTTTAGGTTAATGTGGTTTTTGACCTACCCTAGCGAGCGATTTTTCTGAGCTGGGCGGTCCTCATTCATGTAATCCAGCCGCCGCCACACGGGCGGTTTTCGACTAAACAAAATCTAACCCAACACCAGTCCCAAGACGGAGTGCGCGATGCGCGACAGTTGGCGAGTTGCCGTTGTGGGCGACGCGACCATCGACTTCTTCGCGGAAGCGACATCGAAGAAAACGCCCGATCTCGACGGCAAGGCCGCAATCGACAACTGGGAACTTCGCGAAGGATTACGGATTCACAAGGACGCCGGGGGCGCCTGTCTGCTCAAGGCGATGATCGAGGTCGGTCTGGCTCGGAGCCGCTTGAACGCGGAGGTGTATGGCTATCGCGATGCCGATCTGTTCGCGTTGGCCGGCGACCACGCGGTCAGCTCGTACGCGGACGTGAAGGTTGTAAGTTTAGGAACACGGGACGGCATTTTTGTTGAACGATTTCGAGGGTTTTCGGGACCCGCTAAAGGACTCAAACTGCTCCCGCTTTGTGGTCCCCATGCTGATGCGGCCGCCGACGCATTGGTGATTGACGACGCAGGCAATGGCTTCCGCCGCATCGGACCGGAAAATTGGCCAATCGCAATGCGGCGAGCCGATGCCGCACGTTTGATCATCCTCAAGATGAGTGCGCCATTGGGGGCCGGCCAAGTATGGGACTTCCTCAAAAGTCGCACGATCCCCGACAAGGACCGGCTGCGGCTTCTGGTTGTCTCCGCTGAGGACCTGCGCGCTCATGGGCTGGATATCAGTCGGAAGCTGTCTTGGGAGCGTAGCGCCCTCGACCTGTGCAAGAGGTTGAGCGATGCACAGCCGTCTACTGTTTTGCATGAGCTCGCGACCTTCGGTCACCTTGTTGTTCGTTTCGGGCTGGAGGGCGCCGTCCACGTGAATGCCGACGGCTCCCACAGAATCGCGGCCCTCGGTTTCGACCCCGAGGAATCGGAGGACGGCCTGGTACTGCGCGGACAGATCTCGGGAAGGACGAATGCTTTCGTCGCGGGCCTGACTACCAGTCTGCTCGCTGACATCGCGGCCGGGATCATCTCGGACATCGACAGCGCACTTCGCAGCGCTATCGTGTCGGGAATACACCGCTCCAGGCAGCTCGTCACCCACGGCTTTGTTCGCCGCGATGGGAGGCTTGCGTATCCTGCGCGAGAGATTTTTGATGACGGACCGCAGCCCCGCGTCCGATGGTGGAATGTGCCACTCTCGCCGGTCGATGGCGAAAGCTACGCCATTCTGGCGGGTACGGGCGCGGGCGCGTCGGCCGCCAGCGAGCTCATCGAAGTCGCGCGCAACGTCGTGCTGAACGGCAGCAGCGCGCTCGAGGCCCTGCCCATCGCACGGTTTGGCGACCTACTGCTGGCCGACCGCTGGAGCATCGAGGCTTATCGCTCGATCGCCAACTTGTTTGGCGAATATCTCCGGCGACCGACGTCGAGCCGCCCACTATCGATTGCGGTCTTCGGCCCGCCTGGTTCAGGAAAATCCTTTGGGGTCAAGCAAATCGGCAATTATATCGGCACGCATGTGGGAGCCGGAATTACTGCCCGCGCTTTTAATCTCGCCGAGTTTATCGACCCGCAGGGACTTGTCAGCGCCTTTCAGTCTGCGCGCGACATTGCGCTATCCGGGCATGTGCCCCTCGTTTTCTTTGACGAGTTCGATACCGATCTCGATGGACGCGAACTCGGTTGGCTCAAGTATTTCCTCGGTCCGATGCAAGACGGCGAATTCATGGACGGGACGAGTATGCGTCCGATCGGCCGTGCTATTTTCGTTTTCGCCGGCGGGACCGCCCATAGTCATGCGGACTTCAGCCGCGCTGAAGATCGACAGGAAATTCAAGCCCGCACCCAAAAGGCGACGCGCGCTTCTCGTAACGCGATCGAACGGACCAAGAAGTTCGAGTCGGTCAAGGGACCTGATTTCCTAAGTCGATTGCGCGGCTACGTGAATATTCCGGGACTTAATCCACCCCAAAGTTCGTCCGATCGTTCGGGAAAGAGCTATTTGATCAGGCGCGCCATTCTGCTGCGCGATTTGCTGAAGAGGAAGGCGCCGACCTTGTTTCGCGGGCCGCAGGAGCGGTTGGCGATAGATCATCTCGTACTCGACGCTTTCCTTCAGGTTGACGAGTATTTTCACGGAGCGCGATCGATGGAAGCGATCATCGACATGAGCCTGCTTTCGGGGCGCCAGCAGTTCGAGTTGTCGGCTCTACCCGCGAACTGGCAACTCCACGTCCACGTCCATTCGTCCTTTACTGAAATTATGGCCAGGCGGAGTTAGTCATGAGTTCTCGTCCGCGCAAAGAGCGAAGGCCGACGGTGATGCGGCTCGTTGATATTCTCACCTGCCGCGATCTCTCTGATGTCGACCCGGACCTGACGCCGCCTTCCTGTGAAGCGTCGCAACTCAAAGCTTATCTCGCTTGCCTGCTGCGCGCGGTAAAGCTAGGGCACGTGAAGAACGACGCTGCTCGCTCCTTTGTCGATGACGTCAAGTCCGTATGGCTGGAGACGCTCGCCGCGCGGCGAGTTGCTGGCGTGCCCGACAAGGCCGATCTATCCGATGTATCCAGCGAAGCGATTTGGAGCGGCTTTGTAACCGTCCTTGCGGCTTTTTCGGGCCGCCTAAATCTAAGTCACATGGGGACCTTGATGTGCGAGGGTCGACCCGATGTACCGACTGAGACGCTTGTCTCGGTACAGGATGACAGGGCGTTCAGTTTTTGGTTTGAGGCACCGTCAGCGAACGACAACCTGGAAGTAGACGATTCGGAGCTGATGCCGCTGGAGGCGAGGCTTGAGGAAATCGCACCTCGCGATGTGGTCGCTCTCATCGAACTGTTTGGACGACGCCTCCATTGGAAGCAGGATGCAGTGGTGGGACGTCCCAAATCCGTAATTTGGCTCACCCTGAAGTCGAGTGCCGTAGGGCAGGAGATCGAAGCTGCCGAAAAGGCCGTCGCGTTAGCAAAGAAGACGCCGGAAGATGCCGACACGATCCTAAGATCCCTAAAATCGGCGTCCGAAGTGAGGAATCGCCTCGGACTATGGAGCAATCCCCCGCTGCGGCACGGCATTGCTGTCGTGTTCAAACGTACCTACACGCAATTCATCAAGGACGACACCACGCGGGCCAAGGCGCCGACCATTTTCGACGCGGCTGGATATCCGCGGTTCCGGCATTGGCCGACGCCGGAAGGTATTGTCCCGGATCCCATGGGTCGAGGCCGCACCTATGAACTCGACCCGGCGGTGCGGGACCGCGACAGGCCAAGCGACGGAGCGCCAGAGATCGTCTCGCCGCCGCGCCCGCTCGATGAGGTCGAATCTCTTGTCTATCTTGGCCAGTTCGGGCCCGCTCCGGGCAGCGGCGAGATGGCGGCCGAACGAAAGGCATGTGCGGAGTTCGCGGCGGCCATAGCGGGCTCTAAGTCCCTTACAGAGATCGTCGACGAGATTTCCCACCTACTGAACGTCTAGGTAGACATATGAAAGTCTTGCCGGATCGCTTCAAGGTCCCGGAACCACCCTATCGGGAGCGCCGGCGAATGCCTGTCGAAGCGATGCACCATTGGTCGCCGGCCGGTTGGGCCAACTGGCTTACCGATGGCGTGCGACTGTCGCTGTCGCCGGACCGCGCGGACCGGGTAGCTGCCTTCGCGCCGCTCACGCAGGACCCGGACCTGGACGGACCTCTGGAATTGTGGAGCCAATTGCAAAAGATTCTTGGCGTGAAGTCGATCATGGCGTTGGAAGAGGGCCTTGCGCTCTGTCTCGCGGGATGGTCATGGGAAGACGGCGCCGAAATCGCGTCCTACCTCGTTAGGCTGGCGGGACGGGTAGGAGGCTCGGCGCCACGTGCGGCGCTGGCGAAAATGCTGCAAAAACCGCATAACTTTGCAGCTCTGAGGGGTGCGGATAAGCTGGCGGATGCGGTCGCCTTCGCGCTGAGTAAGCGGGCGCATACGACGTCAATTGCCGAGATGGCGGAGGTACTGGAGCCCTTACTTGTTCAATCGCGCAGCGCCGCGGTCCTCGTCGCGTGTTGTCAGGCTTTCGCCGATCCGGACGGATTTATCCCTCTGCTCAAGCGTATGGCCCCGGGTCTTTTCAGCTTGCCGGCGGAACATTTTCATTGGCGGTTCGTGGTAAACAAGCTGGTCGAGCGCGCCGGCAGCGAACGGGCCATTGAGGCAGCATGGTCAAAACATTCCGGCGCAACGACACTGAAAGAGGCGATCGCGCATCATCGTCCTGATCTGGCCGTCGATTCGCGTCCGGCGCCAAAGCGCGATGCCAGCCGTCGGCCCGCCGGCGCGGACGAAGCCCATTTAAAGCGCGTGCTCGAAGCGGCCCGCCGTGGGTTGAGGGATTTCAATGAACGGTTAGATACGCTTCAGAGCGGGATAGGTCCCCTACTCAATGGTGCCCCAGACAAAGCGGCCCTGCTGGCCGAAGAGGAAAGGTCGATCCGACAGTGACTGACTATCCGGAGTCATTGGGTCCCGGTGCAGGCACGTTCTATCAGCAGCTGCTCGCGCTGCTCGAATTCACCCGTGACATGGACCGAAACAGGGATGACGCCTCGTTCGCCCGGCATCGCCAAGGCGTCCACTATGTCTTCGACGAAAATGTGTTCGAATTTTTCATTGGTGCGAGAACACAGCGCTCCGATATTTCGGAGTCCGACAAAAAGATCATTTTTGAGGACAAACGCAAATATTCCGCCGTATTCCATCTTTTTGAATGGCGCGATAAACCTGAAGACCAGTCGGAGCGTGCCGACTGGACGCGGATGAACCGGCAGACCGCTCTCGTCACGGCTGAATATCTGCTAGGAGGCCATCTCCCGGGGCAGAAAACGCGTCGACTATATATTACGGAATGGCATGCAGCAGAGCTGGCGCATCGCTTCAATCTGTTATTCAAACATTTCACCGAGAAAGCCAAAAGTGCCCGAGCGAAGGGAACTAATATTGACCGCGATCAGCGTGACATTTCTCGCATAGTCGACCTGGTCGCAAAATCACGGCCCGAGGTCTCCGAGCTGCTGGCAAAGAGCGCTTTACGGACGACTGACATTAACCTCATCCGCGCCGATCTTCGGAAACTGGAAAAGGTTGATGGTATCGATCGGCCCACCCTGATCGATTTTGTAGCGGCGCGGATTTTTGCCGCCAAGCTGATTGGAGATGACATTCTGGAGCCGCTGCAACAGCTCCGTCGCGTATTCTCAAAAGAAATCGCCGCCCGACTTTTCCCGGTTGCATTGTTTCACGTCCGGCCGAACCGATCCGGCATTCACTGCATCACAGAGGATGCGTCGGCTTGGGAGAGTCGCATCAAGGATGAGGAGAAGATTCGCGGACTTTCCGACGATCTGCGCAGGAATCCCATCCGCCTCAAAGCAGACGCACAATCCATCGCTCATGTGCAATGGATTGCCGATCAACTGGAGGCCGAGCGCAAGGAACGCATGGTTCTGGTAACCGGCGACACGCTTTTGTTCGACGCATATCGGCGGTGGTGGACGGATGTTCCGGGTCGCCCTTTTATCATGCGCCGGGTCACGCAATTCGCGCCGATTCTCAATTTCAGGGACGCGAAGAGCACCATCGCATTTGACAATGGAATATTTGAGAATACCCGTCGCGCCATAGAACCTCTTCTCATGTATTTCAACCTGGCCGAGGAACAGTTCGAAGACAGTGCGTCGGACCCAATCGCGAGGCAGGAAAAGAACGCGCCGGGCCGACAACAGGCGTTGCTCCGTCGTCATGGCGGTCGGGAGCATTTTGCCCTCCTACTGAAGCAACCGGATACGCTTGAGTCTCAACCAATGCAGGTCTTCACGCAGCGGCTGGACCACAAGATCTTTGACGAGGATCAGCCGCACAGCCACCAAGAGCTACGACGTTCTTGGCAGCAACTCGAGCGAGTTGCTGTCGGCGTAAATCGCAGTTTGGTGCAGTTGCGTCTCGAGAACGAGCAGAGACGCCAGCTGATCGAAAGCCTAAAGGCGCCGGATGCTCACGGTATCGACCGGTTCGTCAACCAGCAACTTCACGGACTTTTCCATCATGGGGCGCTCCTCTGCGTTCCGGAGACGATCCAAGCCATCAGAGAGTGGCCCGTCCGGACTAACGTGGCATTTACCAAGCGGGCGCCGATCGCGTTGCGATTGCGTGGACCCGACGAAGGTGGAACAAGCCCTCTGGCCGGCGTCGACGTGGCGCTGCTCGCGAATGATCTGACAAGCGGCAAAGGAGCGACGGCTGTCGAGTTCGATGAGGCGCCTTGGATCGAAAGTCCGGAGCGTCTATTCGCTCTGGCAGCCGCAATGGCGCTGCGTTTGGCTTTGTGGGACCAGGCGGCGAAATATGCGCAGCTTGCGGTCGGGTCGAGCGCCGCCGAGGCGATGAAGCAACGGCCGCGCCGCGCGGAAAGAGCGGATTATTTCGAACTACTTTATTTGCGCGCTTTGACCAGCCGCTTCAAAATGGGCGATGTTCCGAGTATTGCTGCCGACGGGGAAACCCAATCACGACAGCTCCTCGATGCTGCGCTCCAGGATTTGACAGTTTGCTTGGACTATCATGATGCCGACGAACCGCCAGGTCGTCATCTTCTGCGTGCCTTGCGTGCGTTGTCGGAAAGGGCGGCGGTTCGACTGTTCTATGTCACATGGATGTTTCGCCAGTACCAATTGAAAAATTCTACGGGTTTCGATCGGGATCGAACGATCCACGAGATGCATGAGGCATATTTCGATCTTAGAGGCGCAGCTGAACGATTTGCAAGCGCCTTTAAAAGAGGTACGGAGCTCGATGAAAAGGTCGGAGGAACTGAGTACGGCAGATTTTTTGACCTCGTAAAGCAACAAACGACCAACAATATTGCTGCGTGGTATGTATTTTCGCGACTTATAGAAGTGATCGAGGAAGGCAAGGTGGAGGAGTTCTCGCCAAAAGATGACATGTCATTATTCCAGCGCGTGCGAGACGATCTCCGGCGAAAGATCGACCGGGACGACTTTGACGAACCCAACGTGCTGCGCGCGGATATTTACGCGTTTTTGTGGCTGTTCGACGAGGACAGAAATATGGCCGATAAGCTTGCCGCACTTCTGCGGCAGCCGGATGCAGCCCTAGCGATGGATTCCGAGATCATGAAATTGTACAAAAGACTGGTCCCCCTTACTTCTGATTCGGTCGCACCATAGAACTTCCTAACCCCTCGCGGTCGACGATTCCACAACTTATAAAACTTCCGCGCGGTGTAGCGAAACAACAGCCCCTTCTCGTGCGCCGAGGCGCCGGCGGCGAGCCGTTTGAACGCATTCCAGTAGACCAAGCCGCAGATCTCGCTCGAGCAGTTGCGCGCGCGCGGCAAGCCGGCGTTCCGGTTGGGGCCATGCTGATGGACCCTGCCTACGGCAGCGACGCGCGGCTACGCACCGGCATAAGCGAGCTTGGCCGCGCCGCCGCGGCAAGCCGATCAACAACACCGGGCGGCGCGACGAGCCCGACCTGATCTCGGTCCACGAAGCTCGCGCTCGGCGTGCCCAAGAAGGCTTGGCACACGATCCGCTGGCGCGAAGGTTCGGCCGATTGGCTCTCGTCGCGCTTCGCGCGCGTACGGGCCGGCCACCCTTATCTGCTTCCGAACTCATAGCGCCGGAATGGCTGCTCATCGAGTGGCCCGAGGGCGAGGCCAAGCCGACCAAATGCTGGCTCTCGACCCTGCCGGAGAATATCAGCTTCCGAAAGCTCGTCGGCCTTGCCAAGCTGCGTTGGCGCATCGAGCGCGACTACCAGAAACTCAAGCAGGAAGTTGGGCTCGGGCACTTCGAAGGGCGCGGCTGGCTTGGCTTCCATCATCACGCAAGCATGTGTATCGCAGCTTACGGATTCCTGGTCTCCGAGCGGAAGACGATTCCCCCTTCAGGACCTCGTTCCGCCGCGCTGTTCGCGAAAGCTTCGCTACCCCAAAGTTATCGACCCCGAGGAACGCCATGTTCCAAACTCGATCGCAACCATGCGCTTCCGTTTGATCAGAGCAGTCGTGCACAGCCTGCCGCGCTGTCCTACCTGCGGCGCCGCAAGTCCATGATATAGGCCGCAGAGGTTGTGACCAGTAGTCACTAATGCGCCCTACGAACGACGCCGCAGGAACGACCAAAGAAGCGCGACGGCGATGGCGATGCTGACGGGAATCCACAGCAGCACGAGGCCTAGCAGCAGCGCCAGCACCACCGCCGAGCCGAGCCCGAGCATCAGCAGCGCGGTAAAAAGCGTCAGCGGTCCGCGCGTCTCGAACCGCACGGTGCGTCCGTGCCCGTGGCCGGAGGAAGTCCACATCCAGCCGCGCCGCGTGGCTGCGGTCCCCGCTCGACGGGCGGGATGATCTCGGGTTCGACTTTCGGCCGCTCGGGCGGCATCGCACGATCGGTCATGAGGCCCATACAGGGCATTCGGCGGCCGGCGCCACGCCGGCCTGAAGCCACGATCGCGGCCACTCGGAGCACGCGCTCATGCCGGGCGCCGTCACCGACCCGACACATACTGCGATTTTTCGTTCTATAATTGCTGCCAGTCGTGCGGCGTCCTAGGCTGTCCGCAAAACCAATCCAGGGAGGAATTTCATGGCCAACATTACGCCAGTCATCGACTACACGACGTTTGCCGGATCGGACAAGGGTCTGGCGCTGCCGCTGCGGCGCACCTCCGCCGGCGCGTTCGCGCTGCGCATTACCAACCTCGATGACGCCGATCCGCGGCCGCCCTATCAGCCCGGCGGCGTCCCGCGTGCCGCCGACTTTAATCGCAACGTGTTCGGCTGCACCAACGATCCCAAGATGCCGAAGATTGCCGTGGCATGCGACGCG
>Ga0153928_1001354_pt1 | contig 11020 bp, 11 predicted proteins | sample TSNJ012MetaG_FD_106656 | JGI IMG/M metagenome (GOLD analysis project Ga0153928, IMG submission 106656) | Attine ant fungus gardens microbial communities from New Jersey, USA - TSNJ012 MetaG | ecosystem: Host-associated > Fungi > Mycelium > Unclassified | place: USA: New Jersey, Wharton State... | reverse complement strand
TTATCATGGCTTGCTTGTTGGGCTGCTAAAACATCGCGCAGGTTGGCTCCTATCTTCGAATGAGGAATCTGGAGAAGGCTATTGCGATATTATGATTAAAATTTATAAAAAGAAAATGGGTATCATCATTGAAGTGAAATGTCCGAAAGATGGAGATCTCGATGCAGCATGTGTGGATGCACTGGCGCAGATTGAAATGAATAAATATGAATCCAGACTTTTGAAAGACGGGATGACGACTATATTAAAATACGGCATTGCTTTTTATAAAAAAGAGTGCAAGGTAGTCTTTGGCAGATAGATGAGTATGAAATGTCGGAAGCACACATCAATGTTTCCGGCATTTTTTTGCATTTTGCATATAAGTTGACGCTTACGAATCATACTACACAGATAAGGCTTCCTTTGGAACTTTGATGCCGCCTTCGGATCGGTGCCTATGTTGTGATCAGCAAGATCATCAGAGAATATAAGCTGGTGGAAACTCTTGGAATGCATTTCAAGGAAAAAGACCATGGACTCTTCCTGGATATGGCAGTATCCTCTATCGTCACGGAAAATAACATAGAACAGCATTATCCCGATTATACATACAACCCAAAGAAATGCAAGGTTTTTTAGAATGAAGGCACATAAGAAAAGATTAGGTTGACACAAATGCGGAAAAGCATTATACTTTAATGCAACAGATAACAGAAAAAACCAATTGTTTCAACGAAAGGAGAATAATGCAATGAGTGACTATCAGAAAATCATAGATATTTATAAGGAGACTAAATCTATTAAAGATACATCAAAGAATCTGAACATTTCCACGGTAAAAGTTCGCAAGGTTTTGATCACAGAGGGATTATGGCGAAGCCGCACCAGCGATGAGGTTGGCCGTCTATATGCAAATGGATTATCCGTGGAAGAGATTGCAGCTAAACTATTCACATCGCCTAAGAATGTCCAGGCCTATATTCCATATGCCAGAGGGATATATGGCGAGGAAAACCGCAGCGATGATGCTGTTCGCAGCGATGAATATCGGGAGCGGATGCATACAGCAGCGGAAAAGATGGTGCAGCAAAACAGCATGCCACTGAATACGAATCTTTCCATGAAACCGATATTGCCAAGGACTCAAGGAAAGGACAAGCCCCTTGCTTTTAAACTTCATCTTGAGCTAATAGATGAATGGTTAGACGACGATGAGCTAGCCACTCTAAAGAGATACGGAAAAATGGAAACAGCAATCTCTCGTGATATCATTATTCCGGCAACAATGACTTTTCATGCGTTGCATTATGCGATCCAAAAGCTTTTTGGCTGGCAGAACAGCCACCTTCACCATTATAGTATTCCAGAAAGATATTTCGCTGAGATTACACAAAATAGCTTTTATGAGTGGTGCAGATTGTGTGGGGTCCTGTTTCGCTATCCGTCCGACAATGATGCGGATCTGTTTTGGGATGATGATTATAAGAAAGGTATTAGTGTAAAGTCATGGCTGCGCAGTAAATATAATGGGCCATATTCTTATGGTGGAGTTGGCGATTATTATCTGGAAAACCAGGAAGAAGTACTGGATTTCTATAGACATTTTCCTAAGCTCGACATAAAAGAACGGTTTGATTTGGATGCCGTTAGAAAGGCCGAGAAAGAGGGTAGGAAATGGCATCCCAGGATTCTGAAAACAGCATCACCAAAAGACTGCACACTTGCGGAGGTTGAAAGTGCTGTCTATTTTGACGGTAATTTCGCTTCCTTGCTGGAGAGATTGGAAATAGGAACGATACTCCTTGGTAAAGGTATGGAAAGACCAAACTTGAAGGATTGGACAACAGATATGCAGAAAGAAATGGAGATAAAGGAAGCTGACTTAAAGAAAGGTCTGAAGCAATTAAGTGATATCCGACAGATGATGGAGGAAGCCAGTTCTGCTAATTCCATATATGATGAGGAGTATCTTGAAAAATTAGACGATTGCACACAGAAGTATGATAGTTTGTGCAGTGATTTTAATATTGCACCGCATCCTTTCACAGACGTTCTTTTATATTCATATGATTACGGAGATAATTGGAACGTGAAGATTACCTGTTCAGACATTTATTATGACCAAAACGATTTTGCGAAAGATGAGCAGGATGCAGATGCAGAACGGCTGTTGCAGCTTGTTAAAGAAGAAATTCCAGTTTGCGTAGCGATGGATGGGATTGGTGTTTTGGATGATGTAGGTGGTGTGTCGGGGTTCTGCCGTTTTCTTCGGGAAATTCATGAAAATCCGGATTGTGAGGAACGGGATAGTTGGAGGTCTTGGGCGAGAAGTCTGGGATGGACGGGGAGGCGGTGTAAGCCAGAGAGGATGTTGTAAAACAGTTGCGTATCTTTCGCTTAAGTGGTAATCTGGTATTAATTAATGTGATTGACGGAAGGAAATGGCAGAAGAAGATATGAAAAAAATGGAGGTCAGTCAGATGGGAAAAATGACAGTATATCACGGCAGCTACACAAACGTGAAAATTCCAAAGATAATAAAGGGGAAGAATACAAAAGACTTTGGACCTGGGTTTTACTGTACGGTTATCCGAGAGCAGGCAGAACGATGGGCAAAACGATACGATCATCCGAAGGTGAACATTTATACCGTCCGGATGAACCCCACTCTGAAAATACTGGAATTTAAGGAAATGACAGGAAAATGGTTGGATTTCATTATTGACTGTCGGCATGGTGTCCCACATGATTATGATATCGTCATCGGTGCAATGGCTAATGACCAGATTTATAACTATATTGCCGATTATATTGACGGTGTCATCACACGCGATCAATTCTGGTCTTTGGCAAGATTTAAGTATCCGACACATCAGATTAACTTTTGCTCCCCGGAAAGTCTGAAGTGCCTGGAGTTCGTTTCTGGAGAGGAGGTCATATAATGACAGGAAGGGAAGACAAAAAAGAAAATGACTTGTTTTTTACTTGTAGCCTGATTGATTATATTGCACGAAAAACAAAAAATGAGAGATCTGCCACAGTCGATTCCCTGGGCAGGGCCTCTATTGAGAAAATATATAATTTAGCCGATATATACCACAGCGATAACATCGAAACTGTTAGTGATGATTTCATTGAAAAAAGCCACCTGGCGGATGGCACTTTTGATAACGTATCTGCTGCAAAATATGCAGTTCCAAGCCACTGGGACATCGGAAAAGTTTATAAACGGCTGATTCTTGGAATTGCAAAAGAAAAAGAATTATCTGTAATCGATGCTCTCTTCGCAGCGTATCATTCTTTTGTCAGTGACAAGATTGATGATTATAACAGCAGCTTTTATTATGAAGCTCCACAGAACATTCTGAATGCCTTTCTGGATGGGAAGATTGAATAAGTAAAACACAGCGGCCATGAAGATCAACTTCCCATGATGAGTATGAAATGCCGGAAGCACACATCAATGTTTCCGGCATTTTTTTGCATTTTGCATATGATTTGAACCAAACTACACAGATAAGGTTTCCTTCAAATGCTCTTCCATAATATGATATGCCTTATCTGGATCCTTTTCCTTGATAGAATTGAGGATTGCCTCATGGTAATGGACACCCGACTCGACACCTGCAAAGGACTGATATTTACGGATACCCATGATCAGATAGTCCTTAAGGATGGAAAAAATCTCAATGATGAAAGGATTCTGTGTGGCTTTTGCAATGAGCAGATGGAATGCCACATCAATTTCAATATTATCTTTTCCGTCAGTGGTACTTTTCTTGTATTTTACAAAATTCTTGTCCAGTTCTTCCAAAATCTCCGGGGTACAGCGCTCGGCAGCTATCTGGGCATTGTGGCATTCCAGAATGATGCGGAATTCAGCCAGAGCCTTATAATCCAATTGAGACAGCATGAGAAGTGGAGTGAGGTGCTCCAATTGACGTGAAGTGGAATACTCACGTACAAAGGTTCCCTCTCCCTGTCTGCTTTCGATAATTCCGATACTCGCCAGCCGCTGCAGGGCTGACCGTACAGAGACACGGCTTACGGACATCATCTGGGCAATTTCATTTTCAGATGGAATTTTATCACCGGGCGCCCATTCCTGGGTGACAATCATCTCTTTTAACTGGTCAAAGACAATATCACTGACTCTTTTTTGATTAATCTGTTTTATTGGCATGTTTTACCACCTCATTTATCTAAAGTAATACAACTAACGACTATCCTATTCTTACCAATATCATACAGTAATTTTTTTAGAAATGCAACCAAAACAGACAGAAGACCTTAAAAAGTAGTTAGATTCGATAGTAATGAATAAAAAAAACGAATGGAATTTGTAGAAAATGTCTAAAAAATTTCTATATAGTTGTAAAAAATGTCAATATACAAAATCGGTAACAGGATGTTAAAATGAAGTCACGATAAAAGGTAATACAACTAACGACTAACGATTGAGAAAGGGAGGAGGATATGAAATTCAGCTATCAGATTGGAACGCCTGATCTAAAGATTTCTCATGGAGTTACCTGTATGCAAGGTGATTTTAGAGAGAACATACAAAGACTGGCATCCTATGGTTATGATTCCATAGAGATCATGACCACATATCCTAAAAGCGTGGATTGGGAATGGGTGAAGGCGTGCCTGGACGAACGTCACATGGGGGTGTCCCTCATTTGCAGTGGCGAACTGGGCCTGCTGGGGTATACGATAAGCCATCCCGATGATGCAGTGCGGGAACAATCCTTGAAACGGATTGAGGAACTGATTGACTTGGCAGCCTTTTTTGAAGTGGGGATTAACATTGGGAATACAAAGGGGCGTTATATAGACCATGTTCCCAAGGCGGTTGTCTATGAAAGGGCAGCAGATGGATTGGGCAGGCTTTGTGATTATGCAGCACCAAAAAATGTGACGATTGCTGTGGAGACAGGGGCATTTGTCTATATTAATTTTTTGAATACATGCGCCGAGGCAGCTGAGATGATTCAAGTTGTGGGAAGGGATAATCTGGGAATTATGCTGGATCTGTGGCATTTGTATATTGAAGAGAAAAGCGTAGTTGAGGCAATTAAGGAATATGCCCCTATGTGTTATCATGTGCACCTGGCCGACAGTAACAGGATGTATCCGGGGGCGGGAAATTTTGATTATGCCGGCATTGTAAACACGTTTCATGAAAGCGGATACAACGGGGCTTTCAGTGTGGAGGTAAGGCAGGTGCCGGACAGTCACACGGCGGCAAGGGAGGCGGCCAGAACCCTGGTGCCGGAGTTTAACAAAATCTATCAGGCAAATTTGACGTTCAATGCCTGATCAAACAGGAGAAGGAGAAAACTTATGAGAAAAATAATAGCGGGAGTTTTGGCAGTAAGTATGATTTTGTCTATGACAGCATGCGGAGGGAAGACGACAAACACGGAAACACCGGCAGGGACATCTGCATCTGGCAGCCAGGAAAGCAAAATTGAATCAAAAGGTGAATTTATCCTTGGGTTCTGCAGTCCGTTATCTGGTTCTAATGCAGAGGCAGGTATGCAATGCCTGAATGCGGTCAAACTAGGAGTGCGGCAGATCAATGAACGAGGCGGGCTAAATGGGCAGCAGATTAAAATCATTTCCTATGATGATGAGGCAAATCCGGCCACTTCACTGGCGGCCATTATAAAGCTGAGTACAACCGATGATGCGAATGCGATTGTTGGATCGCTTATGAGCAGTTGTATCCTGGGCCAGCTTGACACAATCAATCAGTATAAGGTTCCTGTATTTACGGGTGGTACAAGCCCATCCCTTACATCCCAGGGATCAAAATATATTTTCCGTACAACCATGAATCAGGATTATGCAATGAATGACATAATGGCAGCGTATGAGGAAATGGGGGTAAAGACGGCAGCCTTGTTTACAGCCCAGGATGAAGCGCAGATTAAATCTGGTGAGCAGTTTGAAAAGTCGTGTGAAGAAAAGGGAATCGAAGTTTTGGGATGGGAATACTGTATGGACGGAGATACCGACTATACTGCCCAGTGTACCCGTTTAATGAACATGAACCCGGAAGTGATCTTCTTTGCAGCACCAAGCCAGCCGCAGCCCCTCTTTGTAAAACAAATCAGGGATATGGGATATAAGGGGACGCTGTGGAATAAAGAGAGTTTTCAGCAGAATGGAATCCAGATTGCTGGCGAAAACTCGAATTATGTGTGTTTCTCATGGCCTTGCGTATCATATGTAGATGCCAACGATGCAACTGGAATCATGAAAGACTTCCTGATGGCGTATGAAGCTGAATATGGTGCGCTGCCTACTTCTGACTGTGCGTACCGCGGTTATGATGCAGTGCTTGTGCTTGAGGAAGCGTGTAAAACAGCAAATGCGAATGACTGCCAGTCGATTGCAGATGCGATTGTCACCATCAATCAGTTAGAAGCCCTTGGCGGAGTGATGGATTTCACTTCCGGAACCGGTGAAGGTTATCAAAAGGGCCAGCTGTATTATGTAAACGACGGCAAATACAATGACTTTATGCAGTGGCTGCGGGATGGTAATTATGAGGCTTTTAAAGAACAAATTAACTAATGCACACAAAATGGCAGGAGGAACTTCATGCTGATAACTCTGTTTGTCTCTGGAATTGTATTAGGATGTATATATGGAATTGTAGCCTTGGGGTACAGCCTCATCTACAAGGCCTCCGGGCTGATGTCCTTTGCCCAGGGCGACCTTATGACGGTGGGGGCGTATCTTGGAATCACATTTTATAGCTATATGAAGCTGCCATTTTTCATATCTATTATCCTGATCGGTGTTATTATGTTTTTTCTCGGTATGGGGATTGAACGTGGCGTGATTCGCAGGCTGCGCAGAAAAGGTGTTGAACCAATCTATGTTGTGCTGGCCACGATTGCAATTTCATTTATCATACAGAATGGATGCCAGAAAGTGTGGGGACCGGTTATGCTGAATTTCCCCAGCATATTTAAGACGAGCACCATTCAGCTCTTCGGGCGTAATTTTCAGACAGAGTCGATTTTTACTGTAATTGCTTCCTTTACTATTATGGCAATCCTGCAGTTTTTTATGAAAAAGACAAAAGCCGGCACGGCAATGAGGGCCTCGGCCATGGATCCGATTGCGGCTAAGGCCTGCGGCATCAATGTAAATATAACAACCGGGCTGACATGGGGCTGCGCCGGCTGTACGGCAGCGCTGGCCGGAGTCCTGATGGGGCCTCTCTATGGCGTGTTTTCCACCCTGGGTTCACAGATTGGGACCAAAGGATTTGCGGCAGCGGTGATTGGCGGATACGGCAATTTCGTGGGTTCTATCGTGGGAGGGCTGATATTAGGGCTTCTGGAAACATTAACTTCCGGTTATATCTCTTCAAATTACAGGGATATTATTTCCTATACGGTTCTTATTTTGTTCCTGTTTATCCGCCCATGGGGATTATTTAATGAGCGGACAATCAAAAACTAAGATTTGGAGGGAGGTATAAGATTGAGTGCTTTCATCGGTAATAGAAACCGTCTTGGCATAATGATATTCATAATAGTGGGTCTGGTGCTGCCGCTTGTTTTTTCAGCTATGCCCTATGCTGTGTTGGTCTGCTGTTATATTCTCATTTATTTGATTGCTGTTTCCGGGTTCGATGTATTGGTCGGCTTTTCGGGACAAATATCCATGGGACATGCTGCCTACTACTGCATCGGCGCGTATGGTTCCGCTATGCTTCACAAGTATACGGGCATTCCGGTGTTCTTTACAATGTTGATAGCGGCGGTGACAGCAACCTTGGTGGGAACACTGATTGCATGGCCCACGACAAAGCTTGTGGCTCATTTTATGTCATTGGCAACCATTGCATTTGGCAACATTGTATTCCAGCTTGTCAACACGTCGCCAGGCAGAATCACAGGTGATGCCAATGGGCTTCACACAACCTATTTGTCTGTATTTGGGTATGAGTTGAATACCTATACCCGATTTTATTACTTTGCACTGATTATGGTATTACTGTTCATGCTTATTAAATACAACCTGCTGCATTCGCGGGTTGGAAGGGCCATGCTGGCCATCCGTGAAAATGACCATGCGGCCAACGGTATGGGCGTGAATGTGCGGTTCTATAAAGTGGCGGCGTTTGCCGTCAGCGCATTTTTTGCAGCATATGCAGGTGCGATGTTTGCTCATCTGGTCCGCTATATCAGCCCGGATTCATTTAAACAGACCGTATCGGTCATGTTTCTGACCATGCTCCTGTTTGGCGGAACCGCTTCTATGTCCGGACCGATTATCGGGGTTACCATTGTATCCTTGCTCAATGAAGCGCTGCGGCCGGCTTCTTCTTATAAAATGCTGGTCTACGGGGTATTGCTGCTGTTCGTAATCCTGATATTTCCCGGCGGCATACTGGGTGTTATGCGAAGTATGAAAGAGAAGATCATTCAGAAAAGAAAGTGAGGAACCACATTATGTTGGATATTAATAATCTCACAATAACATTCGGCGGCTTGACAGCGGTAAATGATGTAAGCATGCACCTGGATGAAGGAAGAATCTATGGCCTGATTGGACCCAATGGGGCTGGAAAGACTACCTTTTTCAACCTGGTAAGCGGCGTGTATATCCCCACTTCAGGAAATATCAGTTTCTGCGGCAGCAGCTTGAACGGAAAAAAGCCATACCAGATTAACAAAGCCGGAATATCGCGAACATACCAGGTTATCAACCTATTTAAAAAAATGACGGTGCTTGAAAATATCCTGGTGGGTATGCATACGCAGATGAAGTCGGATTTCGCTGCCTCACTGTTCCATTTACGCAAAGAGCGCAGGGAGGAAGAGGAGGCCGTAGAAAAGGCGCATCAATGGCTTCAGTTCGTAGGGATTGATCAGAGGGCAAATGATATGGCGGGGAGCCTTCCCTATGGGGAGCAGCGGTTACTGGAGATCGTGAGGGCATTGTCCAGCAAGCCCAGGCTAATCCTTCTGGATGAACCGGCAGCTGGGATGAACAGTGCAGAAAAGGAAACGCTGAATGGATTTATCCGGAAAATCATGTCGGAACTTCATGTCACACCGCTTGTGATTGAACACGACATGAAGCTGATTATGGATATCTGTGATTACATTTTTGTATTAAGCTTCGGGAAAAAGATCGCGGAAGGCACACCGCAGCAGGTGCAGGCCGATCCGGAAGTAATAGCAGCTTATTTGGGAGGTGAATAGTATGGGGCATATGCTGGAAGTAAACAACCTCCATTATTATTATGGTAATATTCACGTTCTCAAAGGGATTGATCTGTATGTGGATGAAGGTGAGATTATTACCCTTATAGGCTCCAACGGTGCAGGAAAGACAACGATGATGCACACGATCTGTGGGTTGAATCATCCGCGGGGAGCTAGTGGGGAAGTTATCTTTATGGGAAAGTCCGTGTTGAAAATGGATGGCAGCCGCATTGCACGTATGGGACTCAATCAGGTACTGGAGGGCAGGCATATATTTTCCGGACTCACAGTATGGGAGAATCTGATGACCGGGGCATATATACGAAGGGATAACGAGGTAAAAGCCGACATCCAGGAAATGTACCGCCTGTTTCCCCGCCTGGAGGAGAGGAAGGACCAGCTTGGCGGTACCTTGTCCGGCGGGGAGCAGCAGATGCTCGCAATTGCCAGGGCGCTTATGAGCCGGCCCAAACTATTGTTGTTGGATGAACCATCGCTGGGCATAGCTCCTATTATCGTCCGGGAAATATTTGAATCGATACGGAAAATCGCAAGAAATGGCACCACGATTTTATTTGTGGAGCAAAACACCAAGATAGCCCTGTCAACAGCCCAAAGAGGTTATGTGATCCAAACCGGTCAGATTGCGCTTCAGGACACATGCAGTAATTTACTGGCAAATGAAGAGGTACGAAAAATCTTTTTGGGGTCGTAATAGATTGGAGGTAGAGATGAAAATTAGTGCGTTTCCAAAATGTTGGATTGAAGATATTTCCGAGGGCCGTATGTCTTTATTTGAATGGATTGATATTTCCGAAAGCCTGGGATGTGAGGGACTTGAACTCTATCCGCCATTTTTTACGGAAACATCACCTGCGTATCTGCGCAGGGTCAGAAAGGCTGTAGAGGAGAAGGGGATGGTAGTCTCCATGATATGCTATTCTCCTGATTTTACTGTGCCGTATGATGAGATCCCACGTCAGATTGAACGGCAGCGGGAGATGATTCGCATTACCGCGGAACTGGGCGGAGGCTTCTGCAGAGTGCTTTCCGGACAGAAAAGGCCGTGGCTGGACACAGAGGAAGCTTTAAAACAGGTTATATATTGTATTGAGAGCTGTCTGGCAGAGGCAGAAAAAAACGGGGTCGTACTGGCAATCGAGAACCATTTTAAAGACGGTTATTGGCAGTATCCGGAGTTTGCTTTAAAAAAGGAGATATTCTTGCGGATCGTGGAAGCAGTTGATTCTCCCTGGTTTGGTGTTCAATATGATCCTTCCAATGCCATTGTTGCCGGAGATGACCCTCTGGAACTTCTGGACAGAGTCATTTCGCGTGTAAAAACAGTACATGCAAGTGACCGGTATATTGAAGACGGATATGAACTTTCAGATGTCATGATAAGCATGGCCACTACCGGATACCCGGCATATCTGAAGCATGGCGTTGTAGGAAAAGGCCTGAACAACTACCCTCTTATTTTTGAAAAGCTTAAATCAGTCGGATACAGCGGATGGATATCCATTGAAGATGGGGTTAATGGACTGGAGGAGATGAAAGAATCCATAAATTACTTAAAGACCATGCGTGACCGATACTTTTAAAAGGTATTGTAAAGTAATATATGAAAATCCTGAGTAAAAAAAACAGCTCATAAAGAGCCTTCAGAATCACAGTAATTGCAGGTTGTAATAGGGGCTTTGCCCCTCTGGCGGTGCACCGCCATTCACCCCAAGGTTTATGCGCTCTGGGCATTACCGGTAAATGGGAAAAACGGCAGACCATAATAAAATCTACCG
>Ga0153928_1001352_pt1 | contig 11033 bp, 11 predicted proteins | sample TSNJ012MetaG_FD_106656 | JGI IMG/M metagenome (GOLD analysis project Ga0153928, IMG submission 106656) | Attine ant fungus gardens microbial communities from New Jersey, USA - TSNJ012 MetaG | ecosystem: Host-associated > Fungi > Mycelium > Unclassified | place: USA: New Jersey, Wharton State... | reverse complement strand
TGCTGACGCGGACGGCTATTTGGCCGCGCACGGCCTGGAAAAGAGTTTCGGCGGCCGCAAGGTGGTGCGGGGCACGAGCCTCTACGTCCGGCGCGGCGAGGCGGTGGGGCTGCTCGGGCCCAACGGCGCCGGCAAGACCACGGTTTTCTACATGATCACCGGCCTGATCCCGGCGGACCGCGGCCGCATCGAGCTTGACGGCTACGACGTCACCAAACTGCCGATGTACCAGCGCGCCCGCCTCGGCATCGGCTATCTGCCGCAGGAAGCGTCGATCTTCCGCGGACTCAACGTCGAGGACAACATTCGTGCGGTGCTGGAGCTCATCGAACCCGACCGCCGCAAGCGCGAGCGCGACCTCGATTCTTTGCTCGACGAGTTCAACATCGCGCGGGTGCGCAAGACTCCCTCGATCGCGCTCTCGGGCGGCGAGCGCCGCCGCGTCGAGATCGCCCGCGCGCTGGCGACGCGGCCGGCCTACATGCTGCTCGACGAGCCATTCGCCGGCATCGATCCGATCGCGGTGGGCGATATCCAGGCGCTGGTGCGCCACCTCACGCAACGCGGCATCGGCGTGCTGATCACGGACCATAACGTGCGCGAGACCCTCGGCCTCACCGACCGCGCCTACATCATCTACTCGGGAGAGGTATTGATGGAGGGTCACCCCGACGACATCGTGAACAATCCCGAGGTGCGACGCCTTTACCTCGGCGAGGAGTTCCGGTTGTGATACCGTCATGCCCGTCCTTGTGCCGGGCAGCCACGTCTTGAAAGACGAACAAACTCAAAGACGTGGATGGCCGGGACAAGCCCGGCCATGACGAGATGGAGAGTTGGTGTAAGGGTTTCCGGCTTTACGGTCTGGTTACGATATTTCTATCGCGCTTTTAACTCCATTTTCCCACGAGTCGTGTAGTCTGCCGCAAAAGGAGGCATTGTCCGGGATCGAAATCTCCGGACGGATTGTCTACAGAGATGCCATGGCGCTGACCCAAAAACTCGAAATGCGGCAGAGCCAGGCTCTGGTGATGACGCCGCAGCTGATGCAGGCGATCAAGCTGCTGCAGCTGTCGAACCTGGACTTGGCCGCCTACGTGGAAGGGGAGCTCGAGCGAAATCCCCTGCTCGAGCGCGCCGCTGAGGGCGAGCCCGCCAGCGGCGAAGCCGAAGCCCGCGCCGAGGAATCCGAGCCCGAGTGGTCGCGCGAGCAGGGCGAGATGAGTCCCACCGCGATCGAGGAGCGCCTCGACACCAGCCTGGAGAACGTATTTCCGGACGATGCGGCCCCCGCGCCGGCGCGTCCCGGCGCCGAGACCCCGATGGCCTATTCGCAGTGGGCCGGCGTCGGCGCCGGCGGACGCGAGGACAGCGACTACGATCTCGAAGCATTCGTCTCGGCCGAAGAGACCTTGGCCGATCGGCTGGCCGAGCAATTGGCGCTGGCGATCGTCGATCCGGCGCGCCGGATGATCGGGCAATATCTCATCGATCTGGTCGACGAAGCCGGGTATCTCGCGGGCGATCTTGCGGCGGTGTCGGAGAAGCTCGGCGCGCCGCTCGCGGAAGTGGAGGCCGTGCTGGCGGTGCTGCAGACGTTCGAGCCGGCGGGCGCATGCGCGCGCGACCTGCCCGAATGCCTCGCCATCCAGCTCAAGGAACGCGACCGCTACGATCCGGCGATGCAGACGCTCATCGCCAATCTCGATCTCCTCGCCCGCCGCGATGTCGCGGGTCTGCGCAAACTCTGCGGGGTCGACGAGGAGGACCTCGCCGAGATGATCGCCGAGGTGAAGCGTCTCAATCCCAAACCCGGCCTCGCGTTCGGCTCCACCATGGTGCAGCCGATCGTGCCCGACGTATTCGTGCGGCCGGGACCGGACGGCGGCTGGCTCGTCGAGCTCAATTCCGACACGCTGCCGAAAGTCCTCGTCAACCAGCGTTACCACGCGGAAATATCCAAGACGGCGCGCGGCAATTCGGACAAAGCCTATCTCGCCGACTGCCTCCAGACCGCGACGTGGCTCATCCGCGCGCTCGATCAGCGCGCCCGCACGATCCTGAAAGTCTCGACCGAGATCGTCCGGCAGCAGGACGCCTTCTTCGCCCACGGCGTCCGCCACCTGCGTCCGCTCAACCTCAAGACCGTCGCCGACGCGATCGGCATGCATGAATCGACCGTGTCGCGCGTCACCGCCAACAAATACATGGCGACCAACCGCGGCATATTCGAGCTGAAATATTTCTTCACCTCGGCAATCGCGTCCGCCGACGGCGGCGAGGCGCACTCGGCCGAAGCGGTGCGTCACCGCATAAGGCAGATGATCGAGGCGGAAAGCCCGCAGGACGTCCTGTCCGACGACACCATCGTCGACAAGCTGCGCGAGGCGGGCATCGACATTGCACGGCGAACCGTTGCAAAATACCGCGAAGCCATGCGCATACCTTCCTCGGTGCAGCGGCGCCGCGACAAGCAGGTGGTGGGTGCGGCGGGGTGACGGGCGACTGAAGGATACATACCCAAGGCGGGAATCATCGCGATGCCGTTTCGCGTCTCGGGAAAGAACATCGACATCGGCGAGGCCCTGCGCGAACGGGTCAACGCGCGCCTCGTCGAGGCCCTCGAGAAATATTTCGACCGCGGCTACTCCGGGCATGTCACGGTCGGCAAGGACGGCTTCGGTTTCCGCACCGAATGCACCATTCATCTGGATTCCGGCGTGACCCTCGAAGCCGAGGCGATGGCGGCCGACGCCTATGACAGCGCCGATCAGGCGGCGATCCGCATCGAAAAGCAGCTGCGGCGGTACAAGCGCCGTCTCAAGGACCGGCAGACAGCGGGCGCCAAGCGTTCCGACCGTTGACCTCGACGGTACCTGCCGACCGGCCATATGCCTTTGCCGCAACAAACGGATTCCGCCGTGTCGGGAATAGCACTCGGGTGATTGGGCCAACGTGCACGCAGCACCCGGCGGCCATTGACGGCCGAACGGCCGGTCCCTATGGTCCGCCGCCTTTGCCGAACAGAGGCGATCCCGGAAAAGGGGTATGGGGTTTCGGCAAAGATTACGCACCGAGAAACAGTCGCGCTCGTCCCCCGATCTTTGGACCGGTATTCATGCCGCTCACCGACCTTGTGGCGCCGAACGCGGTCATTCCGGCATTGAAGGTCACCAGCAAAAAGCAGGTGATCCAGGAATTGGCCGCCCGGGCCGCGAAGCTCACAGGTCAGAGCGAGCGGCTCATTTTCGAGACCCTGCTGCAGCGCGAGAAGCTCGGCTCGACCGGCGTCGGCAACGGTATTGCCATCCCGCACGGCAAGCTACCCAAGCTGGAGCGGCTGTTCGGATTCTTTGCCCGGCTCGATCGCCCGGTGGATTTCGAGGCGCTGGACGGCCAGCCGGTGGATTTGATTTTCCTGCTGCTGGCGCCGGAAGGCGCGGGCGCCGACCATTTGAAGGCGCTGGCCCGGGTCGCCCGGCTGCTGCGCGATCAGGACATCGCCCGCAAGCTGCGCGAATCCCGCGACGCCGAGGCGCTGTTCGCGGTGCTCACGCTTAATCCTTCGGCGGCGGCTTGAAACTTAGTGCACGCTGACGGGGTCGAGGTGGTGGCTTTGCGCCAGCGCGACGGCTGCGTCACGGCTGTCGGTGATCATGATCGCGGTGCCGTCGGCGGCACTGAGCGCAAATAGCGCCAATCCCGGCTCGAGTTCCGGCGCGTCCGGATAGATGAACGGCACGTCTTCCGAGCGGATCGCCCGGATGTACGCGACCTTGCTGCCGCCGAAGACGGCGAACGCTTCGGCGGACATCACCTTGGTGACCTGCTCGCTCATGACACCCTCCACGACCGTCCATTGGTCGCGGACGGCCGCAGGCAGGTTCAACCGCTGCCCGTCTTCTCAGTCTGTGAAGGAGGCCACACACACGCCGTTGGCGGGGTCAACCGCCTTTTTAATGGACGCTTACCGGCTCGAGCTCGTGGCTCCAGGCATTGGCGAGCGCCGATTCACGGCTGTCGGTGATCATGATCGGCGTGCCGTCGGCCGCGTGCAGCGCGAACAGCTGCGAGCCGGGCTCGAGCTGCGGCGCCTGAGGATACAGGCGCTTCACGTCCTCCAGGCTGATCGGCTTGACGTAGGCGATCTTGCCGCCGCCGAGCACCGCAAGGGCTTCCGGCGAGATAGGCAGTTGTTGGTGTCCGTGTTCGTTGGTCATTGGCCCTCGACTCCTTTTGGTCGAGTCCGGTTGTCCGTCAGTCGTGCTGCTTGATGGCGATCGTCTTCACCACGCGCTCCGGCTCCGGCCGCGCGAGATCGATCGACAGCAACCCGTTCTTCAGGTCGGCGCCCAGCACCTCCATGCCGTCCGCGAGGACGAAGGTGCGCTGGAACTGCCGCGCGGCGATGCCGCGATGCAGGTATTGCCGGGCCTTGTCGTCCTGCTGGCGTCCGCGGATGACGAGCTGGCTTTCCTCGATGCTCACGTCGAGTTGGTCGCGGGTGAAGCCGGCGACCGCGAGCGTAATGCGAAGGCGCTCGGGAAAGTCGGCGTCGCGGGCGAGCCGCTCGATGTTGTAGGGAGGATAACCGTCGGCACCCTTGGTGACGCGGTCGAGCACGCGCTCGATCTCGTCAAATCCGAGCAGGAACGGACTGGAAAGCGACGGAACTCTGGACATTGTTGCAAAGCCCTGTGAGCGACTTTGCCGGGGCCCATGGGGCGCCCCGGTACCGCAAATATGGGGTCCGGCGCTTAACGGTTCAAGAATCGGGCGGACTGGGCCGGGAATCGGCCGCACGCGCTTGCAAAATGGTGCGGAATCAGGGCGAGAGGCGCCGGCCGGCGGTCGAGAAAAGGTGCAGGCTCTCAGGGGGCGCCAGCGCGCGTATTCGCTCGCCCGGGGCCGGTGCGCTGGTACCAGGCACGCGGACGATGACCTCCCCTCGGCCTACGGCGGGCGTTCCGTAGACGAAGCATTCCGGCCCCACGCGTTCGACCGCCGTGACCGAGAGATCGAGCGCGAGCCCCGCCGGCGGTCCCGGCTGCGTCGAGGCGAGCTTGAGCTCGTCCGGACGCACCCCGACGATCGCGCCTTCCGCCGGAACCGCGTGAGCCGGCGCCAATGCGGCGGCCTCCGCCGGGCTCACCGCGATGAGGTTCATGGGCGGGGCGCCGATGAAGGCCGCCACGAAGGTGGTGGCGGGCTTCTCGTAGACCTCGAGCGGCGCGCCGATCTGCTCGACCTGGCCGGCGTTCATGACCACGAGGAGATCGGCGAGAGTCATCGCCTCGAGCTGATCGTGAGTCACGTAGATCGAGGTGGTGGCGAAGGCGCGCTGCAGCTTGCGGATTTCCACCCGCATCGAGACGCGCAGCTTGGCGTCGAGGTTCGAGAGCGGCTCATCGAACAGGAACGCCTTGGGCTGGCGTACAATGGCTCTCCCCATGGCGACGCGCTGGCGTTGGCCGCCGGAGAGCGCGCGCGGCTTGCGCTCGAGCAGCGCGGCGATCTCCAGCGTCTTCGCCGCTTCGCGCACGCGGGCGTCGATCTCCGGCTTGGGCACGCGGCGATTGCGCAGCCCGTAGGCCATGTTGTCGTAGACGCTCATGTGCGGATAGAGCGCGTAGTTCTGGAACACCATGGCGATGTCGCGCTCCGCCGGCTCGCGCGCGTTGACGACCTCCCCGCCGAGCGCGACCTCGCCGCTGGTGATGGTCTCGAGCCCCGCCACCATGCGCAGCAAGGTCGACTTGCCGCAGCCGGACGGGCCGACCAGCACGCAGAACTGCCCGTCGGGAATGGTGAAGCTGACGTCGCGCACGGCGGCAACGCCGCCGGGATAGACCTTCGTCACCTTGCGCAACGCGACGGCGACCACGTCATTTCTCCGTCAAGCTTTTGCGCATGATCTTTTCCGAAAACCGGTACCCACTTTTCGGGATCATGCGCTGAGCTTTCCGCTCGTGAGCAGATCGGCAAGCCCGCCGGCGAGCGTGTCGAGAAGCTTCTCGCCTTTCGCCCGGCTGGCGCGTCGCGCGTCGCCGTTGACGCCGCTCGTGGTGACTTCCCTGAACGAGCGGAAACGTGCCGGCACGGTGCGCCATTCGCCGCCCGGCTCGAGCTCGCCGAATGCCTCCGCGATGCGCTCGTGCCGCACGAGGTCGGGGGCAACGACCATCATCAGCGAGGTTTCGACCTCGCACGCGTGCTGGACGTTTTTCTGATCCTCGAGCAACGGCGCAATATCCGTGCGCGGCACGTCGAAATATCCGGCCGTGAAGACGCGCAGGCGCGTCTCGCGCGCGAAGTCGGGAAGGAAGGCGTTGAGCGCGGCGGTGTTGCCGCCGTGGCCGTTGATGATGAGCACGCGGGAAAAGCCGTGCCGCTCGATGCTTTTGAGGAACGCGAGCAGGACCGCGCGGTAGGTGGGAATGTCGAACGTGAAGGTGCCGCCGAACGCCATGTGATGCTCGGCCATGCCGCACCACAGCGTCGGCGCGACCACGACCGCAACGTCGCCGGCGACGGCTTCGGCGGCGGCGCGGCATACGCCCTCGGTCAGGATGGTATCGACGCCGACCGGCAGGTGCGGGCCATGCTGCTCCATCGAGCCGACCGGCAGAATCACGATCGCGTCGCCGGCCGCCTTGGCGCGCAACTCCTCGGCAGTCAGCTCTTTCCACATCACCGAAGCGGGCATCGCCTCACTTCTCCGTTTCGACCAGGCCTTTGACGAACAGCCGCTGCATCGCCAGCACCACGATCACCGGCGGCAGCAGCGCCAGCATCGTGGTCGCCATCACTAAATGCCACAGCGGCGTGTCGTCGGCCGCGCGCGCCATGCGCTGGATGCCCATGACGATGGTGTAATAGGACTGGTCGTTGGTGACGAGCAGCGGCCAGAGATATTGGTTCCAGCCGTAGATGAACAAAATGACGAACAGGGCCGCGATGTTGGTGCGCGAGAGCGGCAGCAGGATGTCGCGCAGGAAGCGCAGCGGCGTCGAGCCGTCGATGCGCGCGGCCTCCGTCAGCTCGTCCGGCACCGTCATGAAGAACTGCCGGAACAGGAACGTCGCGGTGGCGCTGGCGATCAGCGGGATCGACAGCCCCGCGTAGGTGTTGAGCATGCCGAGCTGCGAGACGACCTCGAACGTCGGCAGGATGCGGACCTCGACCGGCAGCATCAGGGTCAGGAAAATGATCCAGAAGGCCGTCACGCGGAACGGAAAGCGGAAGTAGACGATCGCAAACGCCGAGAGCAGCGACACCGAGATCTTTCCGACCGCGATCAACGTCGCCACGATCGCCGAATTGATCAGCATGCCGGCGATCGGCGGCGCGCCGGCGTTCGAGAGGCCCTGCGAGAGCACCGTGCTGTAGTTGGCGATGAATTGCGAACCGGGCCACAGCGGCAACCGGCCGGACACGAAATCGGCGCCCGGATAGGTCGAGGCGACGAACGCAAGCCACACCGGCGCCACCATCAGCGCCGCGCCGAGGATGAGCGTGGCATGCGCGATAACGGTCAGGGCGGGGCGGTTCTCGACCATGTTAGTAATGCACTTTGCGCTCGATGAACCGGAACTGAACGAGCGTGAGCGCGATCACCACGGCCATCAGGACGACCGACTGCACGGCGGAGCCGCCGAGGTCGAGCGCCTCGAAGCCGTCCTTGTAGACTTTGTAGACGAGGATGGTGGTCGCGGTGCCGGGGCCGCCGCCGGTCGTGGCGTGCACGATCCCGAACGTGTCGAAAAACGCATAGACGATGTTGACAACCAGCAAAAAGAACGTGGTCGGGCCGATCAGCGGCACGACGATGGTGCGAAAGCGCCGCGCCGGACCGGCGCCGTCGATTGCCGCCGCCTCGAGCAGCGAGCGCGGGATCGACTGCAGGCCGGCGAGGAAGAACACGAAATTGTAGGACACCTGCTTCCACGCCGCCGCTATCACGATCAGCAGGAATGCTTGCCGCGCGTCGAGCAGATGATTCCAGGCGATGCCGAAGCGCGAGAGCACATAGGCGAAAATCCCAATGGTCGGATTGAACAGGAACCACCACAGCACGCCGGCGATCGCGGGCGCGACCGCGTAGGGCCAGATCAGCAGCGTGGTATAGGCGGTCGCGCCGCGGAGCACCCAGTCGGCCATGGCGGCGAGCAGCAGCGCCAAGCCGAGCGCGATCGCCGCGACCGCAAGCGAGAACGCCGCGGTGATGCCGAACGAATCGAGATAAGCCGGATCGGCGAACACGCGGCGGAAGTTGGCGAGACCGACGAACTCCTGCTTGAGCCCGAACGGGTCCTCCTGCAGCACGGATTGATAGAGTGCCTGGCTCGCCGGCCAGATGAAGAAGACGAACGTCACCAGAAGCTGCGGCGCGACCAGCAGCGCCGGCACCCCGTAGCCTCCGAACGTCACCCGCTTCGTTTGCATGACGCCGGCCGAAAGGCGCGCTCCGCTCGGCTCACATGTTCGCCTTCTCGAATTGGCGCAGCAGGTCGTTGCCGCGCTTGACCGCGGAATCGAGCGCCTCCTTGGCGGTCTTCTTGCCGGCGAAAGCCTGCTCCAGCTCCTCCTCGATCAGGTCGCGGATTTGCACGAACGAGCCGAAGCGCAAGCCCTTCGAGTTCTCGGTCGGCGGGTTGAGCGTCATCTGTTTGATCGCCGTGTCGGTCCCCGGGTTCTTGTCGTAGAAGCCCTGCGAGCGCGACAGCTCGTAGGCCGCGAGCGTGATCGGCAAATAGCCCGTGTTCTGGTGCCACCATGCCTGCGTTTCCGGGCGCGACAGGAAGGCGAAGAATTTGGCGGCGCCCTTGTATTCGGCCGCCGGCCGGCCCTTGAGCACCCAGAGGGTGGCGCCGCCGATGATCGAGTTCTGCGGCGCGCCTTTCACGTCGGCAAAATACGGCAGCATGCCGTAGCCGAGATCGAATTTGGAATTGGACAGGATCGCGAGCCGCGCGGCCGACGAGCCGAGGAAAATGCCGCATTCGCCGGCGTAGAACTTCGGCTCCGCCTTGTTGGTGCGGCCGCCGTAGTCGTAGAGCTTCGTCTTCTGCCAGTCGGCGAGCATCGCGATTTCTTTTTCCACCAGCGGATTGTTGATGGTCAGTTCGGTATCGAGGCCGCCAAAGCCGTTGGCCTTGGTCCCGATCGGGATGTTGTGGAACGCCGAGAAGTTCTCAACCAGCACCCACGAGGGCCACTCGTTGGTCAGGCCGCAGGTCTGCCCGGCCGCCTGCAATTTTTTGACCGCGGTTTCCACGTCCGGCCACGTGCGCGGCGGCGTGTTTGAATCGAGGCCGGCTTTGCGGAACGCGTCCTTGTTGTAATAGAGGATCGGCGTCGATGAGTTGAACGGGTACGACAGCATGTTGCCGTTGGTGTCGGTGTAATAACCGGTCACCGCCGGCAGGAAGGCCTTCGGGTCGAACGGCTCGTTTTCGTCCTTCATGAGCTGGTACACCGGATAGACCGCGCCGCGCGCAGCCATCATGGTGGCGGTGCCGACTTCGAACACCTGCAGCAGCGCGGGATTTTGCCGCGCCCGGAAGGCGGCGATCGCCGCCGTCATTGCCTCGGGATAACTGCCCTTGAAGACCGGAACGACCTTGTAGTCGGATTGCGAGGCATTGAAGTCGTTGGCGATCTTCTCGAGCTTCTGCCCGAGTTCGCCGCCCATGGCGTGCCACCATTGCAACTCGGTAGCCGCGCCGGCCGGCGTAACCGCGGCCGTGAGCAGCATCGCGGCAGCCCCCGCCGCGAAGCGACGAAACCACATGTCGTTCTCCCTTGGCATGTTCCCCGACGCAAGGCGCGGCCCCCGGCTATCAGCAAGGGGTGACGCGGCAGTGACGCCGCGCGCATTCTAGGCCGGGGCAAAGACAGGGCGGAAGGGGCGGCGTACCGCGGCCGGCATAATTTCAGCCGGGGACGACCGCGGCGAGCCGCGCCGCCGCGGGCACGATCAGCGGCCGGGGAAAGCCGCTGAAGCCGAGCATCAGCCCCGGCCGCGGCGCCGTCGCACGATAGAACCGGCTGATCGCCCGCACGACGATGCCGGCGCGCTGCGCCGCCGCTTCGACCGCAAGGTCGGAGGCGCGGCCTTCGAGATAAGCCACGAGATGCATGCCCTGGTCGGGCACGTCGACCGTCAGGCGACCGGCCGCGCGGCGCGTCAAGGTTTCCGCCAGCGCGTCCCTCTGCTCGCGATAGATCTGGCGCATGCGTCGGATGTGCGCGGCGAAATGGCCTTGCTGCATGAACTCGGCCACCACGGCCTGGTACAGCGTCGGCGGCTGGCGATCCATCAGATAACGCGCGCTCACGAATGACGGCAGCAAGCGCTCGGGCACGACCGCGTAGCCGATGCGCAGGCCGGGAAACAGCGCCTTGTTGAGCGTGCCGACGTAGATCACGCGCTCGGCGTCATCGAGCCCCTGCAGCGAGGCGAGCGGCGGGCCGGAATAGCGGAACTCGCTGGTGTAGTCGTCTTCGACGATGAAGGCGCCGCTCGCGCGCGCCCACGCCAAAAGCTCGAGCCGGCGCGCCATCGACAGCACCACGCCGGTGGGAAACTGATGCGAGGGCGTCACGAACGCCGCGCGCGCCTTGGGAGCGTGGCGGCGGCCGGCCGCGACGACGAGCCCCTGGGCGTCAACTGGAATCGGGCGCGGGCGCGCATTCGCCAGCAGCAATTGAGCATGCGTGAGCGGATAACCCGGATCTTCGACCCACACCTCGTCGCCCGGCACGAGCAGCACGCGGATCGCGATGTCGAGCGCCTGCTGGGTTCCGGCGGTGACGACGATTTGCTCGGGCTCGCAGCGCACCCCGCGGGCCGCGCGCAGATAATCGCACAGGCTTCGGCGCAACTCGATCAGGCCGGCGGGGTCCGTGTAGCCGAGATCGTTGGCCCCGAACGAGCGGACCGCACGCTGGGTGAGCTTGCGCCAAGTCTCCATGGTGCGCGCGTCGACCAAGGTGCGCCCGGTGTTGAACGGTCGTGCGTCCGGCTGAGC
>Ga0153928_1001349_pt1 | contig 11046 bp, 12 predicted proteins | sample TSNJ012MetaG_FD_106656 | JGI IMG/M metagenome (GOLD analysis project Ga0153928, IMG submission 106656) | Attine ant fungus gardens microbial communities from New Jersey, USA - TSNJ012 MetaG | ecosystem: Host-associated > Fungi > Mycelium > Unclassified | place: USA: New Jersey, Wharton State... | reverse complement strand
TCTACTGGAACAGCGTTCATCTCGGCCATGCCGCCGCCAAACGCCAGCAGGCCGGTCTCGATGTGCCGCCAGAACTTCTCGCCCATATCTCACCACTTGGATGGGCTCACATCCTGCTTACTGGCGAATATAGATGGCCGAAACAGTAAGAAGACGCGCTAACGTACGATTCCGCCCCCAGCCAGAACTGACCCCTTTATACGCGTCCTTCGGATACGCATGCACCATCTTTTCCGCGGCATCCCTTCGGATCAGCATCATGCCTGTGGCTACTCTTGCGACTTTTATAGAGACTGTAATTTGAATTATGCAGGGACACACTTCAAATTACAGTCTCGGCATTGCACGTAAAGCTTTAAAATACCACGGACATCGGGGTTGGATAACCATTCAGCTCCGGAAACTGCCCATTCATCTAACGCATCGTCCAGTAAGGGCATAAGGCTACGAGTAATCTGAAATACGACATGGCGCCCTGGACATCCAGCTTTAGGTTGGCCAAAGAATAGCTCAAGTTGCTCTTGGCCATTGGAAATATCAAATTTTTCCGGGTTCTTGAACACCATTTTATCGCGGCTGGCTAGGCCCAAATGGAGGCCCAATCTTGCTCCGGCAGGTAGTAATTGCCCATCTATCTCAATTTCTTCTCTCAAATATCTAATTATGCGTTGTAAAGGAGGATCAATCCGAATTCCTTCCGAAATCATTTTTGCTGAATTGTCCCGATATTTTTTCACATCATGGTAAATTATATTGCAAATCACATTTGCCGGGGTTTCGTGACCAGTTGCAAATATAGAGAATTTTGCCATCACCCGAGACATATCTGTTTTACAACTTTTCAAAACGGATTCCAGGTTTTTTGAAAAGCGCGAATGCAAGTATCTTTTTCCGCTTGAGAGCCATATTTTTCATCCAGAAATGTTACAATTCCATAGGCTGCAGCGTAGGCTTCTTGGGACCAAGCAGCAAGTTCACAGTTCGAAAAAACCATATCGAACAATAAACGAGACACGGCCGGACGTATCCACTCATTAGCTATATCAACCTTCTCACCACTTTGGAGCCGGCCTTGCATAAGAACCTGCAGAATTTCTCGCTCTCGATCCAAGCTTGCTGCAGGGATGGTAACTCTCCAATCAGTTTCATTCACGTTATCAATGTTTTTAAAAAATTTATTGAAATAAACGATAGCATCCCGGGAACTAGTATCATGTATTTTCCAATCAAGCTGGATATTTGAAATATTTCTTCTTTCTACTTTCTGTAATGCATGTCGAATATATGAACATTTTGTTAGATAATAGGTATTAGTATTCTTGTGATAGTTTATATTCTTTGGGAATAGCTCTTTTAGCGCCTCATAATAGTGGGTGCAATTCATTTCAGGATCCTATTAATTTTTTGTTGTCAGAAACATTCACGCGCAAGGATAAGACGCCGAGAACCCCTACCGCTATGGAGATGGTTCCGCCAATAACAAATGCTGAAATTAATCCGAAGGTGCCAAGAACTATAGCCAATAATAGAGCTGATAAAGCTTCTCCTGTGTTTGCTAACGTTGAAAACAAAGCAAATGTTTTCGAAATGTGTTCTTTGGGAACATTAGTTTGGATCAGTGTTGCGAAAAGGATATCTGGGAAAGCTCCGACAGAACCCAGAGCTAATCCGATTGCGAGAGAAATGCTAAAAGAAGCTGGGAGTGCTAGGCAGATAATAAGGACTCCATAGACCGACCAAGCATAGTACAGGCATAAATTGCGATGTTTCTGGCCAACATGAGCTGTTGCATATGCGCCGAGTACTGTTCCCAAGGCGATAGCACCTACCAATATGCCTAGGAATTCTGGACCATTTGGAAATTTCAACTTAATAAGAGCAGGAATAAGAAAATTTAATACTCCACCTATCCCCAATACTGCTAATGAATTTAGCAAAATTGCATTTAATATGAGCCTCTGTGAAAGTAAATAACGAAATAAATTCTTATAGTCATTTATTATGTTAGTCATTATGGGTATGGTTTTTTGATATCCTGATTTTGAAGTTTGTATTATTGAAATAAAAAATGCTGCTATAGAAAAAATAATACAAATTAATATTAAAAAATTATTTATTGATAAAAATGCAAGTAAAAATCCTGCAATAACAGGTGCTATAATTCCTGATGTTTCATTTAATCCATGAAGTAAGGCATTAGCGTGGACAAGTTTATCTTGTTTTGTAAATTCAGGCAGCAGCCCTTGAATAGACGGTTGAAAAAAAACTCTGGCTGATGTCAATAAAAACGCAGCTCCGCTTAACAAGATTATTTGAGTAAAACCACTTTCCATTAATAAGAGTAAGACAAAAATGACAACCGCCCGGAACATGTCGGATAAGAAAATAATCCGTGCCCGATTGAAACAATCACTGACCCATCCGCCAAAGAGTCCAAGCAAGGCGTAAGGAATGAATCTGAAAAAGACAACAATACCAGCAGCCTGATAGTTGTCCGAGGCTTCCAAAGCAAGCCAAATAAGGGTTATGTCGAAGAAACGGCTAGCTGTGGTCGCTAAGGCTTGCCCTAGAAAAACAAACCGTAAATGACTGTCAAAAAGCACAGACAAATATGTACGGTATTCCATATTTTTGGTCTTTCACTAAGGTTTTACAAATCACATCCGCATTATCTTGATCTTTTAGAACTGCTGGTGTCCTGTGATTATGAGCTCATTCCAAGAAGCTGGTGCGCCCCTTCCTTACGGAAAACAATTTGTTCAGCCATCAACTCTCGCCCCTCTTGGCGAAGTCTATGAACGACCGATGCATTTAGTACCTTGCGTTGACTTGCAGGCATAGCGACATACATCATATTGACATACCATCTCCAACCAAGCTCCGTTGTAACCAATTCGTCACCTTGATCGATGACCAAACCAGCCTCCTGAAAGGCTTCAAGGGCATCACGCGTTGATTGCGGGATATAGCTCCAATCAATTTCATCTTTCCTGGCATACGGCTCTGTTGCACAAATTGAGTTAAGAGCGGACTTTTCCTTTTCCGGTTCATGCTCATCCTGCAGCCGCAGTGACGGGTATGCTGAGTGCGGTGAAGCGGTTCAGGATAGCAACACGGACCTGGAACTCGGCCACCTGACGGTCAAAATCCCGCGCGGCCAGACGTTGGCCGAGCAACTTGACGCAGTGCATCTTGGTTTCTACGCGGCTGCGGCGATGGTAGCCACTCCATCGTCGCCAGATGGTTCGACCGAAGCGTTTGGATGCGCGCAAGGCCTCGTTGCGCGCCACCGCACCGGGGGTGTCTGGCTTCCATGGCCTGGCGTTTCTACGGGGAGGGATAACCGCAGCCGCACCGCGGGCAGCGATGGCGTCATGGCACTTTCGGGTGTCAAAGGCGCCATCGGCGGTGACGCTGGCGATCTCCTGGTCGGGAGAGATCTGGTCCAGCAGTTCGGGCAACATGGGCGCGTCGCCAATGTTGCTGGGCGTGAACTCGGCTGCCCGGATTTCCAGTGTTTTCTCGTCAATGCCGATATGGATCTTGCGCCAGACCCGGCGCTTCCGGCCACCATGCTTGCGCGCGTTCCACTCGCCTTCGCCCTCGACCTTGATCCCGGTGCTATCGACCAGCAGGTGCAGCGGGCCTTCCGATCCGCGGTAGGGAATGGTGACCTTCAGCGTTTTCTGCCGCCGACTGAGGGTGCTGAAGTCGGGCACGGCCCAGTTCAGACCAATCAGCTGCAGCAGGCTCTCAACCAACCCGGTGGTCTGTCTCAGCGCCATGCCGAACAGCACCTTCATCGTCAGGCAGGTCTGGATCGCGGCGTCGCTATAGTCAGGCTGTCGCCCGCGCTTGCCGGTCGGCGCGGCTTCCCAGGTCAGGGAAGGATCGAACCAGATCGTCAGTGAACCCCGGCGCTTGAGCGCATCGTTATAGGTCGGCCAGTTATGGGTCTTGTACGTCGGGGGGGCGGTCGGCTCATGCCATCCTGTTATCATGCAGGATCCGCAAAAGGAATCCTTCTACCGATTTGTGCAACAGAGCCCCTTGAGGCGCTAAGGTGCCGGCAGCTGTGTCGATGGCTTGCAGCAGAGAAATGTTGAGTTTAATTAAACGGCAAGTCAAATTTTTTTGGCACGACTTCTAGGGGCTTTGATGACAGAGTAAGTACCGCCAGCGAGAGCTCTGGAACTATTCACCTTGAACCAAAGTAAGCCTTATTTTGTTCTGCTTCTGTCACAGGAGGAGGAGTGTGATTGATGGTTGGCAGGCAGGCGGACATCGTCGTTCTGAACGACGCGGATAGAAATTTCCTCGAATCTCAGGTGCGTCGGCATAAAACGCCACGCTCGCTGTCGGATCGGTGCCGGATGGTCTTGCTTTGCGCGCAGGGTGTGCAAAGCAAGGATGTCGCTGCGCGGCTCGGGGTCCACGAACACACGGTCGGCAAGTGGCGCCGCCGGTTCGTACAGGATGGTCTCGAAGGGCTGGCTGACGAGTACCGGGCAGGTCGGCCACGAACTGTCTCCGATGCCCAGGTTGCTGAGGTCGTCGAACGTACATTGAACACCACTCCAAAGGACGCCACACACTGGTCCATCCGTTCGATGGCTGCCGACAGCGGGCTGTCGCACACCACCATCCGGCGGATATGGACAGCGTTTGGCCTGCAGCCACATCGCGCCGAAACATTCAAGCTGTCTTCCGATCCACTCTTCGTCGATAAGGTGCAAGACATCGTCGGCCTTTACATGTCGCCACCGGACAGGGCGGTCGTGCTTTGCGTGGATGAGAAATCGCAAATCCAGGCCCTAGATCGCGAGCAGCCTGTGCTGCCCATGGCGCCGGGCGTCGCCGAACGGCGCACCCATACCTATGTCCGCAACGGCACAACATCGCTGTTCGCCGCGCTCGACATTGCAACTGGTGCGGTGATCGGTCAGTGCTACAAGCGTCACCGGGCCACCGAGTTCCTCGACTTCCTGAAACGGATCGACGCCGAAATGCCCAAGGGGCCGGACGTACATCTGGTGATGGATAACTATGCGACCCACAAGACGCCGAGGATCAAGGCCTGGCTTGCTCGCCGTCCGCATTGGCATGTTCACTTCACGCCAACGTCAGCATCCTGGATCAATCAGGTCGAGCGGTGGTTTGCTGAGCTGACACGAAAGCAGTTGCAGCGCGGCGTACATCGTTCCACCGCAGAACTGGAAGCCGACATCGACGCCTTCATCGAAGCCCACAACGAGAACCCCACCCCATACAAGTGGGTCAAATCCGCCGACCAAATCCTCGCCTCCGTCAAGCGCTTCTGCCACAAGACAATGAGCCGAAATTCAGATTCAGGTGACTAGGGCAGAGGTATATGTCTTCAAAGAAAGATAATATAATGAATGAATATCCTTACGCCAGTCAAAATATGAAGAAGGCTAATTTTTTAAATGTATATAACGAAATTACACCGCATTCTTATTTTCACGAAATGAATTCAATTCAATACAGGATACCTGATGAGGCGAAACCCTATCTCGATGCGGTAATAAATTTCATATCTGAGTATAAAAGTTCGGGCGAGACCGTGCGTATCCTCGATTTTGGCTGCTCATATGGTGTGTTGTCCGCCGTTTTAAAACACGGGCTTTCATTCCAGGAGTTGATAAGCCACTACAGTGCCGCCGAGAGCCAAGCCTCTTCAGTCTTTGCCTCTCTTCAGCGAGATCAGGCTCTGCTTTCGCGTCGTAGAGCCGTTAGAGATTTACATATTACCGGTGTAGACCGGGCTGAGCGAGCTGTCCTTTATGCCCTTGAAGCTGGGTTGCTCGACTCGGGAATCCCACACGACTTTGAAGCCGAGAGACTTCAAGTCAATAAAGAGGGGGTTGAGAAATTTGATCTAATAGTTTCGACAGGATGCATAGGCTATGTTGGAGAGAAAGCCTTCCGCAATCTCTTTGCAGTAATACCCAATTCTCGACCTTTGATCGCCTGTTTCGTTTTACGTATGTTTGACTATTGCCCGATATCGGACGTTCTTTCCGACTTGGGATATGTAACCAAACACTTCGAAAATATTAGTTTGCGACAACGATCCTTTTCGTCCGACACAGAGATGCAGCATACAATCAAATGCGTGCGAGCGCTTGGTAAGAACACTGCGGGCAAAGAAGATGTCGGATTCCTTTTTGCCGATCTTTTCTTATCTTTTCCGGCTGGTGTTGAGCAGTCAAAACTTACCGGAGTTCTTAATCGCCTAAGATTCGATTCAGATGTGAAAACACGGGAGAGCTAATCTTGAGAAATAATTCATCAGTTCTTTTCGAGATGGGGCGCGAGGAAATCATTGGCTCTCCTAGCTTCAATCAAATTTCTGACCTCGGCGTCGTGCAATTCAAGAACGACTACGATTCAGATCTATTATCGCTGATTTTGCGTCGTGCAATCGAGCTAAAAGACCAGCACGCCGAAGCTAGGCAACTTGATTTAAAGTACATACGTCGAGCCCATGAATTCATACCAGAGATTCTCGATCTTGCTTATTGTCCCGCGCGGCTAGCACGGTTGACTGCATTTGCAGGGACGAGAGTTGAGCCGTATCCGTTGTCGGTAATAGCCTCAATCATAACCTTCTCTGGTCCTGCGGAAACGGACAGCACCATAAAATGGCATGCTGATGGGGTTCCGGCAACAGAGCTCGTTCCCCTTGCCATGGAAAACCTCATTGGCGGTGAGTTGGAAATTTTCAGAGGGCCAGCAGAAGTCGGTCTTGCTCGTCAGGCTAGAGGAATGGAATTTCTTCAAGATGAAACCATTCGTGTCCAACATAAGCTAGGATACAGCGTCTTGGGCCAGTTGATGAGGCTTATGCACCGCGTAACGCCCATTACCAGCGGCTACCGAATTACTCTCAATATGAACGTGCGCTCAGCAGAGCGCCCATATATAGACGACAATAGTATGTGCTATCTTGCGGCTGACAACCCGGACTTCGCATGGACGGACGAGTACACGAAAGATGTGCAGGAACGCCAATTGCCCGCATACCTTCGGCATCAGGCAGGATGAGTTATTTTGTCAGTCACAAATCAGCTGGCTCAACTGAAGCCACTTCGACATCTTCTAAATCCGTGCTCCGATTTTGACGAAGAAATTTGTCGCATTGGAATGGTGATCATGCACAACGATCATGGCGTTGAGAAGGAAATGTCGAACCTTTTGCATCGCGTCAGCCGAAGCACTCTCCACTTCGCGCGGACCGTGTCATACGTCGGTCTGAATTTACAAAATGCTATTGGCGCGATTAAAGAGGCCTCGTCTTCAATCTTACCGGAAGGCAATTTGGGTTCAATTGGCTACGCATGTTCATCGGGAAGTTTTCTTCTGGATCAGGAAGTTATTCTTAAAGCTCTGATGTATGGACGCAGCAAGAGCATCCCCACATTTACGGTTAGATCCGCCGTGTTGGCTGCTCTTGAGGCATTAAATGTCAGAAACATCGCGATATTTACACCTTATGACAAACCTACCACGGAAATGGTCGTTAAGGGCATTTCGGGTGCTGCCGTCAAAACGACAAATATTGGCTTTCTAGAATTAGCGACCGACCACGAAATATCTAGCCTCAGACCAGACACGCTTTTACAATTCGCGGCATCGCTGGATTCCCCTGAAACGGAGGCTATCATCATACTTTGCAATGCGCTGCAAACATTGCCCATGGTTCCAAAATTAGAGCGGCTTATAGGAAAGCCGGTCATCACCGGCAACCACGCTCTTCTTTGGCAATGCCTCCGAGCTGTTGGTGATATTAAATCCTGCTCATCAGAGAACGGTTTGTTGTTTAATGCCTGAGCATATCAAGATCGTGAGCGAAGTACGGCGCTCTCCGTGCCAAAATTAGCTCCATCGCCAGAGAGAGCACACCATTCGCTGTCCAACTCCCCGTTCCTGCTGACCTGATAGACAAGCACATCAATTTCCTGCCGTGGCGTACCCCACGCGCAGAACATGCTCAAACCTAGAGAAAACCCAACACCGATGAACATCGTTTCCTGGCCCTGCAACCACCGAAAGTGAAACCCCTTACCGTGAGTGATCACTTCTTTCCGAAGTGGCGTAAACTCTTCGTTCTGAGAGCCGTATTCTGCTACATATGTCCCGGTCAGCGAATCTGATGGGCCTTCGGTTGACAGACCTTGTCCGAGTTTGCCCTTGAGATTATTGTGGTACCATCTGGCCGGGAGTGTACCCTTCTTGCTAATGTCATATACTACAACACCGACAGAAGGCAATGGAGGAAAATTTATGGGTGATCGACCTGCAACCAATAAATTACCTGTCACAAAGCCAACACCTGAGAACATGGTGTTTCTCGTGGCATCCCTGCCCTGCATCTGCCATGAAAGCAAGTAGGCATCGCCATCATCCGAAATATCGAGCGTACCGTTATAAGGTTCACCATCGTGATGGAGACCAGAAAGATCGTAAATGCCGCTCGGAGGATTAAGTTTTGTCATCTTGATGCTACCTTTCCACTTTTTCTTTGTCCAACATTCACCAGCGCTATGCCGCCGAGGATGAGCATCAACCCACCGATCAACGTCAATGTCAGCGGTTCCGCCAGAGTGATTGTGGAAAAGAATACACCAACAACAGGGACTCCGAGAAAACCCATCGAAATGATAACGGGTGGCAGTTCTTTTGCAGCAACCAGTGCCGCCCAAAAGCAAAATGCCGACGCGATGGGGCCATTGAACGCTAAAACGGCTAACAACTGCGGTGACCATTTCAATTCAAATGGGCGTTCGAAGAGCAACGCGGGTATGAACATCAAAATGGCTGCTGCCAACATTTGCCAGGGCGCCAGCTGCAAGGGTGAGCTTTTCCATTTCTGAGTACGCGCAATCAAAATCGCAATTGCCCATGTAAGGGCCGCGATAAGCAACAACATGTTACCGAGCACAACATTGGGCGACGTCCAATCCATGTCCGCAGGACCGAATAGAATGAGGAGCCCGCTCAGACCGACGATGACGCCAAGGGCTTGGAGGCGCGACAGTTGCTCTCGCAGAAAGAGCATAGACAATGGAACCACCCAAAGCGGAGTCGTGAATGACAATATAGAGGACCGGCCAGCTTCGATATGGAGAAGTGCTATATTCATGAGCGCCAGCGGCGCGGCCATATGAAGCACCGCTTCACTAACAATGATTCGGACGTCACCAGCTTCGGGAAATTTGAAGCGCCCTATGATGATCAATAAAGTAAACAGGCAAGCCGCACCGATTATCATGCGGAGCGCACCGAATGTAAGTGGTTCAACCAATGTAAGGGCAACCTTCATTATAGGCCAGTTTGCCCCCCAGAATAGAACAACCACGATAAGGAGAATATAAATGCCCGTTGACCTTGATGGTGTTATATTGGCTTGTCGCTGCTCCACGTTGCAGATTTTATCCCCCTTTAGATAAGATGATTTCATGGTGGTTAAACTAAACTTTTGATACATTGTGTTTTAGTTACGGGAAGGCCATAATATCAACGTATGAGTTTGAAAAAAGGCAATTCGATACAACAAGATATTGAAAAAAAATCATCAGGTTCCGCCGATGATCGTAAGCGGATGTTGCCATCTTTAAGTGCATTGCGGGCATTTGAAGCAGCCGCTAGATATAGAAGTTTCAGCCGCGCAGCAGAGGAATTAAATGTCACGACGTCGGCGATAAGCCATCAGTTACGCACGTTGGAAGATTGGTTGAATGTGCCTCTTTTCGTCAGGAATAGCAGGCCGATTAAATTGACTGAAGCCGGTATTGCTTATTCTCGGGACTTAGCCTTGGCGTTTGACCAGATAGTCAAAACCACCGCTGAGCTGTTAAGTAGTTCCGGTCGCGAGATGCTGACCGTATCTACAATGGATTCATTCGCCACCAACTGGCTTGTTCCCCGGTTAAGTCGCTTCAGAGAGGAAAATAGCTGGCTGGACGTCCGTGTTACAACAAGCGACCGATTTGTCGATTTTGACCGAGAGGGAGTTGATATCGCTATTCGCTATGGCTCCGGACAATGGCGCGGCACAACGAGTGAACTTTTGTTTGAGGACAACGTTCTAGTCGTTTGCAGCTCTAAATTGCTCGGTTCCGTAGGAAAGGCATTTCGACCGGAATTATATACCCTCATTCACGACGGATCTACGCCTGGATGGGCTGAATGGTTTCAAGCGGAACGCCAGCTCGATTTGATGAATTTGACCTCCGGCATCTATTTCAATCACACGTATCTCGCATTGCAGGCTGCAATGAATGGGGACGGTATTGCCCTTGCAAGTGAGCCACTTGTTAGAGATTTGATCGAATATGGCCATCTAATAAGCCCGACAACCGTTAAACTTCAGGGCTTCGGCGCATATTATTTTGTTACGACCACTGCCAGAACGAATATCCAAAAGGTTCAGGTTTTTCGAGACTGGTTAATGGCCGAGCGTTTTGCATCTTTGGGCCGTGACGAGCCAAAAATCCAATCTTCAAAAGCTTAGAAAGTCTCAAATCATTCGACGACAGAGATGGCTCGGGAACATTGGACAGTTTGGCGTCACGACACGAAAGTGGTAAATCTGTTCGACTTCATGGGGCAAACGAGGAACATTTGTCCGAAAACCCGTTGGTTTTCCGGGCATTTCGCAATGCAGTCCGGATTGCCCCGAATTCAACGGGAAAACGGAATTTGTCCGTCATCAACCTTTTGCGGACGCCTTTCGCAAAGTCGGACAATCTGATCACTTTCGTGTCGTGACGCCTTCATCATCGAGTGGATCCTCGATATAGACATGCAACGCCGTGCCCGTATCGGTCTCAACAAGGGCGAGGCACATCATGCCCTCAAGAACGCGCTGCGCATCGGACGCCAGGGCGAAATCCGTGACAGAACCACAGAAGGTCAGCACTATCGCTTGGCGGGTCTCAATCTACTCGCCGCCATTGTCATCTACTGGAACAGCGTTCATCTCGGCCATGCCGCCGCCAAACGCCAGCAGGCCGGTCTCGA